>OIEN01000819.1_pt1 | contig 16355 bp, 18 predicted proteins | sample 1581741 | NCBI WGS metagenome assembly OIEN01 (sample SAMN01760944, study PRJEB22395) | human gut metagenome | reverse complement strand
AATATGAAAAATTTAGAGTTATACAAGATCAAAAATATATTTCTTCAATGGATGAGTTTTACAATAAATATTTAAGTGAAAGTAAAGGGGATAAATAATGAAATCTTATGACAATACAATAAAATATTATGAATTATTAATGTATTATAAAGATACATCTATTTATAAAAAATATTCATTACCTGATGGTTTTCATTTTGAGTTTTATAAAGATGGGAATATGAATGATTGGATAAATATTCATATTGAGAGTGGGGAATTTTGTGCTATCGAAGAAGGAATAATGATATTTCATGGTTTCTACGATACATTCATTCAAGAGTTAAATAAAAGATGTATATTTATAGTGGATGATAAAACAAATGAGAAGGTTGGTACTGCAACTGTATCCCTACTAAACAAAGAAGAGCTTGGATATAATGGTGCAGTAGATTGGGTAGCAATAAAAAAAGACTATCAAGGTAAGGGGTTAGCAAAGCCATTGATTACAAAAATATTAGAAACTGCAAATAAATTAGAGCATAAAGGTATTATTTTGCACACACAAACTACAACATGGTTGGCGGCAAAATTATACTTGGATTTCGGATTTAATATATTAAATAAAAATGAAAAAAATGGTTGGAACATTCTAAAAACTTTAACGAATCATCCAAAGTTAAATGAATTTGAAACATTAAAAATAGAAGAAGTATACGATAAAAGAAATGTTGAAATAGAGGCACAATTAAACCAAATATTTAAAGATGATAATTTTAATTATTCAGTGTGGTACAAAAATGGATTACACAATGTGTATGTTTATTATAAAAATAGTACTTATGAATATGAATATTTTTATTATGAAGATAAAATTATTTTGAAAGAAGTAGAAAATAAAAAATATAAAAGATAGGAAGTGATTTAAATGGATATGTATCAAAAGAGAAAAATGAGACAAGAAAAGAAAAATAATGATAGTCAAAAAAGTTTTTCAAAGGTTTCCATTTCGTGGTACCCTGGCCATATGGCTAAGACTAAAAGAGAGATAAAAGAAAAGATAGATTTAATAGATATTGTATTTGAAGTAGTAGATGCTAGAATACCATATTCTTCTAAGAATAAAGAGATTGAGGAAATGACTAAAGGTAAACCTAGAGTTATTGTTATGACTAAGATTGATTTATGTGATAATGTTAAGACCAATAAATGGATTAAATATTATGAAGATAGGGATTATATTGTAGTACCTATTGATCTAATTAATAATCCTAATACTAAGATTATATTTGATAAGATTAAACCTTTAATTGATGAAATTAATGATAAGAGAATTAGTAAGGGATTAAAACCTAGAAGAGCTAGAATACTAGTAATGGGAGTTCCTAATGCTGGTAAATCTACTTTAATAAATAGACTAGTAGGTAAGAAGAGTACTAATGTAGGTAATAGACCTGGTGTTACTAAAACCCTAGAATGGATTAGAATTAATGATAAAGTTGAACTATTAGATACTCCAGGTATATTATGGCCTAAGTTAGATGATGAAGAGGTAGCTCATAATTTAGCTAGTATGACTGCGATTAAAGAAGAAGTATTAGATTGTGAAGATATTGCTATATATATTATAAATAAAATATTATCTGATTATCCAGATAATATTAAAGATAGATATAATATAACTAATACTGGTGATATTGTAGATATTCTTGATCAGATAGGTAAAAACATAGGAGCTTTTAGAAATAATGAAACGGATTATGATAGAGTTTATAAAAGAGTTATAAAAGATTTGCAAGATGGCTATTTAGGTAAAGTAACTTTTGATGACATAAAATAAGAGTATAGATTTTGTTCTATACTCTCTTTATTTAATAATGTTACCAAGTATTCCATATGATATAATACTCATAATGATACTAGCAAGAATTATTCCTAGCATGATATAAAGAAATGATTTCTTTTTATTCATATTAAGTAGTACGGCAAGACCTGTTCCTGTCCAAGCTCCAGTTCCTGGAAGGGGAATACCTACGAATAACATAAGACCAATATAACCATATTTTTCTATTTGATCTTTTTTTGATAAGATTTTATTTTCTATTTTATTAACAAATTTTGTAGTAGCTTTGAATTTTTTTAACCAATTTAAAACTTTTTCTAAAAATAATAGAACAATTGGAATAGGCAAAGTATTTCCTATTATACTTATAATATAACCAGGTAAAAAGTCTAGTTTAAGTAGTGATGCTGCGAGCAATCCTCCTCTTAATTCTAATAAAGGAAGCATAGATATAATAAAGACTACTACTTCTTTTCCTAATCCATTAAATAAATTAATTAAACTTTCTACTAAATTTTCCATATAATTATCCTCCACTTCTAAATTATATCAAAATATAAATAATAAGTAAATTATATTTAGTATATTTTACATTACTTAATTGCTTTTTACTATAAATTATTGTATAATCAATATGAAAGGAATATTTATGATGTATAAATTAAAAAAACAATTGCCAAATATTATAACTTTATCAAGAATTATTTCCTTAGTAGTAGGTTTTATTCTTTTTATGAAGGGTAATACTATCTTATCACTAATATTTTATATTTATGGGGCTATATCTGATTCGATAGATGGTTATTTTGCTAGAAGGTTAAATGCTTATACTAAGTTTGGTCAGTATTTAGATGCTATTAGTGATAAATTATATTTCTTATCATTAATAATTATATTACTGGTAAATAAAAAATATTTAATTATATTACCTATGATAATGGAACTTATAATATCTATAATTAATTATCTAATGTTAAAGAAAAATAAAAAGGTATTTACTGAGAGGGTAGGTAAATTTAAAACTACATTACTTATTATAACTTTAATAGCGGCTCTTTTATCAATTGAGATAAAGATATTTAATTATTTATATATAATATTTTTAGTATTAACAACATATTTTCATATTGAAACAATATGTGCTTATATTAATCAATTACATGGTAAGAGTAAAGAGAATATAGTTAGTTTTAAGGATAAAAAGATTAGTGAGAGAATTAAATTGTTATTAGATGAATTTATGCAGTATATAAAAAATCCAATAAAAATAATAAAATAGGAGGAAGATTATGATAGATATAAATTTAATTAGGACAAATAGAGATTTAGTAAAAGAAAATATTAAGAAGAAATTTCAAGATAAAAAACTTCCGTTAGTGGATGAAATATATGATATGGATATTAAGTATCGTAGGATTAAGACTGAAGCTGATGAGGCAAGAAATAAAGTAAATAATTTGAGTAAAGAGATTGGCTCATTAATGAGAGATAAGAAAATTGATGAAGCTAATAAAATTAAAGAAGAGGTATCTATGATTAAGAATAGTATACCAGATCTTGAAAAGGAAGAAGAAGTTCTTGAGAATGAAATAAAAGAAAGAATGATGAAGATACCTAATATTATTGATAGTTCTGTTCCAATAGGAGAAGATGATTCTAAGAATGTTGAAATTGAGAAATTTGGAGAACCATTTGTGCCAGAGTATGAAATACCATATCATGCTGATATTATGAATAGATTAAATGGATTAGATAAAGATTCTGCTGGTAGAACTAGTGGTAATGGCTTCTACTACTTGATGGGAGATATTGCTAGATTAAGTACGGCAATGCTTAATTATGCTAGGGATTATATGATAGATAAGAATTTTATTTATTGTATTCCTCCTTTTATGATTAGAAGTGATGTGGTAAGTGGCGTTATGTCTTTTGAAGAGATGGATGCTATGATGTATAAGATAGAAGGAGAAGATTTATTCTTAATTGGTACTAGTGAACATTCTATGATTGGTAGATTTAAGGGACAATTACTAAAGGAAAGTGAACTTCCTATTACAATGACTTCTTATTCTCCTTGTTTTAGAAAAGAGGTAGGGGCTCATGGTATTGAGGAAAGAGGAATTTATAGAGTACATCAATTTGAAAAGCAAGAGATGATTGTTCTATGTAATCCTGAAGAATCTATGGATTGGTATAATAAGATGTGGAAATATACAGTGGAGATATTTAGAAATATGAATATTCCGGTTAGAACACTAGAATGTTGCTCTGGTGACTTAGCAGATCTTAAAGTTAAATCTTGTGATGTAGAGGCTTGGAGTCCTAGACAGAAGAAATATTTTGAAGTTGGGTCATGTTCTACACTAGGAGATGCTCAAGCTAGAAGATTATCTATTAGAGTTAAAGGTGAAAATGGTAACTATTATCCTCATACTTTAAATAATACTGTACTTGCTAGTACTAGAGCACTTATTGCACTTATTGAAAATAATTATAATGAAGATGGTAGTATTAATATACCTGAAGTATTAAGACCTTATATGGGTAATAAAGAAATGATTGGGGTAAAAAAATAAATGAAATTTGGTGATAGATATATTAAATTTATGAAAGATAGATATGGGATAGATGAGTTATATAAATTTCTTCTTTTGATATGTTTTGTTTTACTTGTTATTAATACTTTTGTTAGTAATAATATTATTAGATTATTTGAGGTATTACTTATTGTTATTATATTTTATAGATATATGTCTAAGAATATTAAATTAAGAAAGAAAGAGAATGATAAGTATTTAGAAATTAAAGATAAAATTATTAAATTATTTGATTATAATAAGAAGAAATATAAAGATAGAAATACGCATATGTATAAGAAATGTCCTAAATGTAAACAAAAAATTAGATTACCTTTAAAGAAGGGTAAACATACTGTTAAGTGTCCTAATTGTGGTAATAGATTTGATGTTGCTTGTCATAAAGATGAGAAAATTAAAGTAGAAATTATTAAATAATTATTAGATGCACTCTAAGCCTAGGTCTTAGAGTGTTCTTTTTAGCTTATAATCTAAAAAGAAATATCAACCATATTTATTATATATGGGTAAAAAATAAATAAAAATATTTCTTCAAAGTACTTGAAAAATTAATGTTTTTATAGTATATTTATTTATAGAGTATGGAGAGTGTGATAGATGAAAAATAAAATTAATAAGTTTATTCATAGCAAATATTTATTAATATCGTTAATTGTACTATTGGTTTTATTAGTTATAGCTACTGGTACCTATGCTTGGTTTACTTGGCGAAGTACTAGTAATACATCTCTTACTATGAATATTGGTAAATTAGCAGATGTAACGTTTAATAGTGGTAATGATATATCTACTAGTACATTAGCTCCAGTATATAATTATACTGATGGAGAAAAAACTACTTTTAGTATTAATAATAAAGATACAACAGGAGCTTCACTTGATTATAATATAAAGTTAAATATAACTTCGATAGCTAATGAGTTAAAAAGTAGTGACTTAAAGTATGTATTATTAAAAGACAATACTATAGTAAAAGAAGGTAATTTTAGTACTATGGTTGTAGGTGCTAACACTATATATAGCAATTCTATATCATCTAGTGGTACTACTAATTTTACTTTCTATCTATACATAGATGGTAATAGTGAAAATAATTTAAATATGATGAATAAGTCATTAGTGGGTAGTATAGTAGTAGAGGCTCAAGAAAAGCAATATGAAACTTTTAGTACTGTTATTGAAAACTTAATGTCGGATGGAGAATATGAAACTGTAACAAATAATGGTGTTGATTATCAATACAATACTGTAAATAGTTTAATGGATGATAATTATGGCAATATCAGATATTATGGAGCAAATCCAAATAACTACGTATACTTTAATTGTGATGACTATTCTAATCAGTCATCATCAACGTGTGAAGTGTGGAAAATTATCGGCGTATTCAATAACGGAAATTTAACACATCAAATCAAAATAATAAGAAATGATAGCATAGGAAACTTTCCGTGGGATCCATATAATAATTTTAATGGCTGGAACGATGCTGGTATGAGGTTTATTTTAAATAATTATTCAATAAATGAACAAGGAGCGGGCTTATATTGGAATAGAAGTAGCGGTGCTTGTCTAAATGGAGACTCTGGAACTTGCGATTTTACTACCACTGGATTAAAAAATGATGCAACAAGGAATGCTATATATAATGCTAAATGGCAAGTATCTGCAATTAGTGAAACATTATTTTATTCTAATGAAGCATACGAAAATGAGATGGGCTTAGGAACAGAAGTTGAAGATTATATAGGTTTAATATCTACATCCGATTATGGATTTGCTGCCGATTTTAGAACCTGCTCAAGTCAAATTTTTGATTATGACGGTTGTTCGGAAGTTAATTGGTTATTAAATGGAGAGGATCAATGGACTATTATTCCTATGGATAATGAGAACACATATAGTGTCTACAATAGCGGTATGTTAAGTACTGTGAATGTTAGTAATGCAGCGGCGATAAGACCAACACTATATTTAAAGACTGAACAAACTATAAAAAGTGGTACAGGTACTTTAGCAGATCCATATCAATTACAAGTAAGTTAAAAATATAAAAAGAAGAAAAGAGGTAATTAAAATGAACGAAGAAGAAATGATGAGAATGAAAAAAATTGAAAAAAGGGAGAAAACGGATACTATACTTGCATATATACTTATTGTTATATTGATTGCTTGTTTAGGTGTTATTTTGTTTTTGAAGTTTGTAAAGAAAGAGGACACTAAACCTGAAGAACATGAGCCTAATTATATTAGTATTAATGAGATTGTTACTAAATTTAATAGTAGTACTTTAATTAGTAAATATAATAATGATGGAGTTAAGATTGTTGCTAGTAAATCTGAAAATACTATAGTTATTACTTATACTAAGGATAATAATAATACTGCTATTACTATTCCTCAAATGAGTAATGAATTAGAAATAACTCTTAATAGTGATAATGAAGAACTTTATATGGATATTTATAAAGAACTTGCTAATATTGTATGTACTTATTATGGTAATAGTGAAGATAATTGTAGGACTACGATTGATAAAATTAAAAGTGATACTCAGGGTATAAGATTTGTTACTAATGGTGATAATAAGTATGTATATATTGATATTACTAAAGGTGTAGATGTTAATGCTAGTACTAATACTTATACTGAAGAAACTAAGGTTAGTTTAGATAATGTTAGTTATGTGTTAAATATTAGTGATACTGAAATTAAAAATATTGTTGTTGATAATGGTGATACCGCTATTAAAGTATCTGGTGGTATTAAAAATTTAAGTACTGAAGGTGTGTTATCTATTATTGTTAAGTTATATGATAATGATGGTAAAGTTGTAGGAGAAGATAAGAAAGAGTATACTGCAGATAAGGCTTTAAATGGTGAAGATACTTTTGAATTTAGTTTTACTTATAATGATACTTTGAAAAAAGATAATGTTAAAGATTATAGTATTAATGTTGTTAGATAGGAGATAATATGAGTACACATATTGAAAGTAAATTAGAAGATATTTCTAGTGTAGTTCTTATGCCTGGGGATCCTAAGAGATGTGAATATATTGCTCGGAAGTTTTTAGCTAATTCTAAAATTGTTAATAACGTTCGAGGTATGACTGCTTATACAGGTTTTTATAAAAGTAAAAAAATTACTGTTTTTCCATCTGGTATGGGATGCCCTAGTATGGGTATATATTCTTATGAATTATTTAAAGAATATAATGTTGATACTATTATTAGAATTGGTACGATGGGTGGTTATACTGACTTAAAATTAAAAGATATTGTATTAGTAGATAATTCTATTACTAATTCTAATTATGGTAAATATTTATGTAATTATCCTAATATAAATATTAATGGTGATATGGAACTTAATAATATTATTTTGAATACTTCTAAAGAATTAGGTTTAAATATATATAATGGTAATATTTATTCTTCAGATGTATTTTATGAACAAAATAATGATTTTAAAGATAAAGTTGCTAAATATAATGTGCTTGGTGTAGAAATGGAATCTTTTGCATTATTTACTAATGCAAAACTATTAAATAAGAAAGCTGCCACTCTTCTTATGGTAAGCGATAGTTTTATTTATCCAGATAAATTATCTAGCCTAGAAAGAGAACAAGGACTTGATAATTTAATTACATTAGCGTTAGAGACAAGTTTAAAATTATAAAACTAGGGTATACTATAGGGGAGAGGTGATTATAATGAATTTTGAAACAATTAATATGGGGGGATATAACCTCCATTTAATTAAAACTAATAAGTTTAAGACGATAACTATAGATGTAGATTTTTATAGGAATATTAAGAAAGAAGAAATTACTGAGAGAAATTTACTTAAGATGGTATTATTAGATTCTAGTAATAATTATAAGACGGAAAGAGATCTTATTATTGAAAGTGAGAATTTATATGATATTAAGGTATCATCTAGTATATCAAGAATTGGTAATTTTAGTAACTTATCTTTTCAAACTAAATTTTTGAATGAGAAGTATACTGAGAAAGATATGAATAAGGAATCTATCATCTTTTTTCTTGATTTGATATTTAATCCTTATGTTAAAGATAATACTTTTGTTAGTATTGATAATCAAAAAAATAGATTAAGACAAGATATTCTTAGTATTAAAGATAATAAGATTAGATATTCTATTCTTAAATTAATGGAAAAGATGAAAGATAAACCTTATTCTTATAATACTTTTGGTTATCTTGAAGATATAGATAATATTACTGGTAAAAGCTTATATGAATATTATAAGAAAGTATTAAAAGAAGATAAGATTGATATTTTTGTATTAGGAGATTTTCAATCTAATGATATTAAAGAAATATTTAAAGAATACTTTAAAATAGATACTTTTAAGAAAGAAGATAAGAAAGTACTAGTAAAAGAATTAGTTCCTAGAAAGAGAATTGTTAGATACCGTGAATATGATACGGTAAAGCAATCACAATTATTGTTACTTGCTAGTTTAAATGGTCTTACTGATTATGAAAGACAATATGTTATAAAATTATATAATGAGTTACTTGGAGGTAATTCTAATTCGATATTATTTAATACTGTAAGAGAAAAGAATAGTTACTGCTACTACATTAATTCTTCAGTTAAGGCTTATGATAATATTTTGATTATTAATTCAGGAGTAGAGGCTAAGAATATTGATAAGAGTATTAAGTTAATAAAGAAATGTTTAAAGGATGTAAGTTTAGGTAAGTTTTCTCTTGATGACTTAGATTCTTGTAAGAATACTATTATATCTGCTATTAAGTCTAATAGAGATAATCCTATTACGGCTATTAATACATACTTTTCTAAAGTACTTGTAGGTAGTGATAGTGATGAAGAGAGAATAGAGAAGTTTAGTAAAGTTACTAAAGAAGACATTATTAAAGTTAGTAAAAAGATTAGTCTTCATACTGTTTTAACACTAGAACCTAAGGAGGAAGAGCATGGAGAAGATTAGAATTAAGAATCTTGAAGAAGATGTTTACTATGAAAAATTAGATAATGGTTTAGAAGTATACTTATATACTAAAGATGATATTTATACTAATTATGTTACTTTTACAACAAAGTATGGTTCTGTATATAATGATTTTGTTCCGATAGGAGAGTCTAAAATTAGGTCTTTTCCTAAAGGTATAGCTCATTTTCTAGAACATAAAGTTTTTACGGAAAAAGAAGATCCTCAACCAATGGAATTTTTTGCTAAATCTGGTTCTTTGTGTAATGCTTATACTACTTTTAGAAATACTTCATACTTATTTTATGCTACGAAAGATTTAAAAGAGAATATTGAGTATTTACTTAATTATGTACAAAATATTTATTTAACTGAAGAAGATGTTGAAAAAGAAAAGGGTATTATTAGTGAAGAGATTCATATGTATGAGGATAGACCGGGAGATGTGTTATTTGAGAAGGTAAGATTAAATACACTTAATTCTAGTCCATATCGTAATAGTATTATTGGTACTGTTAAAGATATTGAAAGTATTACTAAAGAGGACTTAGAGACTTGTTATTATACTTTTTATAATCCTTCTAATATGTTTATTGTAGTTACGGGAAGTTTTGATCCGGAAGAAATAATGTCTTTAATTAGAGAAAATCAAAGTAAGAAGAATTTTAAAATAGAAGATAATATTAAAGTTAAGGAATTTAAAGAGGAAGATAAGGTGTTTAAAGAAAAAGAAATTATTAAGATGAATACTAATATTCCTAAGATTGCGTATACTTTAAAGATTCCTCTTAAGGATATTAAATTAACTAGAAGACAGTTACATTTATATATGTATATTTTATTTACTACTTTATTTGATGAGACTAGTTTATTTGATGAAGAATTAAAAAAAGATGGTATTATTAATAATACTACTTATGTTAGTTTATTAAATACTAATACGCATTTACTTATATCTTTAGTTAATGAAACTAATAAATATGAAGAGTTCTTAGAGAGATTAAAAGATAAACTAAATAATATGGAAATTAATGAGAAGGACTTTAAGAGAAAGAAAAAGGTATTAATTAGTAATGAGATATTTGCTTATGAGAATGTAGAAAATATTAATGATATTATTATGGATAATATTATTTATAATAATGAGTTAGAAGATGATCCGATTGGTATTATTAAAGAATTAAATATGGAGACATTACTTAAGTTAATTAAGAAGATTGATATTAGTAATGCTAGCGAAGTAATTGTAAAGAAATAGGGGTAATTTTCTATTTCTTTTTTTCTTTTTATTTGATATAATTAATATGTAATTGAAAGAGAGGTAAGTATTATGAGAAGTGGATTTGTAAGTTTTATAGGAAGACCTAATGTTGGTAAAAGTACATTACTTAATAGTATTTTAGGAAAGAGAATTGCTATTACTTCCGATAAACCTCAAACAACAAGAAATATGATTCAAGGTATATATAATGATAAAGATACTCAAATAGTATTCGTAGATACTCCTGGTATTCATAAGCCTAAAAGTAAACTAGGAAGAGTATTAAATAAACAGGCTTATTTTACTATAAATGATGTTGATATAGTAATTATGGTTGTAGATATTTCTGAAAAGATTGGTACAGGAGATAAGTTTGTTATTGATGTTTTAAAGAATATTAAAGATAAACCTGTATTCTTAGTTATTAATAAAATAGATAAACTACCAAGAGAAGAGATATTAAAGAAAATAGATGAATATCAAAAATTATATGATTTTAGAGAGATAATACCAGTATCTGCTAGAAAGAATGATAATACTGATAGATTACTTGAAGTAATTAAGAAATATTTACCTGATAATATTAAATATTTTGATGATAATACGGTTACTAGTAGTTCACCAGAATTTATTATATCTGAGTTTGTAAGAGAGAAAGTACTTGATTTAACTAATGAAGAGGTACCTCATGCTGTTACTTGCATAGTAGAACAAATTGAAGAATATGATGATATTATGAATATATCTGCTACTGTGATTGTGGATCGTGAGAATTTAAAGAAGATTATTATTGGTAAAAATGGTAGTATGATTAAAGAAATAGGTACTAGAGCAAGAAGAGATATTGAAGCATATTTTGATAAGAAAGTATACTTAGAATTATTTGTTAAAGTTATTCCTAAATGGAGAGATAAAGAGAAATTCTTAAATATGATAGGATATAAAGATTTTTTGAATAAATAATTTGAAAATAGAGCATTATATAAATGGGTGATAAAAATGAATAAAGAGGATATATGGCTATTATTTGAAAAGACTGGTAAAATTGAATATTATTTAAAATATAAAAGTTTAACTAAAGATAAATAATAAATATATAGTTAATGCTTATATATAATAGATATGGATGATATATTACTTGAAGACTAAGGCTTCAAGTAACCCTTTAAGACCTAGACTTAAAGGGAATAATAAAAAAAGAAGTGATGATATGGATAAAAAAATAAAGGGTGTAATAGTAAGTGAATATCCCTTTGAAGATAATAGTAAGATAATTAATATCTTTACTGAGAATGGTTTACTAGGAGTCATAGCTAAAGGGGCTAAGAAAGTAAGAAGTCCCTTTTTTAGTACTACTACTAAATTTAATTATGGTAGTTTTAATATTAATTATAAAGAGAATGGCTTATCTAAATTAATTGATGCTGATACTATTAATAGTTATAATAATATTAAGAAAGATATTGTTAAAATTAGTTATGTTACTTATATTACTGAACTAGTGACTAAGGTATATAAACATGATGGTAATAAGAATATATATAAATTATATTTATATTGTTTAGATAAGATTAATGATAATTATAATCCAGAGGCTATTACTATTATATTAAGATTAAAATTATTAGATTATCTTGGTATTATGCCTATTATTGATAGATGTGTAGTATGTGGTAATACTCATGATATTGTTACTATGTCTAGTTATCTAGGGGGATATGTATGTAAGAATTGCCTTAGGAATGAGAAGGTTATATCTACTAAGAGTATTAAGTTAATTAGAATGTTATATTTAGTGGATATATCTAAGTTAAATAAATTAGATATATCTAAAGATGTATTAAAAGAATTAGAGGAGTTTACTGAGGATTATTATGATCGATATTCTGGAATATATTTAAAAAGTAAGATATTATTAGATACTATTAAATAGAATATAATAGGTGATAGTATGTTATATAAATATTTAATTATTCCTTTTATAGCTGCTCTTATATCACAAACTATAAAGGTAATAATTGAAACTAAGAGGTATCATAAATTAAATATTAAAAGATTCTTTGATGGTATGGGTGGTATGCCTAGTACACATAGTACTTTAACTAGTAGTTTAACTACTATTATATATTTAAATTATGGTGTTACTAGTATTTTATTTGCTTTATCTTTATTTTTTTCTTTAATTGTTATATATGACTCTATGGGTATAAGATATGAGAGTGGTAATCAGGCTAGGGTAATTAATAAAGTTGTTGGTACTAATTTAAAAGAAAAACTAGGACATAATCCACTAGAGGTATTAGCTGGTGTTGTTCTTGGGATAACACTTGGTATTGTTATGAATATTATCTTTACTTAGATATTATTTAATAGTATAATCGATTTAGAGAGGAAGAAGTATATGAAGAAAATTATAAATGAATTTAAAACTTTTATAGAAAGAGGTAATGTTGTAGACTTAGCAGTAGGAGTTGTTATGGGGTCTGCTTTTAGTAAGATTGTTACTTCAGTAGTAGATGATTTATTAATGCCTATTATTGGTATTATTATTGGTGGTCATGACTTTAGTAATTTATCTATTAAAGTAGGAGAATCGACGATTAGATATGGTTCTTTAATTAATAATGTTATTAACTTCTTTATTATTGCTTTTTGTATCTTTTTATTGGTTAAATTTATTAATAAACTTACTAGTATTAATAAGAAGAAAGAAGATAAAAAAGAGAAGATGGAAGAACCTAAGAAGAGTGATGAAGTATTATTACTTGAAGGGATTCTTAGTGAACTTAAGAAAACTAATAAGAAATAATTTATATATCCCTGTAAGTCTACTGTCTTTCAGGGTATTTTTTAGTCTAGGTCTAAAAAATAAATGTTTTAGTTGGTTGTTATATAATACTTTATATTAACTTTAGTATAATTTAATTATATAATGTATAAATATTAAGGCTTAAACCTTTATCTGAAGCTTTTAAAAAAGTACCTACTGCTAAAGAAGATATATTACTAGTTAATAACTAGTAATTTTTTTTAAATATTTTAGCAATCTCTATTGACAATTGCTAAAATAGTGCTATAATTATAGATGTAAATACAAAAGGAGAATGATAGTATGAAGAAAAGAGAGTTTAAGACAGAAAGTAAGAGAATATTAGATTTAATGATAAATAGTATATATACTAATAAAGAAATATTTTTAAGAGAATTAATATCTAATTCTAGTGATGCATTAGATAAGTTATATTATTTATCACTTACTAATAAAGATATTAAAGTAAATAAAGATGATCTATTTATAAGAGTAGATTATAATAAAGATAAAAGAACTATTACTATTAGTGATAATGGTACTGGTATGACTGAAGAAGAGTTAGAAAATAACTTAGGAGTAATTGCTGAATCTGGTTCTCTTAAGTTTAAAGAAGAAAATAAAGAGCAAAATGATGTTAATATAATTGGTCAGTTTGGAGTAGGCTTCTACTCAGCATTTATGGTAAGTGACAAAGTAACTGTAGAATCTAAATCTTATAAAGATGATAAAGCTACTATTTGGGAAAGTGCTGGAGTAGATGGTTATACATTATCACCTTCTGATAAAAAAGATAATGGTACTATTATTACATTACATTTAAAAGAAGATACTGAAGATTATAATTATAGTGAATTATTATCTGAATATAAATTAAGAGGTATTATAAAGAAATACTCTGATTATATTAGTTATCCTATTAAGATGGAAGTAGAGAATAATAGAAAGAAAGAAGATAGTGATGAATATGAAACTTATAAAGAAGTAATCACTGTCAATAGCATGATTCCTTTATGGAAGAGAAATAAGAAAGATATTACGGAAGAAGAATATAATAACTTCTATAGTGATAAGTTCTTTGATTATGATAAACCTTTAGATGTATTACATTTTAATATTGAAGGTAATGTTAATTATAATGCACTATTATATATACCTAGTCATGCACCATATGATTATTATAGTAAAGAATATGAAAAGGGATTACAACTATATACTAATGGTGTACTAATAATGGATAAATGTAGTGAGTTACTTCCTGATTACTTTAGTTTTGTAAGAGGAGTAATTGATACTGAAGATATACCTCTAAATATATCTAGGGAAACATTACAAGATGATAAAAATATTAAACTAATAGCTAAGAGTATTGAGAGTAAAGTAAAAAATGAATTACTAGATTTACTTAAGAATAATAGGGATAAATATCTAGAATTTTATAAAGCTTTTGGTATGCAATTAAAGTTTGGTATTTATAATGATTATGGTATGCATAAGGATAAGCTAGAAGATTTAATTATGTTCTATTCTTCTGGTGATAAGAAGTTAATTACTCTAGATGAATATGTAAACAAATTAAAAGAAGAAGATAAGAATATTTATTATTGTGCTGGTGAAACAGTTGATAAGATAGATATGTTACCTCAAGTAGAAGGTATTAAAGATAAACATGAAGTATTATATTTAACTGATTATGTTGATGAGTTTGCTATAATGGCTATTCATGAGTATAAAGGTAAGACTTTTGTTAATGTTACTAATGAAAGTACTGATTTATCTACTGATGAAGAAAAAGAAAAGATAAATAAAGAAAATACTGATAATAAAGATATGCTAGAAGAAATGAAGAAAGTACTTGAAGGTAATGTAGAAGAAGTTAAACTTACTAATAAGTTAAAGAGTCACCCAGTATGTTTAACTACTACTGGAGAAGTATCTACATCAATGGAAAAAGTTATTAATGCAATGCCTACAGATGAAAAGATTAAAGCAAATGAGGTACTTGAAATTAATGCTAGTCATAAGATTGTAGATAAATTAAAAGACTTATATAAAAATAATAAAGATGAGTTTACTAAATACACAAAGGTTATTTATTATGAAGCAAGATTAATTGAAGGACTTCCTATTGATAATCCTACGGAGTTATCTAATCTTATGTGTGATATAATGGCAAATAAATAATATAATTTTAAAGGAGATGATTTGTATGTTGCCAAGTAGATTATTTTTTGATGATAGTTTTTTCAAAGGAGATGAAAGTATTAAAAGTGATATCTATGAAAAAGATGGTAATATTGTTCTAGAGATGGAAGCTCCAGGATATACTAAAGATGATATAGATATTTCTATTGATAAGGGTACATTATCTATTTCTTTTGAAAAAGAAGAAGAGGATGAAGAAAATAAGAAATATCTTCATCGTGAAAGAAAAAGTTACAGTTAATATAAACCTTACATTAAAAAGTGATGAGTTTGCAGATACTATCCAAATACCAAAAGGAACAACTTTTACTGATGATGAATTGCAAAAAATAATTGATGAAATAAATAATGAATTAAAAGAAGATAAAATGAAATTGGAAGGCTTCTTTAAGGATAAAGAACTAAAAAATAAATTTGATTTTAGTGAAGAAATAAATGCAGATACTACAATCTATTTAAAATTTGTTGAAATCAAAGCTGAAATCTCTAATAAAGAAGAAAATCCACAAACTTCTGACATGAACTTAGCTTTAATTCTTACTTCGTTAGGAATTGCTTCAGTAGGAGCAGTTCTAGTATCAAGAAAAAAACTTGCTAAAGTAAATAGATAATTAGAATAGACTAAAAAGTTGAAGTTGTAAAATAAAAGTAGACATAAAAGGAATGTGTCTACTTTT
>OIEN01000806.1_pt1 | contig 16585 bp, 17 predicted proteins | sample 1581741 | NCBI WGS metagenome assembly OIEN01 (sample SAMN01760944, study PRJEB22395) | human gut metagenome | reverse complement strand
GGACTCGGTGCTTCGTGGAGTTCATCACTCCATCAAATCACTCCATCCAAGGCGGCAAAACACTGGAATACCTGTGCTTTTTTTCGGGCGCATGACACAAAAGCTTGACTGCGCATTTCAGAACCCTACGGCGTTCAATTTCTTCATATTGTCCCGCTTCAAAATCAGAGAAGAGTGGACATACCGATCAAGCGTGATAGTCGTTGTCGCGTGTCCCAGCACCTCCGAAAGCGACTTGATCTCAAATCCAACCTCGACAGCACGCGTCGCAAACGTGTGACGAAGCGTGTGAAAATGAACGCCCTCCAGGCCACATTCGCGGGTATATTTCTCCATTCTGTACTGCAAAGCACGCGGCTCCATATAATTTTCCGTGCCGGTTAAAACGTAAGCGGCTGAACTGTGGGGATTCATCTTCCCGCAAAGCTCAGCCGTGTAGTCTGTTATGGGAATCGTCCTGATGGAAGTATCGCTTTTGGGTGTACCGATCACGATCCTTGTCCGTGTGCTGCCGGCGGCGCTGGTATCGCGCAGCCGTTGAAGCGTGGCGTCGATACGGATCGTCTGTTCTTTTAAGGATATATTGCCCCATTGCAGCGCACAAAGCTCTCCGATCCGAACGCCTGTGAACAGCGTCAGCAGCACGCCAAACTTGCAGGTGTCCATATCATCCAGAAGATAAGAAACGAAACGCGTCTGCTCTTCGCGGGACAGCACTCGCATTTCCTTTTTCCCCGGCTTGGGGTAATTGATCTCGATAGCCGGGAATCCTCCGGTGAAAAATGTTGCTGTGTATTTCAGGATACCGTGCAGAACGACAAGCACATCATGCACGGTCTTCGGAGCCAGCTCATCCTCGAAAAGCAGCTCCTCTGTGAAGTCGTCGATCAGGCCGGTCGTCATGCCCATGGGGAAGCAGCCGCCGAGCTTCGGCTTGATGTGCTTCCGCAGAGCGGTATCATATTTAATATAGGTAGACTCCTTCACTTTGGGCTTTCGCATACGCAGCCATTCGTCACAGTAGAACGAAAAGCGATGCCGGGAGTTCGTGCTGGGAATTGGCTTCCCATTGACCAGCGCCGCTTTGCACTTGGTCACTTTTTCCTTGGCCTCCCGATAAGTCTTGCCATAGCAGAAGCCGTACTTGATTTTGCCGGAAAGCTCGTATCCTTTGATATAGCGTGCTTCCCATCTGCCGTCCTTGCGTTTGAAAATGTTTTCGCCTTTTGCCATCTTGAGAACCTCCTAATTTTTTGAAAACGTTGTGGCAACACACATTCTACCAACAGCACCAAGCTGTTCCAGACTGCGCATTTGACTGCGATAAACCGTCAGTCGAACGTGTCAGCAGCAGGAATCGGGCACATATTTGCAGGTTCACACCCGTGCCCCGATTTCTTTTTTCAAAAACTGCCGCGAATTCACCTCTTCCTATTGATTTTTATCGAGCTTAGTGCTATAATCTGGTATGAATATTATAGGGCGTAAGGGTCATGGAGTGATGAACTCCACGATGATTTTTCGCCAGAACCAGCAGATCAATCGGCGCGTGCTGATGTTCTGCTTTCTTTTCCCGGACAGGATAAGTACCCGCTTATTTTCCAGAAAGAGGTGTGCAGTTGGAAGTACAAGAGATGCGGCAGGTCTTCATAGACAGCGCAGTTCGCGTCGTAGCGCGGGATGGCCTGGAGAAAACCACTACCAAAGCCATTGCATCCGAAGCGAAGCTGAACGAGGCATATATTTATAAGTGTTTCTCCGGCAAAGATGACCTGCTCAGCGCGGCACTTCACATGGAAGATGTGAACTTTGCCAACCTTCTGCAAAAGACGCTTCCTGTTATGCACATGCCGGGACTCTCGTGGAAAGAGCGGGCCTATATCCTCTGGAAGAGAAGCTGGGACTTCATCCTGAATGAGCCAGCCGATTGTATCTTCTACATTCGGTACTATTATTCCGCAAGCTGCTGTTCTCATGCATACGAAACGCATCTTGCATGTTTTAAGCCGCTGATCGAGAAGGCGAGCAAGTCCTTCAAGCCCGGCACATACATGGACATGCTCATTCATCAGGTCTTCTCCACGATGCTGTTCTTTGCCTCCAGAGTTATGAACGGCGAGATGGAAAACAGTGAGGAAACGATCACATGGGTTTTTGAACAGATTTATAGCTTTGTCGTGCCGAACGTCAGAGCTGAAGTTTTAGAAGAAGAGGATAAGAAAGAAGCTTTATGAATAACTCGCTCAAGAAAATCTGGAATGTGATCAGCAGCATCCTGGTCGCGCTGGTGGTGCTTCTGGCGCTCCTGCTGGTTGGCGCGAGAGTCGTTGGATTGCAGGTATTCACCGTGCTGTCCGGCTCTATGGAGCCGACCTATCACACCGGTTCGCTGATCTATGTAAAGAAGGTAGACCCCTACACCATAAAAGAAGGACAACCCATCACGTTCATGCTGGACGAGAACACGGTGGCCACGCACCGTGTCGTGGGTATTGTCCCGGACGAGGAAGACCCCACCGTGATCCGTTTCCGCACAAAGGGCGATGCCAACGAGGCCGAGGACGGTTCTCTCGTACATTATAAAAATGTAATTGGCACGCCGATCATCTCTATTCCGTATCTCGGCTATGTTGCGGATTATATCCAGCACCCGCCCGGAATGTACATTGCCATATCGGCGGGCGCTGTCCTGCTGCTGCTTGTGTTCATTCCCGACATTTTTGCAGACGACAAAGACAAGGACGAGAACAAAAAGAAAAAGTCTTCCCGGCGCAAGAAAGGCGCTCATGCCGCGGCGCACAAGGCCGCTGCGGTCGATGCCGCCCCGGAAGAACCTGCCGGTGGAAGCCTGACCGACGAGATTCGTCGGAAAACCGATAACCTGCTCACAGACGACGAGGTGGAAGCCATTCAGCAGGTCGTCGAGGCAGGCCGCTTTGACAAAGCTGCCGCTGATGCGCTCCGGCAGGAGCTGATAAAACGGGAAGCGGAACGGGATGCGCAGTAAGCGCTTCATTGATTCAAGGGCAATGCCGCAAGGCTCCCTATATAACAATTTTTTAGGAGGTTTTCGTGATGAAAACAAGAAGCAAGGCTCTGCTCCTGACCCTCTGTGCGGTGTTGCTTGTTACCGCCTCGGTGCTGGGAACAATGGCGTTCCTGACTTCCAACGATGAAGTCGTCAACACATTCAGCGTCGGCTCCGTAGCAATCAAGCTGGACGAGGCCAAGGCGAATACTGACGGCTCTCTGGTTGACGGCGCTGATCGTGTCAAGGCCAACAGCTACAAGCTGCTGCCGGGTCACACCTACAACAAAGACCCCATGGTCACCGTTCTGAACGGCAGTGAAGCCAGCTACATCAAGATGACTGTCACCTTCTCCAAGGCCAGTGCTCTGGATGCTATCTTTGCTCCCACCGGCGCAGATCTGACCAGCATCTTCAACGGCTATGATGCTGCGAACTGGGTCTACAAGGGCAACACCAAGGATGCGACCGCAGACACCCGCACCTATGAGTTCTGGTACAAAGAGACTGTTGGCGCTCCCACTGCTGATGTCGCTCTGGACGCTCTGTTTGATTCCATCACCGTTCCAGGCACTATCACGAATGAGCAGCTTGCAACCATCGAGGGCATGACCATCACCGTCAATGCTTACGCCATTCAGGCTGACGGCTTTGCTAACGCAGAAGCTGCCTGGGCTGCTTTCAACTAATCTCTTATGATTCCAACAGATGCGAGAAACACCGATTTCGACATCTGTTGAAATAAATCCTCATCGCAAATACCCGAGGAAAGGAGGAAAACGACATGAAGAAGAAAGGTTTGGCATTGTTTCTGGCGCTGACTCTACTGGTCGTTGGCGTTGTAGCAGGTACGTTGGCATGGCTGACCGCGAAGTCTGATGTGGTAACGAATACCTTTACCACCAGCGACATCAAGGTTGAGCTGAAAGAGACCACCGGCACGGAGTACAAAATGATTCCGGGCTACACCATCAGCAAGAACCCCAAGGCGACTGTTCTGGCTGGCTCCGAAGAGTGCTACCTGTTTGTGAAGCTGGATAAGTCCGCAAGCTTCGATACCTACCTTGAGTATGTTATCGCTGACGGCTGGACGAAGCTCGATGGTGTCGATACGGTCTACTACCGTGTTGTTGATGGCACCACCAATCAGATCGGCACACCTTACAGCGTTCTGAAGGACGATCAGGTCACTGTTAAGGGTTCTGTTACCAAGGAGCAGATGAACGCTCTGGATGCAGAAGGCGCTGTAAAGCCCACCCTGACGATCACGGCCTACGCCTCTCAGCTCCATAAGAACGCTACTGAGACCTTTAGCGCTTCTGAGGCTTGGAACAACATCGCAAACAAGTAACCCTCTGCGCGCGGGCGCAGACAAGATACCAAATACTTATTTAAGGAGACTGAGTACATGAAGAAGAAACTGACCGCGATTTTCCTGTGCGTCGCACTGGTCGCAATCGCCATCGTAGGCGCATCTCTGGCCTACTTCACCGACACCAAGACTGCCACAAATACATTCACGATGGGCGATGTCAAGATTAAGCTTGATGAAACCAACGTCAATGATCCCGAGGGCGATCGTGTTGCCAGCAACGAATATAACGTTTATCCCGGTGCTGTCGTGACCAAAGACCCGATTGTCCATAACGTTGGCCAGAACGCCGCCTATATTCGTGCGACTGTTAACGCTGAAAACTGGATGAATATGTGCGCTGCGTATTTCCCCAATTTCGGTATTGCCTATCCCAATCAGGGTTATGAACAGTCTCTGATGCTTCTCGTTGATGCGCTTGGTGAAGGCTGGAGCATTGTGGGCGTTACGACTGGCACTCCTTTTGAGATGGGCAATTTCAGTGCTAAATTCATTCTGAAGTATGACGGAACTCTGGCTTCCGGTGCTGATACTACTGCGATGTTCAATCAGGTGAAGATTCCCGCTGCCATTGAGAATGGTCAGACCTTCGGAACTATTACCGTTAAGGCAGAAGCGATTCAGGCTGATGGCTTTGATACTTGGGAAGCAGCTTTTGCCGCATTTGATGCGTAATTCACTTTAGCACAGCTTTGCAATTGGCTGTGCTATTCCCCTCCACCTATGTGGTCTGCACCCTTCGGGGTACAGGCCATATGAGAGCACCCGGCAAGACCGGATGTTCTCATATGGCCTGACAAGACCATGCAACTTCGTTATCAAATTCCGGAGCGGAGGTTTGCAAATACAGCTTGAGAGGAGTAAGGACTATGAAGCGAAAAATTTTGATTCTGTCGGTGCTGGCCATCTGCATTGCCACGTTCGCCGCCGGAACCATTGCGTTCTTTACCGCAGAAGGTAAGGCGCACAATGTCATCACCACCGGCGGCGTGGAGATCGCAGTGCAGGAATGGGCGGATGACGAAAAAACCAAGCCCTTTGAAAATCTGAGCGGAGTGATGCCCAACACCACCGTCACCAAGATTGCGGAGGTGAAAAACACCGGAGCGTCTGACGCATGGATACGGGTAAAGGTCGAAAAGAGCATCCAGCTTCAGGGCGAGGGTACGCCGGATACCAGTCTGGTGGAGCTGACGCTCAACACCACCGACTGGACGGAAAAGGACGGCTACTATTATTATTCCAAGCCCCTGAAGCCCGGAGAAGTCACCGCGCCCATCTTCACCGCTGTAACATTTAAGCCCGACATGGGCAACGAGTACCAGAACGCCACGGCAACGGTGGATGTTTCCGCCCAGGCCGTGCAGACCGCCAACAACGGCGATACCGTTATGGCCACCAAGGGTTGGCCCAATTCGTAAGGAGGCAGCGCTATGAAGAACAAAAAAGGATTCGCACTGATTGTCAGCCTTGTGTTGGTTATCGGAGTAGTGCTTCCCGGCACGCTGGCGCTTTCTACCGATCAGGCCGCTACAAACGGCGAGCTTACGGTCACGGAAGAAACCCAGACTCCCACGCCGGAGGTAACGGAAACGCCAACACCCACGGAGGGGCCCAAGCCGACGGAGACCCCCATGCCCTCCGAAACCGAGAAGCCTTCCGAGACGGAAAAGCCTGCGGAAACGGAGAAGCCTGCCGAGACTGAGGCTCCCAAGGAATGCACCTGCGGCGCAGCCGAGGGCGAGACGCATAAGGAGGGCTGCCCGCTGTATGTGAAGCCCGTATCTAATGCTTCCAAGCATATCGATACCTGCACAGAGGGCTGCATCGGCGAGGATTGCAAATGTCCCTGCCACCTGTTTGACCGGCTTATGGCCTGCCAGACGCTGGAGGAGATCGAGGCTATTATCAAGGCAACCCCGGAGGATGTACTGAAGTCTTTGTCGGAGGAGCAGGTCGCACAGGTGGAGGCGTACATGGACTCGCTGATGCCCGCGCCCTTGCCCGCCATCGTTATTGAGGAATCCGAACCTCCCGTGGAGAGTGAGATTTACCGTCCTACGGTGAACTATACCAATGTTGCGCCCTTTGGCGAACCCGTCACCGGCGGCAATTAAGGAGGCAGAGAATGAAAAAGACGAAGATTCTATCGCTGCTTTTGTGCCTGTCTCTTTTCTGCGCGCTGATCGTGCCCGGCACGAGAGCCTATGCGGACAATGAGCCCGACAGTGGCATGAAGATCAGCAAGACGGCGACAGCCAACGCTGACGGTTCCTATACCATCATGCTGGAAGCCTTCGCCACCGGCTCTAAGGTCATTACGGAGCAGAAAACGGATATCCCCACTGATATTGTTCTTGTTATCGACCAGTCTGGCTCGATGAACGATCCGATAGGTGGCTATACATACACGGCATACCGAACCGGAGGATATAACAGTCGCAACTATCATAATGACGAGTATTATCCGCTCAGGCACAATGGTGGCAGCGAGAACCTGTGGCACAAGCTGAATAATAACGAGTATATTGCCGTTTCCGTAGAACAGAAGATGGTATATACCGCTATTTCCGGCTGGAGCAACAGGAAATACTATGATAATCAAAACAGCCTGTACTGTCTGGTTTCAGGAGAGTATAAGTCCGTCGCAGTGAGGAGAGAAGGACATCTCTTTTCCGCTGATGAATACTGGTATACGATGGATGGTCAGCAAATCCTCTATACGACCGGAGACAGTAGCATTCCAAACTTTGGGCAATATGCTCCTCTCTATCAGTCCGCAAAGAAGTACACCTATTCCTATACTCTGAATGGAGTCACAACGGTTATAGAAGAGTCGTTTGGGGATGGGAGCAGTCCTGACACGCAGTTTTATAGCAGGGGTTATAGCAGTAGTGCTGGCGACACGAGGCTGAATGCTCTGAAGAATGCAGCAACTACATTCGCCAATGCCGTCGCGGCAAAGGCGGCAGGTGCGGATGACGACATAAGTACCCCTGCCGATAATGTCAATCACCGTATTGCCGTGGTTGGCTTTGCGAGTGGACAATACTATAACGGCACCAATTATAATTACGGCAATACAGAGGTTTTTGTAGGCAGCAATCAATATAAATACGGAAGTGCCGCACAAGGGCAATATGGGAACGCCTTTCAGAATATGAACACCTCCACGGGAGTTGGCAATGTTAGTGCTTCCATCGGAACTCTTTCTGCGGATGGCGGCACGCTTACAAATCTTGGCCTGGAGATGGGCAACGGGATTTTCGGTGCAAATCCCATAGCAGAGGGAGAAAAGCGGAATCGTGTCGTAATTGTATTTTCAGATGGTGTTCCTGGTTGGAGCGGTTATGATTCCAATACGGCGAACAGTGCGATTACTCAGGCTGAGACTGCAAAAAACACCTATGGAGCAACAGTATACAGCATTGGCATATTCCCTGGCGCAGACGCGACCAGCGCAGGCAATCAGAACGGAAACGAAACGGAGAAGGCCAACTGGTTCATGCAGCAGGTTTCCTCCAACAACGGAACGCCGCAGTCTCCCAGTTATTATCTTTCCGCTGCGGATGCTGGAACGCTGAACAGCATCTTCCAGCAGATTTCCGACCAGATCGAAACCGGCGGTACGACTTCCACTCTGACCTCCGATGCTGTTGTGAAGGACATCATCTCCCCGCAGTTCACGCTCCCGGCTGGAACGACGGCGGCGAATATCACAGTGGAGACCTATGCCTGCACCGGAAAGAACGCTAACGACGACTACACCTGGAGCAATAACAACAGCACAATGGGCGCGACGGCATCCATCAGCGGCGATCAGGTGAACGTCACCGGCTTTAATTTCTCTGAGAACTACGTCGGTACCGTCACCGAGGGCGACAGCGTCACCTATCGCGGCCACAAGCTGGTCATCAGCTTCAAGGTACAGCCCAAGGCGGGCTTCCTGGGAGGCAACGAAGTGTACACCAACACCAGTGCCGGTATTTATGAGAACAATACTGCTGAGAATCCGCTTTTGACCTTTGACAGACCCACCGTCAACGTCCCCATCAAGGATGTGACCGTCACGGCTAAGGACAAGAATGTCTACCTCAAGGGCGAAGTCACCGCCGATCAGCTCAAGGACGGCGCTGAAATCAGCGTTGGCAATGTAAAGCTTGATCTCAGCAAGGCAACCGACGCTGATAAGCCTTACGGCCTTGATCCCTGGCAGGCCGAGTACGTCGATATCACCGTTACGGTCAAGGACAAAGATGGCAACGTCATTTCTGACAAGCTTGATAACCTGACCGAAGACACGACCTATACCGTCGAAGTTACCGTAACGCCCAAAACTACCGGTTCAACGGGCAGCGCGGGCACACCGGCAACGGAAAAATCCGGTAAAAACACCCCTGCCGCCAACATCAACGTATTCAAGCCGGAGCTGACCTTCAAGGATTCCACCGCCTACTACGGTGAGACCGTGCCCGCAAACAACGATTACAGCAGCAACAAGGTCGGTTCGGAAACGTGGAAGCACGGTGATACCGCATCGACAGATGAAGGTGTAACCATGCTCGGCACAAAGCCGACGCTGGATATCACCTCCACGCCGGATGAAAGCAAACTTAAAGACGGCAAGTACACCAAGCAAGATGTTCCGGTTGCGGCTACGGTCAAAATCGGCACAGAAAATGTGAATGAGCATACCACGTTCGTGCATCAGGATTGCACCGGCAAGACCTGTACGCTGCCGGAAGACTATCACTTCTGGATTCACATCCAGACCTGCACGCTGAACATTACCAAGCAAGGCGGCGCGGCTGACGAGTCCTATGTGTTCGATGTTTTCAAGGACGGCGTGAAGTATTCCGAAGTGACCGTCGAGGGCAATACCAGTCAGACACTCTATGAGTTGCCCATTGGAAATTATACCATTCTGGAGAACACCGGATGGAGCTGGCGGTATAACGCAGACAATGGCAGTGGGGCGGCATTGAGTGCTGCTAATCCCAACGGTAGCATTACCTGCACCAACAGCTCTAACGGCAAGATTTACTGGCTCAACGGCTTCAGTCAGGTGGTCAGAAACATCTTCGGCATTAGTCACTGAGAAAGGAGGGGACGATAATGTACAAAGGCAAATACGATGGTAAGCACAGGAAAGCGAAAGCACAGCCCGTGCGCAGAAAAACGTATCATAAGGGCAGATTGACCGCTATGGTCATCGCTACGGCGGTGCTTCTGGCACTGGCTATCGGCGGCACCGTTGCATGGCTCAGCACAAAGGACGCGCCCATAACCAACACATTCAATCCCTCCAAGGTGGCCTGCGAGGTGACGGAGAACTTCAATGGGGAAGTTAAGAGCAACGTGAATGTGAAGAACACCGGCGATACGGAAGCATATATCCGCGTCAAGCTGGTGACTTACCGGACGAATGACCGGGGTCAGCATATCGGCGGTACGGCAGAGCTTCCTTCCTTCACCCCAGGTGAAAACTGGGTAGAACACGATGGTTATTACTACTATACGCTGCCGGTGGCGGCGGACGGAACGCCTGCAACCAACCTGGCCGACAGCATGACGCTGACAAACACCTATGAGGACGCTGACGGAGGCCATCAGTCCATTGACGTGATGGCGGAGGCCATTCAGAGCGTTCCGGAAGATGCCGTTAAGGCTGCTTGGGGCGCAGAATTCTCGATTGGCGCAGACGGCAGTCTGAATGTACCGAATGTCTAAGGGGGGTGGAGAGAAAATGAAGCACATAGCAAAAAAATCAATTTCGTTCATTCTGATGTTGCTGCTCGTGATGAGCTTTGCGACCACGGCTTTCGCGGCAGATTCCTCCATCACCTTTACGGGCTTCTCCTCCGGCTTTGAGTTTCAACCCGGCAGCGAGTACACGGAAACCGATCTGTTCCAGAACTTCAAGAACGTCATGCCCGGTGATACCGTGACGGAGACCATTACCTTCACCAATTCGGCGACCGACTGCGATTTCGTGAATCTCTACATGAGAGCCGAGGCGCATGATGAGACGGACAATCCTCTCAGTCCCAAGGTCGCGGAGAAGGAGTCCGTCGCCACCATGACGGAGTTCCTGTCCAAGCTCTCCATGAAGGTCTGGAACGGTACAGAGCTGATCTATGACGCTTCTCCCGACCAACTGGACGGACTGAAAAGCAATAAGTTCCTCGGCACCTTCCGCACCGGCGAGACGGCCACGCTAAAAGTCGAGCTGAGCGTCCCCATTGAGCTGGACAACAAGTACGCCAACCGCGTAGGTGAAGTGGACTGGATCTTCCATGTGGAAGCTTACAATGAAAGTCAGCTTTCCGTCCGTAAGGTCTGGTCTGACGGCAATGCGAACCACGCTAATGACAGCATCACGGTCAATCTGCTGAAAGACGGTAAGGTTGAAAGCTCCCAGGAGCTGAACGCAGCAAACGGCTGGGCATATACCTTTGACCGGCTTCTGGAAGGCCATACCTGGACTGTCGAGGAAGCGGAGGTTCCCGCTGGGTACACCGTCAGCTACAACACGGTGGGCACGCTGACAACCATCACCAACACAAAGAAGACGCCGCCCAAGCCCGATCCTGATCCCTCTTATCCTCTGGATGTCGTTGTCCGCAAGGTGTGGAGCAGCGATGATATGAAGGATCGCCCGGATTCCGTGACCGTCACGCTTTATAACGGTGATGTTCCCTATGAGACGGTACGTCTCGGCGCATGGAATAACTGGACTTACACATGGAAAGACCTGAGTGCCTACGGAAACTGGCAGGTTATCGAGTCGAATATCCCCAAGGGCTATGTCCCATCTTACAGTGTCTCCGGTAATGTCGTTACCATCACCAATACCCGAAGTCTGATCCAGACCGGTCAGCTCAACTGGCCTATTTGGGTGCTCGGCGGCGCAGGACTTGTCCTTGTTTCTCTCGGCGGGGCAATGCTGGTGAAGAAAAAGAGAGAAAATAATGCCTAAAAAAACGGGCATTGCCATCGTAGCAGTGGGAGCAGTGTTGATCCTTTCGGCACTGCTCCTTTTCTTCCATAACCGTCAGGAAGACGTACAAGCTGGTCAGGAAGCCGAGAGCCTGCTGGAAAACGTTGAGGCGGTTATTGAAACGAAAAGAATAAAAGCACCTGTCACCAGTAAGCAGCCGGACGCAGCTCCGTCTACGACGCCGCTTGACCCACAAATGCCAGTCGTGATGCTGGATGGCTATGAATATGTGGGCTATGTCGAAATCCCTGTGCTGGGGCTGAAGCTGCCAGTTATGTCTGAATGGGATTATAACCGGCTGAAGCTTGCACCCTGCCGTCAATTCGGCTCTTCCCGCACGGACGATCTTGTCATTGCCGCGCATAATTACGAAAGCCATTTTGGGCATCTGAAAGATTTGTCGGTGGGAGAACCCGTCACCTTTACGGACATGGAGGGTATTGTCAACACCTACTGCGTTGAAAAGATCGAGACGCTGAACCCCAGCGAGGTGGACGCCGTACAGAACAGCGGCTATGATCTCGTTCTCTATACCTGCACCAAGGGCGGCAGGACGCGCGTGACCGTGTTCTGCAACCGGATCAAGATAATCTCTCCTTCTCCAGCCCCAACGCAGATGGAAAAGTGAGGGCGAGTATGGCAGACAATATCAACATGCGCAAACAGAGCGACTGGCGCACGAAAGCAAGCGGCTCCCGAAGAAAGCAGATGGAGCGCTGCGTCCTGTGCTGGCGTTTGACCAACGTTCCGAAAAACACGCCGATCTCCAAGCGAAACTATTACGTTCAAGGACAGGGGCAGCTCTGTGAAAACTGCTACTATGAGCTTTTCAAGCAGGGCGTATTCTCCGGCGAGGATAATATGAATACATGAAATCAGAAGAAAATGGGCTGAAAAAAGGTCAGCGCTTCGGGCGCTGGACATTACTGGACAAGGTTGTCACTACGGCACAAGGCGAAAAGAAACATCTCTGCCGCTGTGACTGCGGCACGGAACGATACGTGCTGGAGCGCTCCCTCAAAAGCGGAGGTTCCCTCAGCTGCGGCCCGCGGCGAGAACGGGCGCAGCAGGCAACGGCATACGACCTGCTTGGCAAGACCTTTGGCGAATTGAGGGTTGTGGGCAAAAGCCGAAAGCGCACCAGGATGGGAGCGTACTGGACATGTCTGTGCAGCTGCGGTTACACCTGTGAAGCAACGGCCAGCGAGCTGGTATCCGGGCGTAAAACAAATTGCGGCTGCAAAAATGTGAAAAACTATGCTTCTTCTGACATTACCGGGCAACGCTTTGGACGGTTGACTGCGCAATACTCCACAAAAAAGCGCGATGCAAAGGGCTTCGTAATCTGGCATTGCCACTGTGACTGCGGCAATGAAACCGATGTTTCCTACAACAACCTGATGTATTGCGGACAGCAGAGCTGCGGCTGTAAGAAACGGGAACACGATAAGGCGTTAGCCGGTTTTCTCACTCATGTGGATGGCACCAGCATTGATGCATGGAAAAGTAATACGATTCCGAAAAACAACACAACCGGCGTTCGCGGCGTTTACTTTATTCAGGGCCGGTATGTAGCCAAACTGGTATTTCAGAAGAAGCAGTATTTCCTTGGTACCTATAAGACACTGGCCGAGGCCGCAGAGGTCAGGCGGAAGGCCGATGCTCTTTTGGGCAACGAGTTGGTGCGCTTCTATGAGAAATGGTCTAAAAAGGCGGCTGCTGACCCGCAATGGGCAAAAGGAAATCCCATAAAATTCCACGTCAGCAAGACAGAAAACGGCGAACTGACTGTAAATCTTCAACCGGGGATGAGAACAGAGCCAAGTGAAGCTACGCAGGCAATTTGAGGTACTCGAATGAAACCGGAATATTCTCTTAAACACCTCTGTGAGCAACAGGACAGAATGTATCTCCTGCAAGAGTGGGACTGGAACAAAAATGCCCCGCTGACGCCGGATACCATACATAAGGGCAGTCATCAGAAGGTGTGGTGGAGATGCGACGCTGGACATTCATGGCAGGCACAGGTGCGAAGCAGGTCGGACGGTTCAAAATGCCCATACTGCACAGGGCGTGTTCTGTGGGTTGGCAGAAACGACCTTGCCACGGTAAATCCTGCGTTGGCTGCACAGTGGGATATGGAAAAGAACGGCGAATTGAAGCCCACCGAAGTACTGGCCGGAAGCGGAAAATATGTCTGGTGGAAATGTGAGAATGGACATTCGTGGCGTGCGAGTATCCTGAGCCGGAACAGAGGTGCTGGGTGTCCAATTTGTAGCGGGAAAACTGCCGTGTCTGGCGAGAATGACCTGTCCACCCTCTTTCCTGATCTCGCTGTGGAGTGGGATGCTGAACGCAACGGCAGCTTGAGACCGGATAACGTAACGCCTTACAGCAACAAAAAGGTCTGGTGGCGATGTGCGCTTGGACATGAATGGCAGGCAGTAATTGCATCCAGAGCCGTGGAACGCTCCGCCTGCCCATATTGTACGGGCAGGCGCGTTCTGGCCGGTTTCAATGATCTTGCTACGCTTCATCCGAAAATCGCCGCGCAATGGGATAGCACGCTGAACAGCGGTCTGACTCCAGAAATGGTAACGCCGGGAAGTCACAAGCGGGTATGGTGGAAATGCGCTGAAGGGCATGTTTGGAAAACGGCCATCTACTCCCGAACCGGAAAGCAGAAATGTGGATGTCCCGTATGCGCCGGAAAAGCAACACGACAATTCAAATATGAGTAGCATTAGGCCAACCACTTACTCAGGTTTCTCCGGCTTCATTATTCACACCAACTGATACAGTTGAATATTTCAGAAGGACTCTCATTGCGGACTATATGCCCCAATCGAGAGTCCTTTTTCTATTACATTATAAATCCAATATCTCCGCATATGATAGCATCTATAAAACCATACATTCGCACAAACAAGGGCTATATTCAAACGAGAATAGCGTCTGTATGGGCTAAAATATAATATGTGGAGGTGAAGTGATGACAGACAAGGAGTTCTCCCTGAGACTGGCCAAATTGAGAACGCAAAAGGGCGTTTCGGCTCGTGACATGAGCCTTTCAATGGGTCAGAATCCGGGTTATATCAACAATATTGAGACCGGGAAGTCTATGCCGTCGTTAAGTGGCTTCTTCTACATCTGCGATTATCTTGATATAACCGCAAGGGACTTCTTTGACGATGGGAATGAATATCCCGAACAGCTCAGAGCCGTTTTTCAGGATATGCAGAAACTGAGTCCTGAACAGCTACAGAATATTCATGCCATCGTAAAGGGGCTGCTCCGATAGGCACACGCCATTCTGTCACCGATACAGCCAAAAGATCATAAAATCCGCACAGCCATGTCAGCCTTATTATTTGCTTGGACGGCGCGCCTCTGCGCTACCGGCGGTTTGCTGTGCAAGATCAGGCCAGTGCATGAAATTGGACAGCGTTATCGCAGAGCGGAATAGACCCTACGCATGGAGGCGTACCCTTACGGACAAATAATAGCGCAGCACTACCGGCGGTAGATGCTGCGAAAGAAGGCTGCTTGATTGGAGAATCAGGCAGTTTTTTTGATTTGTAGAAAGGAGCGCAGCCATGAACAGCACAGAGAACAACAATCGCGCAGCGTCCCAAGATTTTCAGACAGCACTTGGACTTCTGGAAGAACGGCTGCGCAGTTTAGAAGATTCAGAAGATATCATCAACGGCCTGCTGCAAGGCGCAGCGGAGTTTTACGGTGCGGCCAGAGCTTCCGTTGTGGAAGCGGACTGGGATTTGAAAATTGGTCTGCTTACCTATGAATGGTGTGCAGAGGGTGTAGAGCACCAGAAGGACATGCTCCAGTATCTTGCCGTAGAGAGCTTCCCGCGATGGTGTGAATTTCTGTCGCTGAACTGGCCTATTGTCATACCGGATATGGAAGCAATCAAAGATACATACCCGGATGAATATCAATTCTTCCAGCACTACGGTGTGAAATCCGTACTGGCAGCGCCGTTCTCCAAACGCATCAATCAGGGGTATATCGCGGTAGACGACCCGACACGCTTTCAGGATGATCCGACATTCCTGTTCATCATCTCCTATGCGGTCGTTGTGGAGCTGAATGAAATCAAGCTGAGCCAGTCCATTGCAGCGGCACAGCGGGCGTCAAAGTACAGCGACCGCGACGTCTATGTGAACTGCCTTGGTGATTTGGAGATCAGGAACGCGAAAGGCACGCTTACGGAAGAAGATATCTCTTCCGATCTTTGCTTGAACCTCTTTGCCCTTATTATCACGAATATGAAACGGGCATTAAAGATCGAGCGATTGGCGGAAGCGCTCTGGCCGGGTGATGTGATGGACAATCCGTATCGTTCCGTCAGCAATATTGCCTACCGTCTCCGACGTATTCTAAGCATTATTGATCTAGAAGATTTGATCATTGGCCGTCATGGAACGTTTGTCATCAATCCAGAGTATAACGTCTATACAGATTTTGACCGTTTTGAGGATAACTGCCGTCGTATGGAAGCGGAGGCAAATCCAAAGGCGCAATCCGAGCTTTATCAGGGAGCCGTCGAATTATATCGCGGTGATTTGTTTTCTAAAATCTCCTATCAGCATTGGCTGATGCCTAAAACGGCATATTATCACAACATCTTTCTTCGGATTATCAAGTGTTACATTGAGCGCAAGATGGAACAGGGAGCTTATTGTGCGGCGCACCGTGCGGTGGTTGATGCGATGAGCCTTGATCCTTATGACAGCGAGTTGAACACCGACATGATTCTTATCATGTACCATAGAGGCGGCGCTGAGCTGGCAAAAAGCTTCCTGCAAACTGCGAAAGCCTACATAAGCGAAGAACAGATCGAATCTGCGCAGCAATTATGGGAGAGAACATAAAGCGCCCGTGCGTCTCCCGTGCGGCGCTGGTGAGGGTGCTCGTGCGGCTTTTTTGCGGCAAAACTGCTGCAAAAATAAGGCTGAAATAAGGCTCTGGCTGAGATTACCCGTCTGGTATGATCCCATTACCGGCTGAACAAGCCGGAATGGAACCGGACGGGTGATCTTTATGGGCGGCTGTATGCCGGCAGGGGCATGGCTCCTGCCGGGACTCTTATTTTCATTTTTACGGAGCGCGGTTGTAAGCGCCCCGTATGCTCTGCGGCCTCTTCCGGATGCGCCGCCCCCACCAC
>OIEN01000804.1_pt1 | contig 16635 bp, 16 predicted proteins | sample 1581741 | NCBI WGS metagenome assembly OIEN01 (sample SAMN01760944, study PRJEB22395) | human gut metagenome | reverse complement strand
GAGGGAAGCGATAGAAAGAATACCGCTGCCGCAGCCGATATCAAGAACTGTTGAGTTTTCGTCAATGTATTTTTCAAGTGTTTCAAGGCATAATTTTGTTGTCGGGTGGCTTCCCGTTCCAAATGCAAGACCCGGCTCGATGTGGAGCACCTTTCTGCCTCCTGCGTCATACTCGTCCTCCCAAGTCGGGCGGATAAGAAGCTTCTCTCCGATAGGCATAGGGTGAAAATACTGTTTCCAATTGTTTACCCAATCCTCTGTTGCGCAATCGTCAATTTGGATTGAATATTCAATATCCTGCTCTTTAAGCCTTTCTTCGATAAATGAAACCGCTTCAATCGGATTTTCGTGAGGGTTTACGTAAACGTGGATAATGCCCTTGCTTCTGTCCGCTTCAAGCAGACTTTCCTCAATAAGGTCAATGTGTGCTATTTCCATAACCTCGTTTTCAAGGTCGGAATAGTCCTCAATATATATCCCGTAAGGCACAACCATATTGGCAATGTTGCCCGCAACCTCAATATCCTTTGTGCCGACTGTGATTTTTATTTCACTCCATACTTCGTTTTCAATTGCCATTTCTATTCTCCTAAATTAACCTTGTAGTCGCTCGGCGCAAGACCGTGGTTAAATACCTTTCTGTTGTCAAGCATCCATTGCCTGTCTGAAAATTCGCCCGGCTCAACCTTGCTTGCCGCTGAATTAAATTCAAAAATTGTTGCGTCAAGGCTGTCAAGAGTTGAAAGAATTTCTGCCTCTAAAAACATTGGGCGAACTGCTGCACCGTATTCCGGAATACCGTGGTGCGACAAAATCATATGCTCAAGAAGTGTTACCGTTTCGCTTGAAATTCCGAGTTTTTTTGCAGTATCGTTTACCATCATTGCACCTTTTACAAGATGACCTATAAGCTCTCCTCCTACCGTGTAGCCTGTGCAAAGTCCTGTTTTGCCCGTATTCATTTCAAAAGTTTTTGCAACGTCGTGCAAAATTGCGCCGGCGAGCAAAAGCTCTCTGTTTATGTTAGGGTAAACTTCGCAGGTTTTTTCAGCCATTTCAACAATAGAAGCCGTGTGAAGCATTAAGCCGCCGACTATTGCGTGGTGAAGCCTGTATGCCGCAGGGAAAACTTCGAGCGCTTCTCTGTTTTGAAGCATAATATCTTTAACAATTGCTTTTAATTCCTCGTCTTTAAAAGCGTTGACCTTGTTAAGTAGCATTGCAAATACTGCCTTGCCGTCGTGCTCGCTTGCAGGAACAAATTCCTTCATCATATCGCTTGGCGCTTTTTTAATAGATGTGATTGTAAGTTGGTTTTTACCTCTGTAATTGTCAAGCGTGTATTCAATTTCCACAACGTCGTCTTTTTCAAACTGACCGTTGTTGTCAAACTGCCAAACCTTGGCAGGATATTCCTTTTTGTCGCTTCCGATAACAAGAAGGTCGAGATATCCGTTACCGTTTTTGTCTTTTTTTTCAAATAATTCTTTTATATATGCAAAAGATGCCATAATATTTCCTTTCTTTGATTGATTTAGTTTGTTATTTATTATATAATAATTTACATATATAATCAACAACCAATTATACATAGTCCTTGACAAGACTTTGATAAAACGGCTAAATCGCGCCGAATATTATAAATTAACTTCTTTGTCTCCCTTGCAAAGGGAGGTGGGTGCAACTTGTTGCACACGGAGGGATTGGAAAAATGGCAATGACATCGAGTCCTTGCCATTTTTGGCGCTTTCCGTCTTTTGCTCGAGGGCAGTACCCACGTACAGCACCCGCTCGCAAAATACGAAATTTATCTCGTTTTCTCAAAGTCTTAAATAATTATACACAATTGTATGCTTGACAAAGTATATTTGGCTTGGTAAAATATTTTCAAATAAATAACGGAGTGATTTTCTGTTGAGAAATTTAGATAATTTATGTATGAATTGCTTTGAAGAGCTTACCGAGGGAAGCGTTTGCGCTAATTGTGGGTATGATAACGATACCCAGGTAAGTTTTATATATCTTCAACCCAAAACCGTATTAAACGATCGTTATGCCATCGGTGCGCTTTTGTCGCACGAGAGCGACGCGGCTACTTATATGGCATATGATATGGACCTTGGACAGGTTGTCTGTGTTCGAGAATTTTTGCCTAAGGGTATTGCAACAAGGCTTGAGGGAAACGTCGAGGTTCATGTCAGAGAAAAATTCAAATCGTCTTATGACAAACTTAAGGAGTCTTTTATTAAGCTTTGGACTACTATCAGCGAGCTTAAAAGCCTTTCTGCAGTGATTCCTACCTATGACGTTTTTGAACTTAACGAAACTGCTTATGCCGTAAGCGAATATATGGAAACTATTACTCTTCGTGAGTTTTTGCTTCGCAATCCTGACGGAAATATTCTTTGGGACCAGGCAAGAATTATGTTTATGCCTGTACTTACAACGCTTGAAGCTTTGCACGCAAACGGAATTATTCATGGCGGCATTTGCCCTGATAATCTTGTGCTTTGCAGGGACGGAAAGGTTAGGCTTAACGGCTTTTGCATAAGCGAGGCTAACACTATGTCAAGCGAGCTTGAGTTTAATGTGAATGAAGGCTACACGGCTATTGAGCAGTACGATAATAACCACAAAATGTGTCCGGCAACAGATATTTATGCTTTTTCAGCCTGCATATTCAGAGCGCTTGTAGGTCAAAATCCGCCAAGTGCAAAGAGTAGGGAAGCTAACGATAAATTGATGATTCCTAACACCATTGCCGAAAAAATTCCTACCTACGTTATTCGTGCTCTCGGCGGAGGCTTGCAAATTTATCCTGAAAAAAGAACGCAGGATATTGAAACCTTCCGTGAACAGCTAAATGCATCTCCTACTGTTCAGGCTGCTGCCGCTCAGGAGGAAGAAGTTAAAAAAGAACCTAAGTATACAAAAAAAGAAGAAGTTGTTGACCCGATAGAAGAGGAAGAATATTACAGAGGATATCCGGGTTATGACGATAAGCCAAAGAAAAACGGCTCAAAAATAGCAATTGTTATTTTGGTGATTCTTATTATTGCGGCTGTCGGTGCGGGTGTGTACGTTGCCAAAAACGGCGGCTTCGGCAATAAAGAAGAAAATACATCGCAAAGTGCTGCCGTTAAGCAATATGAAGTGCCTGATTTTGTGTCGGCAGGCTATACCCAAAGCGATATTGAAAATAACGGCGCTTGGAATAAGCAGTTTAAGCTTACATTTGTTTCTAAGTATTCAACCGACGTCGAAGAAGGAATAGTATTTGAACAAAGTGTTGAATCGGGCAAAAAGGTTGATGAGCAAACTGAAATTCAACTTACGGTCAGCAAGGGTGTGCAGACGGAAAGTGTGCCTAATGTAGCAGGTCAATCTCTTGATGACGCAAAAAAGACTCTTGAGGATAAGGGCTTTAAAGTTTCAACGGTAGAAATATATAATGACGGCTCACACGAGGCTGATACCGTAAAGGAAAGTTATGCAAGTGCTCCGGCAGCCGGAGAAACCGTTGCAGTCGGAGAAGAAATTGTGCTTCAGGTTTACGGCGAGGTGCAGTCCACAACTGCGGTTGAGCCTGAAAACGATGTCGGAACAGACTAATTTTATATTTTTAGAAAAGATAAAGCAGGATATGAATTTTCGTATCCTGCTTTTTTATGCTTAATATTGAATTTTTTTCTTAAAGCTGAGTTTGTATATTAATAAATATATTATCCAAATAATAATACCAATATAATTATTAAGATTGCAGCAATTCCGAGTCCGATAAAAAACTTGATTGCTCTGTTTATTGCGTCAAATGTATTAGTTGGCATAATTTGGAAAAACGCATATTTAAGCGGCTCTTTAACCTTGTTTCCTACAAGATTTCTGAATCTTAAATCGTAAGTGCAAAAGCTGCCGTCCTTTTTGAGTTCAATCACTCTCACACCTCTGTCCTTGCCCGGGCCGTAAACGTGGAAACCTGCACCCTGAGTGTAACCGAGGTCAATGCCGTCAACCTTGCCGTTAAAAGAATTGTTGTGGTCGTGACCGAAATATACGCCCACAACCTCTCCTTTTTCCTTGAAAGCGTCAAATTCGCCGCTGTTTACCTGCGGGTCGGCAGGGGATTCTTTCATAAAACCGTCGGCGTTTACCTTGTCTTTGTTGAGTATGTAAAATCTGTTAGCGTGAGTTCTAAAACCCCTAACTGCGCCCTTTGTGTTTTTTTTGACCTCTGTTAAAAGCTCAAACACCTCGCAAAGCGGGATGTGCTGAATAACAATTGACGGAATAAGATGACCGTATTTTTCCTCATAACTGTCACGTGTGTTTTTGTACCATTCAATTTGGTTTTCGTGAACATTGTCGTACCCGATTTCAAGGCTTGAATGGCTGTCGATAAGATAAAGCAAAAATTTGATCTCGTCGCCGTCTTTAATTTCAATTACGTGGTTTGCACAGCCGTCGATACCTTCGACGCTTTCACCTATGAAGTAATCGAATTCTTTATAAATTTCAAATTGTTCCTCGTTTGATAAGCCAACCTGCCTGTCATGGTTTCCAAAGCAGATTGTAAACGGAATTTTTCTTTCTCTGCACGGTTTTGTGAGTGCATCAAGCGAATTTTTTACTGCCGCACGGTTTCCTTTAAATGTTGTTTTTCCCCAGATTTGGTCACCGGAATATACAACTAAATCCGGTTCTTCCCTGTCAAGAGAAGCGTTGATAAGGTCAAGCGTGTCAGGGCTTATTTTTTTGCCTTCTTGCGTGTCGGCAATTTGTAATATTTTAAAAGTTTCATTCTTGAAGCTTAGCATTTCATCACCTCTGAAATGTTATTTTAACATATTATGTACTCGTCTTGCAATAATTAAAATGCTGTTTTGATTGCTTTGTTTATTTTTTATCAAATTTTATTGTTTGATATTGCCAAAAATTTATAAATGTGTTATAATTTGTTATACAAACTATATTGTAGGATTGCTATACCTATTTTTTGGCAATAGAGTCTTTTACAAATTTAAGGAGGAATTATTTTGAAAGAACCAAAAGCTATGGCATATGTAAATATGTATGGCGTTCTTGCTTGCCTTGAAAATCTTTGTGAAATAGATGACGAGGCAAAGGCAGTGGTAGGCTCGCTTAAAAAGCCCGTTTCACTTTGCTTTGAAGTTGCAAACGGTCCGTGCTGTACTTTCCATTTTTCTAAAGACGGTTGCACAATCAGCGAGGGAAGCTATGGCTGCACATGCAAGATGAATTTTGCAAGCCCTGAAAAGTTTAATGCGCTTATTGATAATAATAAGCCGGGTATGCCAACCAAGAATGTGGCGCAAGTGCTTTCTTTTTTGCTCGGCCCGTTTACTAAGCTTACAAACAGGCTTACAGAACTTCTTATGCCGAGTGAGGAAAATCTGAAAAACAGAGCGTTTTTTGAAGAGTCAACTGTTTTGACTTTCTACACTATTGCGGGTGCGCTCTCTGCTCTTGCAAACCACGACAGTGTTGCTAAGCATTCTGCTTTTTATACTGTTGACGGCGATATTCAAATGGGTATTACAGACGTATGCTATGCGACTCTTCGTGTTCGCAACCATACTTTTGAAACTATTAAGGAAAAACCGGACACTCCGAGAGCCATTATGGAATTTAAAACTATCGACCTTGCCAATGCTTTATTTAACGGCACCGCTTCAACTATGGCTGAGCTTTGTGCAGGCAATATCTATATGAGCGGTATGATTAATATGATCGATAATGTAAACCGTATTCTTGACAGAGTCGGTATGTATTTGGGTTAAGGAGGATTAGTAATGAGTAAATTTCCTGAATATAAGCACGAAAAATCACAGGAATGGTTCAACAGGGCATTAGATGCTATTCCGTCCGGTGTGTACGGTCACCTCGGTCCGTCAGAAGGTCTTTTTCTTCCTATAACTAAATGGCCGTTGATGTCCGATCACGCTAAGGGTACATATTTTTGGGACGTTGACGGAAATAAATATCTTGACTTTATGTGTGCTTACGGTCCTAATGTTTTGGGCTATTGCGACGATGATGTTGATAAAGCAGCTATGGAACAGCTTAAAAGGGGTAACTGCACTACTTCTCCGTCATATAAAATGGTAGAGTGTGCAGAGCTTCTTAAAGATACTGTTGCTACGGCTGATTGGGCTTTCTTTATGAAAAACGGCTCGGACGCCACCACTTTCAGCGTTATGTGCGCCCGTGCTCATACAGGCAAAAAGAAGATGATGTTCTTCAAGGGATATTATCACGGTGATTTCCAGTGGGCACAAAAGATTGACTATCCGGGTATTCTTCCTGAAGAGGTTGAAAATAATATTGTAGTTCCTTGGTTTGATATGGACGCTATGCAGGAGGCTTATGACGCTTGCGGCGGTGATGTTGCCGGTCTTATTGCTCAGCCTTATGACCACGGTAATTTCTTTGATAATGTTTGTGCAACTAAGGAGCAATGGGCTAAGGTTCGTAAATTCTGCGACGACCACGGTATGGTTCTTATTATTGATGATGTACGTACCGGTTTCCGTCTTGACATTGCCGGCTCAGACCATTATTACGGCTTTAAGGCAGACCTTATCTGTTTTTGTAAGGCACTTGCAAACGGCTATAATATGTCTTGCGTTTGCGGTCAGGAACATATGAAAAACACGGCGTCATCTGTTGTATATACAGGTTCATATTGGATGAGTGCCGAGCCTTTCGCCGCTTGCCTTGCTTGTATTCCTAAGATGAAAAAGCTTGATACGCCTAAAATGTTTAGGGAAATGGGTACTAAGCTTACGGACGGCTTTAAGGCAGCAGGTAAGGAGCACGGTTTCGACCTTGTTGTATCAGGTGAACCTGCGCTGTTCTATTTGAGAATTGCTAATGATGACAGCCTTATGCTTCATCAGGAGTGGATTGCAGAATGTGTATCAAGGGGCCTTTTCCTTGCATCTCACCATAACCACTTTATGAATGCCGCTGTAACAGACGATGACATTAAGCTTGCAATTGATATTGCTGAGGATGCATTTTCTGTTGTGGCTGAAAGGCATCCTGAAATTCCAGGTCTAATCAAATAATATCGGCGAATAATATTTAAACGTAATTGGCAAAATTAAAAATATAATAATGGGGGTATTTTTTTATGCCGGCTAACTACAAGCCATTCGATAAAGCAGAGTGGCTACGCCTTGAAAAAAAGGCGGATGAATTAAGACGACTCACAATCCAAACAGCTATTTGGGGCGGTTCGGGTCACCTCGGCGGTGCAATGAGCGCAATGGACGCTATGACTATTTTGTACCACCGTTTCATGAAAATCGACGTTAACAATCCAAACTTGCCTGACAGAGACAGATTTGTTCTCTCAAAGGGTCATGCTGCAGTAGGCTATGCGCCTGTTATCTGCGATTATGGATTTATGCCGATTGATGAACTTAAAATCTTTAACCTTACCGGAGCAAAGATTGGTATGCATCTTGACTGTAATAAAGTTAGAGGCATCGATTGCTCAACAGGTTCGCTCGGTCACGGTCTTTCTCTCGCTGTCGGCTTTGCGCTTGCAGGCAGAGTGAACGGCATTGACTATATGAACTATGTTTTGACAGGCGACGGTGAGCTTAATGAAGGCTCAAATTGGGAGGCTGCAATGAGTGCCGCTCAGTTCAAGCTCTCTAATGTTGTTGTTCTTGCCGATGTTAATAAGTGTATGATTGACGGCAGGGTTGACGACGAGATGAAGGTTGAGCCTGTTGACAAGAAGTTTGAGGCTTTTGGCTTTAATGTAAAACGTGTTGACGGTCATAATTTCAAGGAACTTAATGACGCTATTGAATGGGCTATTGAAAACCATAAAAACGGCGGCGATAAGCCAACCGCTATTGTTATGGATACTTTCAAGGGCGAAGGCGTTGACTTTATGAAAGATAATTACTTATGGCATTACGGCTCACTTGATGAGGAAAAGACTGCGCAGGCTTATGCAAGTCTTGATAAATATTACAAAGAACGTTGCGACAGAGCAGAGAAGGAGGCGTAAATTATGGGTGGAATGACATATACGATGACTGATACCACAAAGCTTTCAACTGCCGAATGCTACGGTATCGCACTTTGCGAACTTGGCGAAGAGCACAAAGACGTTGTTGCTCTTACTGCCGACCTTGCTAAATCAACTAAAATAGGTATGTTCGGTGAAAAATTCCCTGACAGATTTTTCAATGTAGGTATCGCTGAGCAAAATCTTTTCGGCGTTGCCGCAGGTATGGCTAAAAACGGACTTATTCCGTTTGCTTCTACCTTTGCTATCTTTGCATCTGCTCGTTCGCTTGACCAGGTTCATACTGATATTTGCTATCAAAATGTTCCGGTAAAGATTATTGCAACCCATGCAGGTACATCATTCGGTCAGGCAGGCTCTACTCACCATTCTCTTATTGATATGGCTTGTATGAGAGTTTTGCCGAATATGACAGTTATTTGCCCGTGCGACGGCTCGGAGACATATCATGCAGTTAAGGCAGCTTATGACATTCCGGGTCCGGTTTATATCAGAATTAACCGTGGCTTTGACCAAGTTATTTACAAATCGCCTGCCGATTGTAATTTTGAGTGGGATAAAGCTACCGTTATGAACGAGGGTACAGATATTACCGTTATTGCCTGCGGTTCTTGCGTATTTGAGGCTATGCAGGCTGCACGTATGGCTGAAGCTGATGCAGGCTTGAAGGTACGAGTTATTAATATGCATACTATTAAGCCGATTGATGAAGAGGCTGTTATGTCTGCTATTATGGATACAAGAAGAATTATTACTGTTGAGGACCACGAGGTTATGGGCGGCTTAGGCTCAGCTGTTGCTGAGGTTGTTGCTAAAAGCGGTAAGGCTTGCGCTTTCAAGATGCTCGGCCATCAAAACGCTTTCTCGACTATCGGCTTGCAGGAGGATCTTCTTGCTATTGCCGGTATTGATGCAAACGGTATCAGCGCCGCTATTCAGGAATTGATGCACGCAGATTTTGAAGCAGATGATGCTTGGGACGATGAGTTCTGATTTGTTCCTAATATTATCATCATCAATCGAAAGGAGTGTATCTTATGGCAAGTGACGAAACTCGTTATACTAATAAAATATTTATGGCGGCAGCATTACCGCTTATGAAAACTATTGCGACCGACGTGCCTGAACTTAAAAAGAAATTTGAGGGCGTAAATGCAATCTATCAGGTTTCTGCTAAGGTTAATGCCGAAGATAAGGAAGCAGTCCATTTTATCGTTGAAAACGGTGAATGGAGTGTTAAGCTCGGCGAATATCTCGGTCAGGAAAAAATTGATGCCGAGCTCGCTTTTTCTTCAATGGAAAAGATGAACGAGTTTATGAAGGGCAAAATGACTTCTCTTCCTAAAATGAAGATTAAGTCGATGGGCAAGTTTTTGAAATTTATGGCTGTTTTGCTGAAAATGTCATCGCTTTTGAGCATTTCAACGCCACCTGAGGATGATGAGGAGCTTTCGCTTCTTCTTTGCAAGCTTTATTTCTATTTGCTTTCCTCAGGCATTTCTCAGCTTAATAAAATGGGTCACCCGCAAGTTCACGATTGGGCGCTTAAAAGCCCTGACCGTTGCTATCAATGGGCGGTTGAAGGTCATCCGGAATGTACTGCATATATGCGTGTTAAGGCAGGCAAGTCAAGAGCAGGCAGGGGAGAATACAAACGTGCAAAGCCGTTTTTCTGTATGAAATTCGACTGCGCAACCTCTGCTCTCAAAATATTGCTCGGCACGGGTGATATGTTCCAAATGACTGCTAATAAGCAGCTTATTATGGAGGGTGCTCCCGAATTCGGTGTTCAAATCGGCGATTATATGATGCTCGTCGGCAGTTTGGCTAAATAATATTTTGTTATAATTAAATCTCCTTGCTTCATTTGTGCGGCAGGGAGGTTTATTTTTTTGCTTATTTATGTTAAACTTATAATATAAAATTTAAGAGGTGCGCTATGAAATATAATAATCAGATTTTTCTTGATGAGTTTAAAAATAAAATGCTTGAAATAAATCCTCAAAAGGTACTTTTTGTCTGCTCGAAGGATTATGACAGATATGGCTACCGTAAAGCCCTTGATGAAATTAATATTGAAAGTGTAAGCTTTACTTCGTTTGAGCCGTGCCCGGAGGTGAGCTCTGTAGAAAATGGAATTGAAGCATATAAATCAAATGAATGCGATTTCGTTGTTGCAGTCGGCGGCGGAAGTGCGATTGATACTGCTAAGGGAATTAAATTTTATTCAAAACTTGATTTTGATATTTTGGCAGTGCCAACCACGGCGGGAACAGGAGCAGAGGTTACTCGTTTTTCCGTTTTTATAGAAATAAGGATAAGGAGTCTGTCAGTGATTATTCCATAATCCCGAATTTCCAAATATTTGATTATACCACGCTTAAATCTTTGCCTTATGAGCAAAAGGTTGTCACCTCGCTTGATGCATTTTGCCACAGCGTCGAGGCTTTTTGGTCGGTTGATGCAACGAACGAAAGCAGAAAATACAGCAAAAAAGCACTTTCCCTTTTTAATGATAATTTTGCAAGGTATATTGAAAATGATGACAGCACATTTGAGCCGATGCTTGAGTGCAGTATGCTTGCAGGAAAGGCAATTAATCTTGCAAGAACCACTGCGCCGCACGCTTTCAGCTATAAGCTTCATAAATTAAAAGGGTTTCACCACGGCAGAGCAGTAGCAGTCAGTCTTGCGTATATTTGGAAATTTATGGAAGAAAGCAACAAACTTAACGAATTAATGAAAGAAACAAGAGAAATCACAGGTTTTGACGCTGACGGCTTTATTAATTTTCTTTCAAAATTGGGCCTTTTCGATGATTTAACTATGACTAAAGCACAGTTCGACGAAACAATCCACGGCGTTAATATCCAAAGGCTTCGAAATTTTCCGCTGAAATTAACAGAAGAAGATATCAAAAATATCTATTGTTCATTTATTGATGTGAAATAAAAATCAGAATCAAATATATTTGTTTTGTATAAATTAAATAATAATAATGAGCATATATGTCTAATATTCTCTCTATTGCACTTTGAAAAAAACGCTTTTGTGTGGTAAAATATGTAGTAGAATATATTGTATTTGAAATTATGGAGGAAATATAATGCTTTATTCTGAAATGACAAAGGAACAGCTCCTTGATGAAAAAAAGGCGCTTGATGAAAGATACAACGCTTTTAAGGCTAAGAATCTCAAACTTGATATGAGCCGTGGTAAGCCGTGCAAAGAACAGCTTGACCTTTCTATGGACATGCTTAATTGCAAGGATTATGTTGTTGACGGTGTTGATTACAGAAACTATGGCATTCTTGACGGTATTCCAAGCTGTAAAGCTCTTTTTGCAGAGTTAATGGGCGTTGATGCAAAGAATGTTGTTATAGGCCCTTCGGCAAGTCTTAATCTTATGTTTGATTATATTGCTCAGTGCTATGTTAAGGGTGCAGGTTCAACTCCTTGGTCAAAGCTTGACGAGGTTAAGTTTTTATGTCCTGTTCCGGGATATGACAGGCATTTCACAATTTGCGAACATTTCGGAATCAAAATGATTAATGTTCCTATGCTTGAAAACGGCCCTGATATGGATGCTATTGAGGAACTTATTGAGGATGAAAGCGTTAAGGGTATGTTTTGCGTGCCTAAGTATTCAAACCCTCAGGGTATTACTTACAGCGATGAGGTTGTTGAGCGTATTGCAGCATTAAATCCTGCCGCTGAGGATTTTAGAATTATTTGGGATAATGCTTATTGCGTTCACGAGCTTACCGATAACGGCGATAAACTTTTAAATATTTTTGACGTTCTTCCTAAATATAATAACGAGGATATGGTTATTGAAGTTTGCTCAACTTCTAAAATCACATTCCCAGGTGCAGGTGTTTCTGCTATTATTGCAAGCGACAACAATATTGCCGCAATTAAGAAAAGACTTAATGTTGAAACAATCAGCTATGATAAAATGAACCAACAGCGCCACGTTGCTTTCTTTAAGAATGCAGACGGTATTCTTTCTCATATGAAAAAGCACGCTGCAATTCTTAAGCCGAAGTTTGATATGGTATTGAATCATCTTGAAAATGAACTCGGCGGCAAGGGTATTGCTTCTTGGTTTAATCCAAAGGGCGGCTACTTCATCAGCCTTGATGTTATGCCGGGTTGCGCCAAAAGAGTAGGCGAACTTTGCAAGCAGGCAGGTGTCACGCTTACAAGCGTAGGTGCAACATATCCGTACGGTTTCGACCCGAGTGACAGTAATATTCGTATTGCACCGTCGTTCCCTCCTACCGATGAATTAGATATGGCGGCAGAGCTTCTTTGCATTTGTACTCAAATTGCTTGTATTGAAAAGCTTGTGGGTTAATGATATGAAAATTGGTGCGTCAACAGCGTGCTTTTATCCGCTTGAAACGGAAAAGGCACTTAAAAAGGTATGCGAGCTTGGGTATAAATATGCCGAGGTGTTTATGAACGCACCCTCAGAGCTTGAAGAGCCTTTTTTAAAACAACTTAACACCATTGCTAAAGACGGAGGAACAGATATTGTGTCTGTTCATCCGTTTTCAAGCTTTATGGAGAGTTCTTGTATTTTTACCGATTATCAAAGACGGTTTGATGACTTTATTTCTATTTATGATAAAACGTGTCATGCTGCCGCAGTTTTAGGCGCTGAATATGTTGTTATTCACGGTGCGGTTGCACACCCTAAAATTCCTATTCCGGACGAAAGATATTTTGACAGGTTTAACAAGCTTATCGAAATCGGAAAGCGTGAGGGTGTAACCGTCTGTCAAGAAAATGTAAACAGATTTAAAAGTGAGAGCATTGATTTTTGCAAGAAAATGAGGGCTGCTCTCGGCGATGACTTCCATATGGTTTTTGATATTAAACAGACTGTAAGAGCAGGGCAAAACACGTTTGAATTTTTAGAGGAGTTTAAAAATCAAATTGTTCATATGCATATAAGTGATAATAATGCACAGCGTGATTGCTTGCCTCCGGGGAAGGGCACGTTCGATTATAATAAAATGAAAAATATCCTTGAAAGCGCAAATTATCAGGGCGTTTATATGACGGAAATATATTCTCTCGGCTTTGACGTTGAAAAGGAATTAAGAGAAAGTAAGGCTTATTTGGAAACGATATGAAAAAAACTAATAATACTGCCAAGGGTATAATGTGTATACTTTTTTCCGCATTGAGTTTCAGCGGAATGAGTATTTTTATCAATATGTCAGGTGATGTTCCTGTTATGCAAAAGGTCTTTTTCAGAAACCTTGTTGCACTTGTTATTGCCACTGTTACTCTTGCAAAAAGTAAGCAGTCATTTAAGCCGCATAAGGGTTGTATTAAATATCACATTTTACGCTCATCGCTCGGTCTTTCCGGTATGATAGGCAATTTCTATGCAACAACTAAGATGTCATCAACCTCCGATGCGGCTATGCTTAATAAAATGAGCCCTTTTTTCACGCTCATTTTTTCATATATATTTCTTAAAGAAAAATTCAAGCCTAAGCAGGCGATTGCTATTGCGATTGCATTTGCAGGATCGCTTTTTGTAATTAAACCTACTCTTTCAAATGTCGAGCTTTTACCGAGTGTCGCCGGATTTTTGGGTGGCATCGGTGCAGGTGCGGCTTATACTTGTGTAAGGCACATGGCAAATAAGGGCGAGAACGGAACGTTTACTGTATTTTTCTTTTCTCTTTTCTCCGTGATTTGCACGGCGCCGTTTTTGATTTTCAGTTTTACTCCCATGACGGCAAAGCAGTGGATATGCTTAATTCTTGTGGGTGTGTGCGCAGCAGGAGGACAGTTTGGCATCACCTCCGCTTATACTTTTGCTCCAAGCAGTAAAATCAGCGTTTATGATTATTCAAATGTTATCTTTACAGCAATAGGCGGCTATTTTTTGCTCGACCATCAGCTTCCTGACTTGTGGTCGATTTTGGGTTATATAATTATTTGCTCAATGGCGATTTGGATGTTCTTATACAATAAAAAGGAAGATGAGTTAAAAAACGCTAACCATTAACTATATATTGGTGTAAAGTTAAAATACTTGCAATTATCTATATATTGTGTTATAATTAATTATCATCAAATATGGAGGATGATTAATTATGAGATGTCCGTTTTGTGGCTATGAGGAAAGCAAGGTTATTGATTCCCGCCCGACTGATGAAAACGAGCGAATCAGAAGAAGAAGAGAATGTCTCAGATGCTCTAAGCGTTTTACAACTTATGAGGTTATTGAGGATGTTCCTATTATCGTAATTAAAAAGGATAAAAGCCGTGAGGTATTTGACAGAAACAAGATTTTAAAGGGTATGCTTCGTGCGTGCGAAAAAAGGTCTGTCACTATCAACGAGCTTGAAACCGCTATATCTGAGATTGAGGCTACGCTTCAGTCTGCTATCGACCGTGAGGTTACTTCGGCAAGAATAGGCGAGCTTATTATGGAAAAGCTTAAAAATATTGACGAGGTTGCCTATGTTCGTTTTGCGTCCGTTTATAAGGCTTTCGACAGCGTTGAGGCTTTTAGGGACGAAATTTCAAAGATGTAATATAATGAGTTGGGGCGATTATCTGTTTTGGCGGTAGTCGCCTAATATTATATAAAGGAGAATGAAATGAAAAAGCTGATTAGTATATTTTTATCACTTTTTATGGCGTTGAGTGTTTGCTCCGTTGCTTTTGTATCAAATGCTCAAACTATCGCTCAGCCGCTTAAGTATGACTATACTCTTGAAAAAATTGCCATGCAAAGAGCCTGTGAACTTGTTTATCTTTATGAGCACAAAAGGCCCAACGGCTCAAGCGTATTTACCACTTACAGCGATTACGGCTATAATTCAAACGGCAAAGGCGAAAATATTGCTCAAATTACTTATCAAGGTCAAAATACAGTTGATAATGCCGCTGCTGTTCACAACGCTTGGCGTGAAGATAATGAACATTATGCCGGTCAAGGTCACAGACGTGCAATGCTTGACCCTCGCTATACCGCAGTAGGTATTGCTCATATTTATTATTTTGACGGAGCAAAGTATATCCATTTTTGGGCAGAGGAGTTCGGCACAACCGTAAGCAATACAAATGCAACGGCGGCTAATGATTCTAACGCTGACGTTTCGTTAATGTCGGATAACAGCGTTGTTGTTTCTAATCTTACACCTAATATAACTTCAACGAGCGTTAAAACAAGCGTTAATGTTAAGTTTGAACAAACAAACGCAAGAACTGTTCTTGCTATGATTAATAATTTTAGAGCAAGTAAAGATGCTTGGTATTGGAACAGTGATAATGTAACTAAAACTTATGTAAACGGATATCAAGAGCCTACAAAGACGGTAGTTAATTCAGTTACTCCCAACGGTAATTCCTCATCTTCAACTTCCACTCTTAAAAGCGCTTCCAAGCCTAAGAAACCGACAATTAAGTCGCTTAAAAAAGGCAAAAAGTCTTTTATACTTAAATGGAAGAAGATAAAAGATGTAAAAGGATATCAGGTTCAGTATTCAACAAGCAAGAAGTTTAAAAAAGCAAAGAAAGTTAATATAAAAAAATCAAGCACAACGAAACTTACGGTTAAAAAGCTTAAGAAAAAGAAAAAATATTACGTTCGTATGCGTTCTTATAAGATGGTAAACGGCAAAAAAGTTTATTCCTCTTGGTCAAAAACCAAAACAGTTAAAACAAAATAGTTATAATTTAAGCGCCTTGTGGTATAGCATTCAGCTTTTACCATAGGGCGCTTTTGATATTGTATCGGGCGATTGATAATCGCCCCTACGTCGAAAGAAATTTATTCAAACACGGAGTGAAAATCAATCGGGGTCCCCAAAAAGCGTAAGCTTTTTGGGGAAGAGGAGAATAATTCGGAGTGTTTACTATGAATTTTGCGAAGCAAAATTTATTCAAACACGGAGTGTCTTTCGCTCGTCTAAAATACAAAATCTGCCGCACTACTGTACGACAGATTTTGAGAGGAGAATAATTCGGAGTGTTTACTATGAATTTTGCAAAGCAAAATTTATTCAAACACGGAGTGTTATTCGACGATGTCCCACGGCCACGGGTCCTTAAGCCATTCGTCGCTGTTAAAGCCGTTTAAAGTCAGCGGACCGTACTGCTTTTCAAATTCTGCCTTAACTGCCTCGTACTTGCTCTTGTAATCATTGAGCATTTGGAGTGCTTCGGTGTCGTTTGGGTGGGTGTCGCAGTAAAGTCGGCATTCATACATTGCAAAGCCAAGGGCTGAAAGTCTTTTTAAAAGCTTTTTCTTTTCCATTATTTTGCCCTCCTGCCTAAAAACGGTTTATCAAGAGTTGGAAAGAGCGTGCCTGTGTTGAGTGCTTTGTCTGTTTCATAACTCATTAAATCAAGCTGGAGCGGTATATATGCCATGGTCGGAGTTGCGTCAACAGGAATAGCCGGACGCATTTCGTTTTTTAAAAAAGAGGGCTTGAAAAGCTCTGTATATTTTTCCATAAAATTCACCTTTCTGTATAGATTTACTCTTTATTCTATGTTTAATATTCTTTTTTGCCATAATATTTTTATTT
>OIEN01000803.1_pt1 | contig 16636 bp, 18 predicted proteins | sample 1581741 | NCBI WGS metagenome assembly OIEN01 (sample SAMN01760944, study PRJEB22395) | human gut metagenome | reverse complement strand
CCGCCTGCATGGATTCTGAGATTTCGCTTACGGCTTGATGAGAATGGCGCTCACATCCGCCATGCTTTCGCCGAGCGTGAACGTGACGGCCTTGCCGTTGTGGGTGAGCCGGTAGGCTTCGCCGCCCTCGCCCTTGTCCAGCAAATCGGAGAGCAGGAACGCTGACGTTGCGCCCTTGGTGACAAAGACGATCTTCTCCACGCCCTGCGCCTTGAGAGTGCGGATGCCGCTGAGTCTGCCCGTGAGAATGGCGAGGTCCTCGTCAACGGTGACGGTCAGCACGCCGCCCTTTTGCTCGGCCGTGTAGGCAATGTCCCTGCCGTCCTTATCGGTCACGCGGTAGAGGGGAGGAGCTATTAACCGGCTTCCCTCATCCGGCATGGTGTGGGTCTCCCCGCACTGGTCATACCGCACGCACTTTGCCGTCTTGGTGCCGTCGTGCGCATAGGTCGCATCGTTGTTGGAAACATAGTCCTCAAAGAGATGCCCGAGCTTGCTGCCCGTGTCCGTTACCGTGTCCGTTTCCGTGCAGCCGCCCGTGCCGTAGCGCACGCACTTTGCCGTCTTGGTGCCGTCCTGTTCGCAGGTGGCATCGTTGTTGGAAACATAGTCCTCAACCTCAAAGAAATGCCCGAGCTTGCTGCCCGTGTCCGTTACCGTGTCCGTTTCCGTGCAGCCGCCTGTGCCGTAGCGCACGCACCTTATCGTCTTGGTGCCGTCCTGTCCGCAGGTGGCGTTGTTGTCGGAAACATACTCCTGCCCATCAAAGCTATGGTTCAGAGCAGGGATTTCCTCGTTTTTTGTGTGAGAAGAATGCCTTGTGCAGGTGTAAGTCTTAACTCCCTTTTCCGTGCAGGTGGCAGGCTTTGTCACCCTGCCGCTGTCCCACGCATGGTCTCCGGTTGGGTTTGTGACCGTTTTGCTGGGAGTTCCCGTCATGACACTGCCGGGCGCGTAATATTCGATTTTCCCGCTGGGGTTCAGCGCGCAAATATCCGGCTCGACCTCTGTGCCGTTCACCGGACCGTTTTGGTCACGTACGCCGCCATTGCCGATACCGGCTCCCTGCCCGTCATCGCCTGTCTTGCCGCCCCGCACCTTCAGCTTCGCATCGCCGGAAACCGTGACGTCTCCGCTGCCGCGTGCATCAAGGCCGCCGCCAATGCCTGCGCCGCACCTGCCTCCGGCGGCACTGACCTCGCCGCCGGAGATCGTGATGTCATTTCCATCCCGATGCATTCCGCCGCCGATACCCGCAGCGAACGTGCCGCCGGTGGCAGTGACCTTGCCGCCAGAGATGGAGATGTTATTGCCATTGCCCCAACCTCCGCCGCCGATACCGGCACCGTAGTTGCCGCTATTTGCGGTGACTTCGCCGCCGGTGACAGTGATGTCGCTGCCGTTACCGTAAGCACCGCCACCGATGCCAGCACCATAATTCCCGCCCCGCGCCGTGACCTTGCCGCCGGTGATGGTGATGTCGCTGCCAGCGCCGCTGCTTCCTCCGCCGATGCCTGCGCCGTCCTGACCGCCCTTGGCGTTCAGGGAGCCGTCTTTATCCTTGTCCTGAATGGTCAGATTACCGTCGTTGTTCTTTTCCAGGCCGGCATGAGAGTGACCGCTCTTAAGCGCGTTGCTTCCGTTCAGCTCGATGTTCACATTGCCCTCGCCGGTGGTGGAAACGGCGGCCTTGCCCGCACTGCTCACGTCGATGTTTGCGCCGGAGAGGGTGACGTTTGCGGTCTGGTCTTTCTCCGCATTGATGGTGACGGTGTTTTCCGTCGAGCTTCCCTTAATGACGGGAGCGTTGTCCTCCACAGCGGCTCCGCCTCCCTGGGTGACCGTCTGCCCGCCGCTCCCGGCGTTTACGGTGATGTCGCCGTTGCTGATGTCCCAAGTATCCGCCAGCGCCGACACGGGCAGACCCGCGAAAAGCAACCTGCTTTGGTCGCTGGGCAATACCCTTGCCTGCAAGCGCCGACACGGGCAGACCCGCGAAAAGCAACAGCGCAAGGAGCGTTGATACGATTCTCTTTTTCTTCATGTGCAAAAACCTCCTTCTTTGTTCTGATTGATCGCCTCGATTCCTTTTTAATTTTAATGTGAATCCTTATACACAGTCATTTTACCAGACGATGCGGAAATTTTCAAGAGCTTGTTAGGACAAGGACCTGCTTTTGACGCGCCGCCGGGGGGAGCGCAGAAGGAAGCAGCAAGCAGGGCAAAGAGGGCCCTCTTTGCTGCTTGCCAACCTGCGAATCCTGCCGGCTTCACACTTGGCAAGCAAGGTGGCTTGGAGCCACTTTTCGCTTGTTGGGGAAATTTGTCCCCAAGCCCCTTTGAACGATTTTTGCAAAATCGGCTGCGCTTATATGGGGCTGCTTTATCGGAATGCTTTCCGAGGTTGCAGCGTATTCTCTTTTATGCAGTCCACGCAGCTCGTTTTTACCGAATAATGTATTAATCATATTTAGAGTAGCAGGTGTGGTGCTTCTATGTGCGGCTTTAATATCTGCGGCTCGGAAATACTCTGACATCTGACCTTGTAATGTTGCCCCTGCAGTTTATTTATATTGTCGATAACAGAGCAACCAATATCTATTTAACATATTGGTCAAAGGGCAGGTTTTTTATTATGCTTTTATACGGGGGAGTATATTATGGGTGTTTTTTTAAAAAAACACAGGATGGCGTTTACCCTGCCCGGCTGCTGCGCAGCGCTCACGCTGTTGTACATGGCCGCCTTTTCCGGAGTATCCGCCGAGGGTGTGCGGGACGCTTTACTGCGATATGGCGACCTGGCTCCGGTGATATACATGTTGCTGTTTGCTGTGCTGCCCGCATTTTTCTTTCCGGTGGCTGTGCTTGCCTTCGCAGGCGGGCTGCTGTTCGGACTGCTGTGGGGCAGCGTATATACTTTCATAGGCGCGGTAATAAACTGTGCGCTGATGTTCTTCCTGGCGCGCCGCATAGGCCGGGAAAAGATACGGGCGCTGGTACAAAGGAAACTGCCTTCGGTATGGCAGGCCCGGCTGAAAAAGGCCGGAGGGCAGAAAGGCTTCCTGCTGCTGATAATACTGCGCCTGATACCGGCGGTGCCCTATAACCTTATTAATTATGCCTTTGGCCTTACGGAAATGGCTTTTGCCGCGTATATGCTGGGTTCCGCCATAGGCATAATACCCGGCACGCTGATATTTATAAATATAGGTGACAAGGCGCTGGACGTGACGTCGCCATCCTTCTGGATCGCCTTAGGGCTTCTTGTGCTGCTGCTGGCCGTAACGGCGTTCATGGGCAAAAAACTGTTTCCAAACAACGACAAAGATACGAACGGAGAAGTTACTGAATATGGAAAAGACAAATAAAAATAGCAGACTAAAATGGTGTGTTTTGGGCGTCTTGATAGCGCTTTGCGTAATTTATTTCGCGGTGCCGTCTGTAAACGCATATGTTAACAAGATATCCGCGGTACTGGGTTCGGCCAATGTGGATGCCGTGATAGAGTTCATGCGCTCCTACGGCCCATACGCCATGGCCATATCCTTTTTCCTGATGGTATTTTCGTCGGTAGCCGCGCCCCTTCCGGCGTTCCTTATAACCTTTGCAAACGCCGCAATATTCGGCTGGTGGCAGGGGGCCATACTGTCCTGGTCCAGCGCCATGGCGGGAGCTGCGGTGTGCTTCTTTATTGCCCGCGTGCTTGGCCGCGATACCGTTGAGAGGTTTGCAGGCAAGGGCGCCATAGCCAGCGTCGAAGGCTATTTCAGGGAATACGGTTCAAAGACCATACTGGTATGCCGCCTGCTGCCCTTCGTGTCCTTCGACGCGGTGAGCTACTTTGCGGGCCTTACGCCTATAAAGTTCTGGCCGTTCTTCATAGCCACAGGCATAGGACAGCTGCCCGCCACCATCGTTTATTCCTACGTAGGCGGCATGCTGACCGGCGGCGTAAAGTATTTCGTGACGGCGCTGTTATGTATATTCGCAATAAGCATTATCGTAATGATAATCAAGGGCATGTACAGCAAAAAACACCCCAAGGCCGTTGGGGCGCAGGGCTCTGCGGATAGCGCCGGGGATAAAAATGAATAGTTCGGGCTGCTTTGGCATGGGCTGCCATCAGGGGCTGTCCTTTTCGGGCCTGTTCATGCGGTGCGATAGGGCTGAGGCGGTGTTCTGGCCCGGCTGCGCCCTTATGAACCTTGACCCGGATATACTTTACAAAACCGCCGCCGTATTAAAGCGCACAGAGCCGGAGCTGGGCCTGTGCTCCTGCTGCTGCGGCCAGCCTACGAGGTATCTGTTCCATGAAAAGCACAGCGCCCGGCGCGACATGCTGCTAAGTCTGCTCAGGCAAAGGGGCGTGAAACGGATATACACCGCCTGCCCGAACTGCATGGTACAGATGAGGGAGGCGGACGGCATACAGGTGATACCCATATGGCGGGCGCTGGCGGAAAACATACGCGCAGAGGATATAAAGGGCCTTGAATGCCCGCTTACGCTGCACGACCCCTGTCCCATGCGCAGCGAGACCGAACAGCAATATGCCGTGCGCGGGCTGCTTAGGCTTTGCGGCGTTCAGGTGCGGGAGGCGGAGAGCAGCGGCGCACATACCGTATGCTGCGGCAATTTCCGCATGATGCGCGCCACAGACCCGGAAAGGTCTGCGCAAATGAGAAAAAGGCGGATATCGCAGTTCCGTAAGGATACGGCGGTAACGAGCTATTGCGAGGGCTGCCTCGACGCATTCAGAAGCGAGGGCTTGGAGACGGTGCATGTGCTGGAGGCGCTGTTCGACAGGAGCAAAACGCGGGGCTGGGGCAACAGGCTGCGCTTCACCCTCGGCATAGGGAGACGGCAATGGAAAAGCTGAAGCTGATAATGGACTGCGACTGTACTATGGGAGTGCCGGGCTGCGATGCGGACGACGGCCTTGCGCTGCTGTATGTGCTGGGCTGCCCGGAGGCGGAGCTTCTCGGCGTGACCTGCTCCTTCGGGAACAACAGGCAGGATACGGTACATGAAAACACAAAGCGGCTGCTCAGGGAATGGGGCAGGGAGGATATACCCGTGCTTCGGGGCGCGGACAGCCCGAAGGAGCGGCGTAGCGAGGCGGCGGAGTTTTTGAGCGCGGCGGCAGGGAAACTGGGCTGCGATTTGAATTTACTTGTAACCGGCTGCACCAGCAACCTCACGGGAGCGGAGCAGTATGGACCGGGCTTCTTTGACCGTATAGGAGACATTTCGCTAATGGGCGGAATAACGGCTCCGCTTACGGTGGGCGGAAGGCCGATGGCTGAGCTGAACCTTTCGGCGGACTATGCGGCATCCCTCAACCTGCTCGAAAAGGCGAAGTCGGTACGCATAGCGACCGCGCAGAACTGCCTGAGATCGTTTTTCCCAAGGGAAATATGCGAGAGGCGGTTTCGGGAGAAAAACACACGCCTTTCGGGGTTCCTGCTGGGCGAGCTGGAGTACTGGTTCGATATTTCCGAGAAGGAATGGAACCTTGACGGCATGGTGAACTGGGACGTAATGGCGGCGGCGCAGCTGATACATCCCGAATACTTTCACATGAAGCGCGGCGAAATAACCCCTACACCGGAAAGCCTGAAAACCGGAATGCTGTACGGCGGAGGGGAAAAGCGCGCCGTGCTGCTGCCCGAGATAGCGAACGGCGAGAAATATATAGACCACATATACGAAACCTATTTCAGCGCAAGGGTGCTGGATAGTGTATAATATAAAGTACAAAAGGAGAGAAAAGCAAAAATGAAGAAGATACTTGCTCTGCTGCTGACCGCTGCAATGATATTGGGCCTTGCGGCCTGCGCAAAGCCCGCGGCGCCTGCTGAAGCTGCGGCCATCGACCTGAATACGGCAGACTGGGACGCCATAGCCGAGGCGGCAGAGGGCAGTACGGTTACCTTCTACGGCTGGGGTGGCGATGAGAACCGCAACAACTGGCTGAATACCACCGTGGCGGACTATCTTAAGAAAAACTATGACATAACCCTTCAGGTGGTCGGCATGAACATAGACGACATACTTGCAAAGCTCTCCGGCGAAAAGCAGGCGGGTACCGAGGCCGGCACCATAGACATGATATGGATAAACGGCGAGAACTTCTACTCCGCCAAGGAAAACGGCCTGCTCTGGGGGCCCTTTACGGATAAGCTGCCGAATATGGAAGCGTATATAGACATGGACGATCCCGAGACGCTGAAGGACTTCTGTATGCCGATAGAGGGCTATGAGGCCCCTTACGGCAAGGCGCAGATGGTGCTGTACAACGACAGCGCGGTAACCCCCGAGGCTCCCGCGTCGGCGGAGGAATTTCTCGAATACTGCAAGAAGTATAAGGGCAAGGTAACGTATCCCGCACTGCCCGACTTTACCGGCAGCGCTTTCGTAAGGAACCTCATATACGAGCTCTGCGGCTGGGAGCAGTTCCAGGACATGGCCGCTGACCGGGATACCGTAAAGGCCGCCATAGAGCCCGCCCTTACCTACCTTCGGGAGCTGAATCCCTATCTCTGGAACGAGGGCAGGACATTCCCGGAATCCTCCACCGCCGTTGATGCTATGTTTGCTGACGGTGAGCTGGTGTGCTCAATGAGCTACAGCCCCTTCGCGGCAGCTACCGGAATAGATAAGGGAACATATACCCAAACTACCCGCACCTTCGTATTCGATAAAGGCACCATAGGCAACACAAACTACATGGCCATAGCATTTGATTCCCCAAACAAGGCGGGGGCCATGGTGGCAATAAACGCCATGCTGTCCCCAGATCTGCAGCTCACTCAGTATTCTGAGCTCCGCACCCTGCCCGTGGTGGCTGCTGACAAGCTGAGCGATAAAGAAAGGGCCGCGTTTGACGCTGTGGATCTCGGCAAAGGAGTACTTTCACAGGCGGAGCTTCTTGCTCACCGCCTGCCGGAGATGCCGGCAAACCTCGTTCCCATCATAGAGGACATATGGCTTACCGACGTCGTGGGCCGGTACAATAACTGAGCTTTCCCCTCCAATAATATTATAAAAACAGGACGGCGCGGCCCAAAATATGCCGCACCGTTTTGTGGTATCAAAGGGTACAGATGAGAAACAGCAAGCTGACGCCTGTAATACTGCTGCTGCCGCTTATGGCCGTGACGCTGACGGTAATTATCGCCTGCGTAAACGTGCTGCTGCAAAGCATCGGCTATGTTCCGGCCTTTGGCCTGACGAAGATAACGCTCGGATATTACAGGGAAGTGTTCAAACGGCCGGAATTTCTGAGCGCACTATGGGTGAGCCTGAGAATAGCCTTTGTTTCGACGCTGCTGGCGGCGGCGCTGGGCACGCTGCTGTGCGCGGCGCTGGTGAAGCGCAGGGCGGGGGGCGGCATGCTGTACACGGTACGCTTCCCCATACTGGTGCCCCACACGGTGGTTGCGCTGTTCATCATGACGCTGCTGGGCCAGACTGGTATTGTCGCCCGTGCGGCATACGGCCTCGGGCTGATATCCGACTATACCAAGTTTCCGCAGATCCTGTTCACACCCGGCTACGGCGGCGCGATAGCCGGATATCTCTGGAAGGAGATACCCTTCGTGGCGTACTATACGCTGGCGCTGATGGCGTCGGTTTCCAATACATTGGGTGAGGCGGCGGAAAACCTTGGCGCATCGCCCTTGAGGAGTTTTTTCTCGGTGACGCTGCCCATGAGCCTGCCCGCCGTATCAAAGGCTGCGCTCATAATATTCATATATGCCTTCGGCGGGTATGAGCTGCCTGCGCTGCTGGGCTCCACGCTGCCAAAGGCGCTGCCTGTGCAGGCGTACATAACATACCTCAGTCCGGATCTTTTGCAGCGGCCGCTGGCAATGGCCATGTTTGGGGTGATACTGATGCTTTCTGTGCTCATGGCGGCGCTGTACAGCATCGGAATACGTCGGCTCATAAAGCGGCTGGGAGGCGAAGCATGAAGAGGGGAAGGCTTTTAAAGCCGGTGCTGTGGCTTACGGCGGCGTGCATACTTCTGCCCGCCATAGTGCTGCTCATATGGTGCTTTGCCGCCCGGTGGCCTTGGCCCGGGATACTGCCGGAAAGCCTGTCGCTGCGGACGGTAAAGGAGCTTATCTTTGGCTCGGCCAAGCTGCCTAAGCTGCTGCTGAGCAGCATATCGCTTTCCTTCGCAGTGGCGGCCATAAGCACTACAATAGGCATAGCCACAGCCCGGGCTACCGAGCTGTATGAATTCCGGGGCAAGGGGCTGATAAGGTTTTTCAGCCTTTTGCCGCTGCTGGTGCCAGGTACGGTGCTGGCAATAGGCGCCCAGATAATGCTGCTGAAGGTGGGCCTCGGGGACAGCATAGCGGGGATCATACTGATACACACCGTGGCTTCCGTACCATACTGCATAACCATAATGACAGACGTTACGGCGGCGCTGGGCGATAAATTTGAGGAACAGGCGGCTACGCTGGGCGCAGGGCCGTTCCGGGCATTTTTCGAGGTGACGCTGCCAAACCTTATGCCCGGCATAATGAGCTCGTTTTCCATGGGATTCATAATTTCCTACGGCCAGTATTTCACCACTCTTATAATAGGCGGCGGCAGGATAAACACCATATCGCTGGTGCTGGTGCCGTATATCCAGGGGGGAGACAGAAGCCTGGCGTCTGTGTACGCAATGGCATTCACCCTATCTGCCCTGGGAGTATTCGCAATGTTGGAGCTGCTGATATATAATGTTAACAAAGGAGACAAAGGAGCCGATGCTTGAGGTAAACGGCCTTTTTGTGGATATAAATGGTCAGCCCATACTGAAGGGCGTTGACTTTTCGGCGAAGGGCGGGGAGCTTATGGGACTCCTCGGGCCTTCCGGCTGCGGCAAGAGCACGCTGCTGAAGGCTGTAGCCGGCATACTGCCCCCTAAGAGCGGTAGCCTACTCATAGGCGGGGAGGACATGGCAAATGTTCCGCCCCACAAACGGGGAGCTGTCATAGTTTTTCAGGATATGCGGCTGTTCCCGAATATGACGGCGCTGGAAAACGTAGCCTTCCCCATAAAGATGCAGGGAGTGCCGAAAAGGCAGAGGCTGGAGCAGGCGGGGCAGCTGATGAAAAGCGTACAGCTGTGCGGCCTCGAAAGCAGAAGGATAAATGAGCTTTCGGGCGGGCAGCAGCAGCGGGTTGCGCTTGCCCGCGCGCTGGCGGCCCAGCCAAGGCTGTTGCTGCTGGACGAGCCGTTTACGGCGCTGGATAATGAGCTTAAGGAGGAAATACGCGCGCTGGTGCTGGAACTGCATAGGAAGTTCAGGACTACTACCGTGCTTGTCACCCACGACAGACAGGAGGCCTTCGCCATGGCGGACAGGATAGCGGTCATGAGGGATGGACGCGTAATGCGGCAGGGGTCGCGGGACGAGATGGCCGCGTACCTCGGGAATAAGGAGGGCGAGGCATGAAGGACGCCGTTATATGCTTTACGAGAGTGCCTGTGCCGGGACATACCAAGACGCGGCTCATGCCGCTGCTTGCCAAAGAACAATGCGCAGAGCTGCACACCGCGTTTTTATACGATACTTCAGAGGTGTGCGGCGAATTCGGCTGCGACACCTTCGTATGCTTTGAGGAGGGCGCCGGCTGGCAGGCATTGCGCGGCATATTCCCTTATGCTGTCAGCATGCTGCCCCAGCGGGGCTATGGCCTTGGAGAGAGAATGTACAACGCCATAAGGTCAGTTCTCGCGATGGGCTACGGCAAATGCGTGCTCATAGGCAGCGACATACCCGAAATAACGGCCGCCCATCTCCAAAGCGGATTTGACGCGCTGGAGAGCGCAGACGTTACCCTCGGGCCGACGGAGGACGGAGGATATTACCTCGTGGGCATGAAAAAGCCAAACAAGGCGGTATTTGAAAAGCAGGAGTATGGAACCGACAGCGTATACGATAATGCGGTTGCCGCCGTGAAGGAGGCAGGGCTAAGCTTTGCCCCGGCTATGATGTGCCGCGATGTGGATACGCCACAGGACCTTATGGAATTGAAAAAAAGACTTTGCGGCAAGAGTAGCCGCACTGCGCAATGTATAGATAAAATACTTTAAAAGGAGGCGCGAAAATGCTAAAGGAAAAACAGCTGAGGGATTATGTCAACGGCTACAGCTTTCAGAACGCAATGGGCCTTCGCGGGTACGAGGAGATAAACCTCTTTCCGCTGGGCTGCGGCGAGTACAACTTAAATTATTCCTTTGTGCACCCCATCACCGGTAAAAGGCTGGTGCTGAGGGTGAGTACGGCCAGCCAGATGCACCTTGAGCGGCAGGCGGAATATGAGTATTTCGCATTGAAGGATCTTGAACCATCAGGTCGAACGCCAAGGGCAGTATTCTGCGATGACTCAAAAAAACAGCTGCCTTACGGCGTGACCGTCATGGAATGGCTGCCGGGCGCTCCGCTGAACTATCAGAGGGATATGCGGACGGCGGCGGAGATACTTGCGGACATACACAGCCTGAAGGTGCCGGAAAGCACCCGGATAATCAGGCGGGAGGCCCCGGCACAGGGCATATATAACGAGTGCCTCGCTATGGCGCAGCATTATCTCGAATGGGATAGGGCGGATAAGCGGGCATGCGGGCTAATAGATACGCTGATAACCGAAACGGGCGGGCTGCCCCTCAAGGAAACGTCGGGTGCGCCGGTATGCATAGTCAATACCGAGCTCAACTCCGGCAATTTCCTGATAAACCCCGACGGCAAAAGCTACCTTATCGACTGGGAGAAGCCGCTTTTGAGCGAGCCGGCCCAGGATCTTGCCCACTTCCTCGTGCCTACCACTACCTTCTGGAAAACGGATACCATACTTACACCGGAGGAAATAGCGACCTTTGCGAATAACTACATAGCCGCCGTGGGAGACAGAATGGACACCTCGACGGTAAGGGAGCGGCTGCCGCTGTTCTTTAAAGTGACCTGCCTGAGAGGCATAACCTGGTGCGCCATGGCCATGCGCGAATATTCGGAGCCGGGAAGGGCGCTGAGAAACGAAATCACCTTCAAGAAGATACAGGAGTATCTGGCGCCGGACTTCTTGAGCAAAATACTTGATAATTACGTGAGAAAGGACTTCCTGTGCGGCAGGGCTTAAAGGTATCGCTGATAATACCGGTCTACAACGAGAGCGGCAAGATAAGGGCCTGCATGGACAACATAGCAGGCGTCGACGGTTTGCACGAGGTCATATTCGCAGACGGAGGCAGCACTGACGGCACGCCGGACATTATAGGCGGGAGATACCGGGTGCTTAGATGCGGCAAGGGAAGGGCAAGGCAGATGAATGCCGCTGCAAAGGAGGCCGCCGGGGATATACTGTGGTTTTCCCACTGCGACAGCCTGCTGCCCAAAGACGGTGCGGAGGAGATAATCGCCGCCGTGAACGCAGGGGCCCGCTTCGGCTGCTTCCACATAGGCTTTGATTACGACGGGCCGTTCATGGGCTGCAACACGCTGAACTCAAACCTGCGGGCGCGGCTGTGGCATATTGCCTTCGGGGATCAGGGAATATTTATGGATAAAGACCTTTTTTTCGAGGTAAATGGATTTCCGGACCTGCCCATAATGGAAGACTATGAGCTTTCGCGCATCATGAAACGGAGAAGCGAAAAGCTGTATCTGCTGCCAGGCAGGATAATCACATCCGGGCGAAGGTATAACAGGTGCAACCCAATCATAACCATGTGGCAGATGTTCAATCTCAGGTGCCTGTACAGGCGGGGCGTGGACATAGATGAGATCGCCCGCAGATACAGGGATATAAGATGACGAAAACGGGAAGGCGGGAGCCGTTGCGGGAAAAATCGCTGAACAGGGGCAAATTTTCACTGCAAAGAAAAGCTTCCGCCGTCCTTTTGTATTATTGTATCTACATTTTCTATTACTCGTCTTTCAATATTTGTAATTTGAATTTCCCAAATGTATGCGTTAAATGGTAATATAACACGGAATGCCTAAGAGAGGTATGTTATATGCGCGAAACTGTCATTAAAGATCTGTCCTTTTCCTATCCGGGAACGGACAAGCTGGTGCTGAAGGATATAAATATGGACGTAGCCGAGGGCGAGTTCGTATCCATACTCGGCCAGTCGGGCTGTGGCAAAAGCACGCTGCTGCGCCTTCTTGCCGGTCTGGAAAAGCAGACTTCGGGAGAGATACTCATAGATGGAAAGCCCTTCTCAGGTCCCAGCCTCAGCCGCGGCGTGGTATTCCAGGATTACGGCCTGTTTCCTTGGATGACTGCCGGAGAAAACATAATGCTGGCCCTTAGGCAACGCTTTCCCGAAAGGGACAAAAAAGAGCTCAGGGAGGTCGCCGTCAATATGCTTCAGTCCGTGGGCTTGGACAAGGGCGTATATAACAAGCTCCCAAAGGAGCTTTCCGGAGGAATGAAGCAGCGCTGCGCCATAGCCAGAGCCTTTGGCATAGACCCGCCCATACTTCTAATGGACGAGCCCTTCGGCGCGCTGGACGCGGTGACAAGGGCAAGGCTTCAGGACATGGTGCTGGAGCTGTGGCGGAAGCAGGAGCCCAAAAAGACCGTGTTTTTCGTCACCCACGATGTAGACGAAGCCATACTCCTTTCCACTAAGATCTTTGTACTGGGCCAGTCTCCAAGCAACGTGATATTCAGCTGCGATATACCTTCAGACGGGCGGCCTACCTGCGAGACCCAGTTTGAGGATACTAAGTTTCTCAATCTGCGCAATACCCTCATACGCTACATCAACCAAGACGTTGCGTCCAGAATAAGCTGAGCATGACCGGGCAAAAGCCCGATATGCATATAACAATAATAAATATAAGGAGAAAAACAATGAAAAAGCTCTTTGCTGTGCTCATGGCTATGGCTATGGTAGTATCCATGGCAGCCTGCGCTGCCCCCGCAGAGACGGAAGCCGCTCCCTCTGCGGATGTCGAAATGAAGTATATGACCGCCGATGAGACCGAGGCCGTCCTCGGCAACACCGACTACGTCATCGTTGACGTCCGTAAGGCTGCCGACTATGCCGAAGGCCATATTCCCGGCTCCGTATCCGTTGACATGGACGCTGCCGTAAACGGCGACAACGCTGCGGCCGCCATGAAAGCCGCCTTCGATGGTAAGGACAGCACCCTGATACTGGTCTGCTACTCCGGCAAGAAGTACGCTCAGGCCTCCACCAACGCCCTGTCCGCCATCGGCTACGACATGAGCAAGGTATTCACACTCCAGGATGGCTTCAACAATTGGAAGGAAGTCAAGGCCGACAAGATCGAGGCCGCCGCAACCGAGACCGCTGCCAAGGAAGTGCCCGAGACCAGCGTAGTGCGCTGGAACTACGGCACCAGCGGAAATATTCTCGTGTTCATAGCAGAGGAAAAGGGCTATTTCGCTGACGAAGGCATATCCCTTGAGATCGTTCCCGCCACCGCCAACGCTGACGCCATGCAGCTGCTGGCCTCCAACAAGGTAGACGTCGTTTCCAACTCTGGCACCAGCAATCCTCTTCAGCAGATTGCTTCCGGCGTTGACCTCACCGTCTTCGGCGGCCACATGGTAAACGGCTGCATGCCCGTTATCGCCAAGACCGGCACCGAGTGGAAGGGCGTAGAGTCCCTCATCGGCAAGAAGTTCGCCTGCAACCCCAGCTATTTCGCCTTCACTGGCGCCATAATGGATCTGGGCTATGACAAGCCCCTCGAGGCCCTCGAATGGATATCCTACACCAACTATAACGACGCTGCCGCTGCTGTACTCAAGGGCGAGGTAGACTTTGCACTCCAGGGCACCGGCCAGAACCTCTCTGCCTCCACCACCGAAGGAATCGAGATCGTCTGCTATCAGAGCGACATAATGCCCAACTACTCCTGCTGCCGCATGGTAGCCTCCACCGACTTCGTTAAGAACAACCCCATCACCGTAAAGTGCATACTGAAGGCTCTTATGCGCGCCCAGGCCGACTATGAAGCCAACAAGGAAGAAGCCGTTAAGCTGATGGCCAAGAAGATCGAAGCCAGCGAGGAGTATGTAGCCGCTTATATGCTCAATGATCACTATACCGTAAGTGTAGACCCCCTGAAGAACTCCGTGATCCGCGCCTGGGGCATACTGGACAAGACCGGCTTCCTCAGCGAGACCGCCAAGAATATCAATATAGAGGATCACATCAACACCGATCTGTATGAGCAGGCTCTGGCTGAGGCCAAGGCCGAGTACGGCGCGGAAAACCCCGATTTCTATGCCGGCCTTGAGTCCTTCTATGCTGAGAACGACAAGTAACCAATAGCCGCTCTGGAGACGACACCTATGGAAAAGACGAAGGCGTTTTTTAAAAAATACTGGAGCACGATACTCATATATGCCGCACTGATACTGTTCTACTGGGCAATGACGTCTAGCGGTAAGTTAAACGCGTATCTGTTCCCGAAGATAGGCGCCATAGGCAGGGCTTTTTACGACAACAGGGATAATATGCTGGTAAACCTCGTGTCTTCAATAGGCATGATGATACCATCCATAATCATCTCCATCGTCGTTGCCCTTTCCATAGGCACTCTGCTGGGTCTGCACGCAAAAATAAGGGATGCGTTGCACCCGGTCATATATGCCTTCAGCGTGATACCCTCCATACTTCTTTCCCCCTTTGCTCTGCTGTTGGCACCCACCTTCAGGGCGGCGTCCATATTCCTCATAGTATACGGCTCCTTCTGGTCTACCCTCTTTGCCACCATAACCGGCATAATGACCATAGACAAGCGGTATCTTGACAATGCGTCGACGCTGGAGCTCAAGGGGTTCAAGAAGCTGTTCAGGGTGATACTGCCCGCGGCCAGCCCCTCCATACTGGCGGGCTTCGTCAATTCCCTTCGCAGCACCTTCGTAATGCTGGTATACGCGGAGATGTACGGCGCTCAGTACGGCATGGGCTTCTTCGTAAAGAAGTATTCGGAATTTGGCATATACGAAAACGTCTGGGCAGGCTTCATATTCATGGTAGTGATACTCGTTATCGTGATGCAGCTCTTTGAAAAGCTGAAGAAGCGGCTGCTGAAGTGGACTATTGGTTAAGCGCAGATTTGTATTAAAAAAACGGTATGCGGACCGCTCTTACGGTCCGCATATTTGCTATGGGCCCCCAAAAATGATAGATACAGAAAGAGGCAAGTCGTATGAAGATAACCAGCGTAGATGTAACGCAGCTGCCCAGCGGCAACGCCGGCAGCTCCAGGGGTGCGTGGTCGCCGGTGCTGGTGCGGGTAAATACCGATGAAGGCATAAGCGGCGGGAGAGAGGATATTCGGCAGGCAGGGCTGCCTGCAAATACGACTGGCAGCCGGTGAATGGCAAATATAAGGTGCCGGACCTGTCCGGAATAGGTCAGGAACCCGCCGAGGAAACGCTGGCCCACTGCGAGATAGTGAGGATAGACCAGTACAGGCCGTACATGAAGTGACATCAGTAATTACATGAGGTTACACAGTGGATCACAGTGCATTGCGCCATCAGGCAGAAGACACGGTAGGCATCGTAATATACCCTGTAAAGGCAGGCAGCGAGATAGCGGTAAAGGATATAGTTACGGAGGAAATATCATGCCTTACCGTCCGCGAGGACATTCCAATATTCCACAAGATAGCCCTGAGCGGCATGGTTGAGGGGCAGGATGTAGTGGAATACGGTCAGGTAATAGGCAGGGCCACGGCGGATATTCCCGCAGGCGGCTATGTACACATACATAACATCAGGACAAAGAAATGGTGACGGATATGAAGGATATCAATATTTGGGCTTATAGGCGGGAAAACGGGAGCCTTGGCGTGCGCAATTACGTTCTTCTGCTGCCGCTGGATGCGGTATCGAGCCAGATATGCCGCGGCGTAAACAGCCTTATAAACGGCACGAAGACATTTTACCACCCCTACGGCAGGATGCAGTTCGGCAAAGACCTGGAGCTGCACTTCCGTACCCTCATAGGCACGGGCTGTAACCCCAACGTAGCTGCCGTTATAGTTGTGGGCATAGAGCCGGAATGGACAAAGGTAATAACCGACGGCATAGCAAAGACAGGTAAGCCTGTGGCGGGCTTTTCATCCTCCGGCAACGGCGACCTCAGGACCATCGAAATGGCGGCCCGCAAGGCCATGGAATTCGTGCGCTACGCCACAGGCCTCAGGCGGGAGGAAGCGCGCCTCAGCCAGCTTACCATAGGTCTGAAATGCGGCGAGTCGGATACCACCTCCGGCTTTGCCAGCAACCCGGCCGTGGGCGTCGTGACCGAACGGCTGACCTCAAGCGGCGCGACTATTATGTTTGGCGAGACCCCGGAGCTTACCGGCGCAGAGCAGGTGCTGGTGAACTCCTTTGAAAAAGATGAGCTCAGGACGGAATTCATGAAGATATACAAGTCGTACTTTGACTTTATACTTTCCCAGGGGGTGGACCTTCTCGGCTCCCAGCCTAACAAGGGCAATATCGCCGGCGGAATATCTACCATTGAGGAAAAGGCAATGGGCAACATACAAAAGATAGGCCGCGCGAAGATACACGGCATACTGGATACCGCCGAGGCCCCCAGGGAGCCCGGCCTGGACTTCCTGAACAC
>OIEN01000799.1_pt1 | contig 16695 bp, 10 predicted proteins | sample 1581741 | NCBI WGS metagenome assembly OIEN01 (sample SAMN01760944, study PRJEB22395) | human gut metagenome | reverse complement strand
GGGGCAATTGGGCAGTTTAAACTTTGCTAATTTGGTAACATGCGGACATTCATATATGATAAATATAACCATGATGAGCCTGAAGTTATTATTACATGTAGAGGGGCTACTTGCGGCACAATCAATATAACAACTGGGAAATGTTGGATTACGGGTAATGCAATGGTTGCACAACCGATGGATACAAGTATATTAGACAAATTATATCTATATTATATTCTTGTGCATAGTGATTTGTCCCTTGTGATAACGGGTGCGGCGCAACCTCAAATCACAAGATCGTCTTTAAAGGAATTTTTAATTCCGTTACCTTCAATAACCGACCAGTATGCAATTGTTAAGGAATTAGATAATTATCAAAAAATTATAGATGCCGCCAAAACCATTGTAGACAATTATAAACCGCAGATAGATATTGATCCCAGTTGGCCAATGGTAGCCTTGGGTGAAATAATAAAGTTGTCGAGTGGTAATGGATTAACATCTAGACAAATAGTCCAAGGAGACTACCCTGTATATGGAGGTAATGGCCTAATAGGTTTGCACAATCAGTACTTTGTAGAAAATCCGACAATTGTTATTGGACGAGTCGGCGCATATTGTGGTTCAATACACATAACACAACCTAAATCATGGATTACGGATAATGGTTTGTATGTGGTTAATATTAAGCGTCCTGTGCTATTAGAATATTTGGCTATAATGCTTAAAGATTTGAATCTACATCAGTATGCAAAGATAGGGGGACAACCTTCTATATCACAATCTGTGATATATGATAAGCAGATCCCCCTACCCGACATTAATATACAAAAGGAAATTGTGTCTCAACTTAGCAAAGAGCAGAAATACATTGATAATGCAAAAGAATTAATTAATGTATTTACGGAAAAGATGAACAAACGCATTGCAAAAATCTGGAACGAATAAAATTGAGTACAATGGAAGAAACAAAATTATATATTGATCAGATTACTTTTAATGATGGAAGTTCTTTTAGCTTCAATAATTCCGACATAGTTGTATTTACAGGGCCCAATAATAGCGGGAAAAGCCAAGTTTTGCGCGACATAAAAAATTATTTTAGCAATAAAAACATTCAAAGAATAGTTACAACAGATATTACTCCTCAATTTTTAGGAGATGTGGAGTATTTAAAGAGTAAGTGCTTAAATAAAAATGGTAAATATTACCTTGATAATATATCTGTTAATATTAATAATCTAAAATACCAATGGGAGCACAATGAGTTAGGGAATATTTCTGCATATTTTATTAATCATTTATCAACAGAAAATCGATTGCAAGCTGCTAATCCAGCTAATACATTTGATGCAGTCAATGACTTCCCAGTGGCTCCACTACATAAATTATATATTGACGATAAAAAAGAAAAAGAATTATCATCTCTCTTTCATCAAGCTTTCGGGACTGAATTCATTGTAAATAGAGGGGCCGGATCACAAATCCCCATTCATGTAGGAATGACTCCCACGATGGAAGGAGGAGAAGACAGAGTATCTGTTTCTTATTTGAGCAAGCTCAAAAAGTTGCCTCAAATTCAAAATCAAGGAGATGGTATGCGAAGTTTTACCGGGATCTTATTGGATACTTTTATTTCGAATCATTGTATCACATTAATTGATGAACCGGAAGCGTTTTTACATCCACCTCAGGCTCGCTTATTGGGTAAATTATTGGCTAAGAACACACCCAATAATAGACAACTTTTCATATCCACGCACAGCGAAGATTTTCTAAAAGGGTTATTGGATGCAGACAATGAACACATAAAAATAATCCGTATAAATAGAGAGGGGGATGTTAACCACATGAATATTCTTAACAATGATGAAGTTAAGAATTTATGGAAAGGCCCTATTCTACGATATTCTAACATCTTGAGTGGATTGTTCCATTCAAAAGTGGTTATTTGCGAAAGTGATACGGACTGTAGATTTTATCAGGCTGTACTCTATGCTATGCAAAATGAAGACTCAATCAATCCGGATATCCTTTTTACACATTGTGGAGGGAAGCAAAGGTTAAAAGTGGTTGTCAAAGCATTAAGGTCTCTAAATGTAAAAACTGTTGCCATTATGGATATTGATGCATTAAATGATAAAACTACATTTAACGATATTGTAGAATCAGCAGGTATGATTTGGGGTGATATTGAAACCTCATGGAAATCAATTGACGAATATGTAAGAGGGCAACGAGCACAATTAAATACAGAAGAAGTTAAAAAAGAAATTGATGCTATTTTTGATTCTTTTAATGAGCCCCAACTTACAACTGATATTACTGACAAGATTAAGAAGGTAATCAAACAATCATCAGCATGGTCAAAGGTTAAAGAAACAGGGAAATCATTTTTTGCTGGTGATGCATATAACGCATTTCAAAGAATATACGATCTATGTAAGTGTAATGGGTTGCTAATTGTCCCTGTAGGCGAGTTGGAATGTTTTTATAAGCCAGATTCTAGCCATGGGGTAAAATGGGTAAATAATGTTTTAGAAAATGTTAACTTGAAAGATAATCCAGAATTAGATCAGGCTCGAAGTTTTGTAAAGGAGATATTGTCTATATAAATATATGGAAGAAGCCTTTAAAATATTCTCATATCTGCCTCTCCATTATAAAAATGTAGAGGAGACAGAGTATGTCCAATATCTATGGAAAGCATTTGAGAATAACTATAAAAACGAACAATATCAATTTGCTTTTATGGGGTATCACATGCTTTTTATGTGTTTTGTTTATTTCACAATATGGAAGATTAAAAGCATCCATCCTGACGATTTTGATAAAATTTCATATGGTTTTGAGGATTGTCTTAATAAGGCAACTTCTCCTTTCGGTTTTTCTGAGGAACAAGAAAGTAGGATTCTGAGGATTTTTAAGTTTTGGGGATTAAATGAACGAATAGGAGAATATAAAAAACTTGTCAAAGAACGGAATAATATAGCTCACTCAAACGGGAATATTTATTATAAAGAGCAAGATTCAGTTGATGTGAGAATATCAGATGTTTTGAGATTCGCAGAAGAGATACATCAAAAAACGAAGACCTCTATAGAACAAGCTTATAAAGTTTTTTTAATTGAAAATTATTCTGTTGAAGACAGTCCCTACTCGTCTGTAGAAGAAATGCTCTCCGAAGAGTTTATACGCAAGCATTATATTTCAGAGAAGGACATGCAAATCTGTTGTAGTCTCAATGAATTTGACATTCAACATGATGCCATGGAGGAAATATTAAAAACACATAACGATATACGGACACTTTATCTACAGGAATAATCATGGGCAAAACAGTAACCACATATCTAATTGACGGAGATCCTAAGGGGACTCAATATGCGTTTATCAGCAATAAGATTTGCCAGATGTTTGTTGTGCCACGCTCTAATCTTGCATATCTCAATGAGCAAGAGAAACTACAAAAACCGGCATTCTATATTCTTATAGGCGAAGATGAGGCAACAAAACCACAGGCTTATATCGGCGAAACAGAAAACTTCAAAGAACGTGTCAAAGACCACGACAGCAAAAAGACTTTCTGGCAAAAGGCTCTTATCTTCGTATCAAAGGATGCAGATATGACTAAAGCTGATGTGCAATATTTGGAACATAAAGCAATTGCCGAAGCAAAGCAAACAAACGCTTTTGTGCTCAATGAAAACAAGCAGACACCCAAAGCTCCCAATTTGCCAAAATATCAGCGTGATGCAATGGATGAGTTCTTCGAAGATGTTAAGTTCTTGGCATCGTTCATAGGTTGTAATATCTTTGAGTTAACTAAATTCCATGCAGAGCATTTGTTTTACACAAAAGGACGCGGATGTGATGCCAAAGGAATTTATGGTTCAAATGGGTTTACTGTTTTAAAAGACAGCGTGATTGCTAAAACTTCTGCGTCCTCACTAAAGTGGGATAAAAAGCGTACTAATATAATGCACGAATATGCTGATTTCTCGGAAGGCAAGTTGGTAATGACTTCCGATAAGACTTTTGCAAGTCCAAGTACAGCTTCATCATTCTGCCTAGGGCGTCCATCTAATGGTTGGACAGACTGGAAGGACAAAGAGGGTAACACATTGGATTCTGTTTATAGAAAACAATTAGAGTAATATATATTGTTCTCATGAGTAATATTCTATATAAATATCTTGATATCAATGGCGCAAAGTGTATGCTTGGAAACCAAAATCTCCAATTCACTAATGCCTCTCAGCTAAACGATCCTTTCGATTGTCATCCTAAATTAATTGATTACTCAAATGTTCTAGAGAGTAAACTTCAAGGATGGATACCTAAAGAATGGTGGATGAAGAAGGAGGAAAATGATGCTCTTAATTTGCGCAATGAAACATGGCTATGCAGTCTATCGAAGGTTTATGATTCATTGCTTATGTGGAGCCATTATTGTTATAATCACAAAGGTGTTTGCATAGGACTTGATATCGATAAAGTGATGCAATCCGTACCCCCAATGTTTGGTACAATATATCTTAAACCGTTTGTTATTGAAGTCCAATACCGAAATATAATAGAGCGCCCTGATGCTCACCAAAGCGTTGAAGATATTTTTCTTTATCAATGGAAAACCAAAGCGAAGGAGTGGCAATATGAGCAGGAGGTCAGATTGGTAATGCAGAATCCAAGTGCTATGTATGCTGCTTTTACACCTGAACAAGCCAAGCAGAATAAAGAGATATGGGATTGGAAAGAGATACGCCATTACATGCCACTGAAAGCTGAATGTTTTGAGTCTATCTATTTGGGTGTAAATATTGAACAAACCGAAAAAGAAAAAATAACTCAACTAGCAAAAACATTGAACCCTGATATAAGGATTTATCAGATGGAGATAGATACCGATCGTTTTAATTTAATCTCTAAGCTAGAGAGAAATTATGAATTGGCTGATTATATAGATTTATTTTCAAACTTGCATACAAATAAGCAAAAAGGTAAGAGTGCTCCTCATAAGGCTATCATGTTACTTAGTGTCATCGATCTTATATCTTCTCAGCATATCACAACAAATGAGATTATTTACAATGAAGAATTGGAAAAATGTTTCTTGAAGAACTGGAAGCGATATGTGAAAGAAGTATCTATATTTAAACCAAAAGCAGGAACTCCATTTTGGCATCTTAATTCAGAACCATTTTGGCAACTGATTCCATATGAAGGTGGATATGTGACTATCGTAAAGCTACAAAAGAGAAATCCATATTCAGCAGGGACAATTCGCAAGTATATCAAATATGCAGTGATAGATAAGGAGCTATTTCTATTATTGAGAGATAGTTCTAATAGGGAAATATTAAAACAAGCTTTAATTAACAGCTTGGATATGGCATAATAATAAATATATTAATCATTGGGAAAGCAATTGGGATTTTAAAGCATATACTTGAATAATAGCTTTCTGCCAATCTAGATTGGGTACTCCTTGGCAACGAATACTTAATTGTGGTCCCAAGATTCTAACCAAAGAATATGTACATATTTAATACAAATTTCATATGGAATATTTGAAACATTTTGGCAGTGCTGGTGAATACTACCCCGCATTCTTTGAAATGAAGTTGAAAATTGATGAAATGATAGATTTGAATACTTGTTCCGATATGGATTTCGCCCTATTTTTCCATGAATATATTCATTTTCTACAAGATGTTACTACGTCATATGGTTTGACGCGGTGTTATTCATATGGGGAATATATTCAAAGCGTAGTCAATGACATACGCAATAAACCAAAAGGCGTCATTAAAGTTCCATACTTATATGATGATAATCGAGATAATATAATGCTCGGCAATTATCTTTCAGATATCACACAGGGTGATTCATCGGATGGATCCTTCGTTGACTATCTATCTAATGTAAAGATTGATTGGGATAATATTGATGGTTTACCATACGAGCATGAATATCTAAAGTCTCTTAAAATACCATTATTGACAGCGGATGGCGATATTATGCTTGCCATTGGATCTTATTGTTTGAAAGAGAGCATTGCGTATATTATGCAAAGGACATTGACGGTGGATAAAGATCATTTGCCAGATTATCCGTACAACGCTGCTGAAATAATAGCTAAGGCTGTATACCCTGAATTCGCTGAAAATACATTAAATGTCTTAGCACTGGCAGATTGTTGTCTAATGTTTTCAAACCCGGGCGAAATATATTATCGGATGCTTCTTCAAATGAAAGATAAACACTATTTGCCAGCAAAACCACATGATATATACTTTCATTTAAAGGAGGCCAAGATTGGCATAGGAGACAAGATTTCTGATCCTTTTACACAATTTAGTGCTTTAACTGAAGAAGTTCGTAAAAAATTAAAATCATATTTCGTAAATCCAGAATATCCTGAAATGCACGAGCCGTATCATAAATGGGTTGACACGGTTTTAGACTACGTGAAGAAACTTCGGATTAGGCGTCCGGCCTTTCTATTGGACATGATATATGAGGGCAATGCTCGGCAAAGTGCTACATTGGCAGAAATAATAAACACAATAGGAACGCCACTTATGAGAAATAAGCGTCAAGATTATTTTATAATTAAACCAGATGGGCAACGGGGATATTCTGTTGAAATTAATAAGTCTGTAAAGCAGATTTATAAAATTCTCCATGAAGGTGTTTTCTCATGTGAATTATTTCCGTGGTGCAAAAATTCAGGAATACCCACAGACGAAAAGAAGTGCCTGCATAGACCTTGGGAAATGTGTGCTTGCAAGGAACTATGCCCCACTTCTATGCTTTGGAAAAATTGGGGGCTCATGGGATTTGAGCCACTCAGAAATAAATATTAATTTACTAATATTTAATTTGTACCACATTCACGCCACGAAATGCGGGGTAATCGTGTATTTAAATTAATCTATATTTAATGCAATACCAAACAGATTATAAACTAAAGTGAGTCAAGTAAAGGGAAATTAATTATTAACATTACAAAGGATTGACTGTCACTTATTCGTCTAATCACATACCATTGGCAGTTAGGTTGACCTAAATATTTCGTCCATTATAAGCTTCAACCCTATCCAAACCTTTCACCAGCCATTAAAAACCAGAGGATGTAATAATATCAACAGTGTCACCCCCTATATAGAAGTAGTAGCGTATTGCAGAATCATCACGATGCATATTTACGTCTTTTCTATATTCAATTTTACAATTCTTTTGCAGGTAATTTTTCTCTCCAAACATAAGTTCCTCCAGCTGTGATGAATGATATGTCATAGATTCAACAGACTTTCCAAAAATCTGTGTGGCTATATTTTCTAGATTATCTTTGTCACTGTTTTTATTGACATACCAAAAGTTCTGCGGGGCTTTGCATGAATTGTCAGGATAAAGGACTACCAGACAGTCCTTTGCTCGGCTGGTGGCAACGTTCATAAGATAGAACTTATTAATCATAATGCCATTAGCTGGATTCATGTTAGCGTTAGGGGGATTGAGAACAAGAATCACTACATCGAACTCATCGCCTTGGAATTGATGAACGGTATTTACTTCTACTTCCAATCCACAGTTTCGGGATAATCCATCTTTTTCAATTATTTCTTTCAATAGTAGTTTCTGACCGACATAGGGAGTAATGATTCCAACTTTAAGTCCAGTATGATTTTCTTCTTCTCTGTATTTTGCAAACAGATGTCGCAAAAACTCAACAACAATAAGAGCGGAGTATATGTTATAGTTGCTTCCTCGGAGTTTCTCAAGATCGGTTATATATGGTGTAGGTTCTGGAGCATTCCAATGATGTTCCGTTATTGGGAATCTTACAAAAGATAAAGGCTGTTGAAAAATAGGTAATGCTCCTTTAGGAATGTCCATATTGCAATGGTCATTCCTCTGAGGCTCTATTTGGTCGTTATATGCGAATCTGCCAGTGAGAAGTGCCAATGATTTCACACTACGATATTGTTTACGTAATAGTGTAATCTTAATTTTATCTCTTACAGGTTCACTGAGTTTTGAAACATCATCAGAAAATTCTTTAAGACCAATAAACGAAAAGAAATTGAATTCGTCAAGATCCGCTTTCTCTAGTATAAATGGATCCAAATTAGTAATCGCCGGCAATTGTAACGGGTCGCCAGCAATGAGAAAGCGACATTTAGAATTATTCCCCTTTCCTTTAATCAAAGCAAAAAGCACATAATCAAGTGTCACCATGGAAGCTTCATCTATAATTATTATATCCCAAGGATGGTCATGAATATGCGTTAATGGATCAGAGAAATAATGAACGGTACAAGCGATAATGTTAGCCCCTTCCTCATTGCAAGAATTAGTAACTTCAAGCCCTTGTGAAATGATTTGTTCAACCAACTCCTTATTGCATGAGCTCGTTGTATTGACAGCTCTGAGAATATCGCGTCCGGCGTTTTTTATTTTCATCGCAACCACATCGGATGAGTGATTTGTGGGAGTTAAAATCAGCACTTGTGCATCATGATTATTGTTCAGTTCCTCATTTACCCTTTGGGCGATATATGTTGTTTTTCCCGTACCGGGAGGTCCGAACAGAACTTCTATATTCTCTGAAAGGATTGAACGCAAATCGGCGTCATGATCAATTTTTATAGACTCTATGGCACTTTTAAGTCGGTTTATAAGAATCTCAATGTCGTCCTTTTTATTAGCTTCAACATATTTCATTCGAAGATTCAGAATCTCATTCAGCCAATCAAGAGTGAAGGGCCGTATAGTCTCAAGCTTTTCTTTCTGTTCCTGGATTTCTTTCTCAAGTTGAAAGCCTTCCAATACATTTTTCTCCTTTAGATAGTCGATAAGTCTGTCAACTTGTTCCGAAGAAACCACGCCGGACGAGGAAAGGAGTTCTCCGATTCTTCCCAATTCATCACTCGGAATCTCCTCAACGGGCAGTCCAAGTATCTTGCGCAATTCTTTGGGAGCACAATTTACCCATGAGGCTTCGCGAAGATTAGTAAAAAATAGAGGCTCAACTTTTTGAGAATATTCCCGATTCCTGTTAACCGACTCATAACGACACCCACCTAGGTTATCTATTGCGTTGATTTTTGCTAAAATGATTTCTGAGGCTTTTGAAGGGTTCTTGATGGCATTGTTGTTAATAAAATATTCCAACCCTTCAACAGAGTATTCCTCAAATGATTCATAATAGATATTCTGCTGATTGTAATAGGCCGGGCGCTGTGCACCTTGTGGAATTCGGTTGATATTAGCGGCACTTATTGGGATTGTGCTTTTCACAATGGCAGGTTCTGAGGTCTTTTTTGAACTCTCTACCATCTTTTCAATTTCGCTAATCTCTTCATAGCTCAGATACTGTTCTAAAGATGAACTTTCAAAGAATACGAATTCAGGATTGCCTTCAAAGAAAAAGTCGTTAATTTCATTGTGGATTTTAACCTTGTCCAAAATAAAGAAAGTAAAAGAGCCATCCTTCAGAATAGGACAAATACTTCTGGACTCAAAAGATTTTCTATGTTTTTCTCCAAGCGACTCATTATAAATCTTTGCAAATGCAGCTATGGATTTAAGTCTGGAAACTATATCATTGCTTTCGTCTAAAGCTTGGGGTAGATACACGCTTTCAGCCATAGTCAGCAAAGAGACTTTGGTCAGGCCTATTCCACGGAAAAAGCTCTTGCAGCCTTCATTTTGAAGCAAGAGAGGCGCCACAAATGAAATATTCTTCGCTTCGTTAATACGACTCTCATCCTCCTCAGGTATGTGTATATTAGCATCTGCCTGTCCTTTGATGAATGGAGCTTTGAATGTACCGTCTGCTGTAAGGATTATCTCCTTGTAACGAAGGTCATCCCACAGCTTTTCAACTTCAAGTAATTTTGGATACCATGACAATAACCATGATTCGTCTCGATTAGCTAGAAAGCTACCTGTTATTTTTGAAAGAATCCTTTGGTTTGTCATGCGCTCGAGGCCTAATTCTTTAGCTATTTTTGCATCGTTTTTATGGCGCATCTTGAGTGTTGTTAAGACCCAGCCATAGTTTTCATTAAAAAGCTCGCTTAGAATATCCGAAGGATAGAGTTCCGGCAGATATTCAGCGTCCAATAGCACACCTTCGGACACTTTCAGATAGGATTTGCGTTGTTGACACCACAGCATCCTACCATTGCGGATTGCGGCTATAACATTCTCCGGAAACTTCCTTAAATCGAGGGAAGCGGAGGTGCCGGAAAAGTCGTCTACATCCTGAGTGTTTATAAAGGACGTGATGTTGTCGTCAATCCAAGGATTCTCTTCAGCTTCTCCTATTTGGCAAATCTCCTCAAGGGATTCCGATAGGATAACGGATAGCAGTTCTATCATTCTGGTATTATGCTCATTGTCAACTTCAATACTCTCTCGGTTGTTGGAAATCTGGAATGGAGCATGGAGAATCGCAGGAATAGGGCATTTGTCGGCCGTAGGCATATAGCAATACAGATGGCTGGAATAGTTGTCGTCGATACGATGTTTTTCATCATCCACATGATATACGACGGCAGCCTTTAGCTCAGACCCTCCCTCGATTGCGCGTTCGAATTTCCAATAATGATCCTCTGTCTTCTCTTCGCCTTTAATAGTCTCATACCGCAAATCCAATCCTGAGCCAAATACTCCAGATGTCATCAAAGAATACCTGCCATTGGATTCTTCTGCATTCCATTCAATCTCTGAGAGGGAATTGAGAAAGAGAAGCGGCTTCACATCTGCCAAACGATTCAGTGTACTTAAAATCTCGTCAAATGCAACAGCTCGGTTATCCTTATTGAAAGGAATCAGGAATAAAGTTTCGCCATGTTTCCTTTGCGGATGGTCATGTTCTATCAATTCTGGTAGAATGTAATCCTCTATGGAAAACCTGACACCATCATCATAGATTTCCGGTTTTGTGGTGTACTGGAACACCGACTTGAAGCCAATACCAAATTTACCAATGCGGATGTTATTATCTTTTCTACCTCGTTTTGCACTGAAAGCGATGGAGACTATTGAGTTTATATCTCCAAGACAGCCTTCCTTCTGATCCATTTCGTGAGTCTCGGGATTGGTAATTGTAAAATGCCTTGGTGCGTTGTGCACGAAAATCAGCGAATCCCTACTCAAGATAAAACGAACCATGGTAGCGCCCTGGTCATCAGCATTTTGAAGTAACTCATACACAAAATGTGCTTTGTCTTTATAAAGATTCTGGGCGATTTCCAACGCTCCACGATACATAGGATTCTTGAAGATTGTCCAGGCCTCCCGACATTGTTTACTGAGTATCTCAAAATATAATTTCTCCTCTTTATTCATAACATCTCCTTAATTTTTCTGATAACGTCATCCACCTCTTCGGTCATTATTGCGCCATTTTCATGATCGCAAGTCGTGAAAAGATTTTCTCCAAGGGTATAGCCTATTTCCTCATAGAATTTCAGCTTACGTTCCCATGAAGCCTTGTATTCCGGTACGCCAAGCATTCCCAGATGTTCCCAGATGATTCTACCACCCCAGGGAGTTTCAAAGGAAAAGTCAGGAATGCATCGGTGGTCATTTTCTTCCAGTAGTCGCTCGTACTCAAATTCCACCCCGGCATTTACCAATTGGTTTACAATTACAACTTCTGACTTGCTACGTACAAACAGACCTTTCTTGGCTGTTCCATGAATCAGCCCCTCAACATAAGGGATATTAAGACGTTCTTCTCGAACGGAATAGTCAAATAGATTGGTATTTCGTCGTACGAGTACTGAGGCTTGTGGTTTAGTAAATTCTCTCAACCAACCAATAGAATCTTGAACAAGCAGGACAACACGTTTCTTTGCTCTAGTAAGAGCAGTATATATCAACTCACGACTTAAAATACGGCCAGTTTTGGGCAATACCACAAAAACCGTATCAAAATCGCTGCCTTGGCTTTTATGGATTGTAATAGCGTATGCAAGCTCAATAGCAGCATCCTGGTCTTCTCCCTTATCTCCCTTGAATCCGAAGGTTTCATGAGGTATACCGACATACATAACATTGATATGTTTGTTGTATATAGACTTGACAAAGCCTATCTGGCCATTGGCGAGAGAATATATCTCTTTTGAGGGATAGGATTTTCGCGATATATTCTGAAGTTGAATTACTTTATCATTCTTATATATCTTCTGGGGACCGATTCCCAGATAATCTTCTTTGCGATTGCTATTATTTCCAATCCATGACTGAAGATAGGAATTCAGTTGATATGTACCCCATGCGGGATTTATCACTGGAGCAAGAATCTGAAGGTTTTCGAGTGACACGGGGTCTGACTCAAGCGACTTTAGGTCGCTAAAACCTAATTTTTGCTTCAAGGATTCTGGCAGTTCGACATCTGAACAAGCAAGTTCCTTGCAAATTGCATCCCTAAGGATTTGAGGCAGATCCTTTTCATCGTTCCAATAATAAACCGAAAGATCGCCATCGAGATTATTGTTTTCGATTTTTTCGAATATTTCATCCGCAAATTTCTCCGGTTTGTTTCCACTAAACCAGGAGGCCAAGGTCAAGACATCTGAATCTCCACTGGCTATTGTGCGCACAACGGTGCGGAGATAGGTAATGGCAGATTTCAGATTGGCGTCTGCGTCATCACGGTTAAGATAATGGCATAAATCCGAGAATGGTCTGCCCGGACCTATCGGTGGTAGCTGATAGGGGTCTCCAATAAGTATTATTCGCTTTATGGATGTCATGTCAAGTGACTTAATAAGCGTATAAAGCATGTCGGTAGTCAGCATCGAACATTCATCAACGATTATATTCTTAGCTTTTGAGTATTTGCGCGAGTTTTCAGTCAGACAAGGTTTCATGTTTTCAAAATCGAAGGCCCCGAGACTGGTAAGAAACTGAGCTATGGTTTTTGAACTCACATTTTCGGCCATATTACTGAGCCTGACTCTTGCCTTTCCTGTGGGAGCCAGCAATAGAACGCCTTCTGCTTTTATCTTTTCCGAACTAAGAAAAGATCTTACTACGGTAGTCTTACCAGTACCTGCGCCCCCAGTGAGTACTGAAAGGAGCTTTTTGTCCATCATTTCAAGAGCCTTGGCTTGCTGTTCTGTGGCCTCTTGACTCCGTTTGTTTGTTGGATCATAATTCTTGTCCGATTTAGCGATGGATAGCCAGTCTTCACACGTAGGACTATTAACATTTCTCTTTGCTCTTTCTCGTAGTACTGTCCGAAGAAATTTCTCCATTTGATGATATTCCTTTAGTTGGATAGCAGTAGGGTTCTCATCAGGAACATAATCAAAGGATATTTCAAAGAACCGGTGATGTGTGAGAAGTATGTTTTTTGGGAGGAGAGCTTTATCTTCTTCCGCCATTATGTCGCGCAGATAGTCCTCCATCTCTTTTATTGACACAAGGGTGTCGCCGTCTGTAAGAACAGAATAAAGCCTTTCAATGACTAACGATCTGAGGCGTCGAGTATCCAGAATTGATTCCGCTGCAAACGGAGGCATTGGGACATTATCACCCTGAATTGTCGGGTCGGCAAAGACTCCAAGATCAATTGTACGCGTTGAAACTTCTTCTATAGAATTCCGGACGCACCATTCACTGATGAGGTATGGATTGTTTAGTATATCGTCTTTTTCATCATCTATGAAATGTTTAATGACATAGGATTCAAGTTCAAATCTGGATAATGTTATAAGGCGCTCGCGTGCATTGCTAGTTTGACCTTCCCAACTTATTCTGTACGTAGGAAGAAGTGGGTTGTAAACAGCACCATCAATTTTGATTTCCTTATTTAGCAATTTTTTAAAATACTCCCATGGATTGTCTTTCGGTCCACATCCTTTTTTTCGCAAGTCGCTTTCAATCAGATTGCCATAATCAAATCCCAGCGCTTTAAGTGCTGAAGCGAACGACGGGAAAGGTGTGATTTGTTTCTTGACATGCTCAATACGGTCATTAATCCACCTGAGCTGACATTGCCAGTCCTCGATTGAGCGTACCAGGCCATGTCGGATTACTGCTTCCAACGAACGGCGGGCAGCTTCAAGAATCAATAACATTGAATGATTGCTTATAAAATCGCAACCATATGACAGCTCATCAAAAATCTTTCCGCTACTGTCGAATTTATCCAACGATAATTTGATCTCATCAAGAGCCTGTATTTTTGTCAGACCTTTCTTTTGGAATATGTTCTCATCCAACTCCAGATATTCTTTATATGGGAGAATGAATCCGAGAGATTTTTTTAGGTCCGGACGAATAGAATGAGAGAACATTATCTCCCATAAGGGATAGGTATAGTCGGCAGTCGTTTCGTAGTCTTGAACGCCGTAATTTTTTACTATGTCTCCCATTCCCACAATCATTCGTGAACCTTCATCGTCAATTGGATTGCCTTTCTTACAATAAAAGACGCACATTGATTCCTCGGTTATCTCTGAGCTGAACCAATTAAGTACATCATACAATCGTTCCTTGTTATAAACCCAAGCCGAATCAAAAGGTGCATTTTCGGCAGGATAGAATTCCGGATGCTCCTTGCTGAGCTCTTCCTGTGCATCCATATTCAAGTAACGGAATGGTATTCCGAATGCTGAATAAGGTGGTACCGTTACTGTTGTAGGTAATAACTTGGAATGTGGATTATCTGGATTCCAGGCATAGATATGAACGAATTCACGCTTATAAGCCTTGGAATTCATGAATCCCCCATTTTCTCCGGCACAAGCAGGACGTTCTTTTGTAGGTAACTGAGACCAGTCAATTCCACACGGTAATTGCTCACAATCTATTTTTGAGTTGACAATATTAGGTAGTTGTTTACAGAATGTATTGCAACGGGGATTTGTACATAAATGCGAATCCCAACCATTGTCGTGCCAAGGTACTCGAACAGATATATGTTTCATTATTGAATTATTTTACGAAGTTAAATAATTTAAGATACAAAATCATTATACAATTTATAAGTTCATCTAACTGAAACTACTTCACCTTACATCGCTCATCCAGCACTCCTGCAAATATATCCATTTCTCTCTTGGAAATACTCAATCGTGTTGCCATTTCTCGCCATCCTTTTACAACTTCAATTACCTCAGAAATAATTTTTCCCGCTATTTTACGATTAAGCATATAATCTTCGCAAATATCAAGTAAAATACCCAGTTCTGCCTTATTGGAAGTTGATGAGACAAGCAGACTCTGAAACTCATTCAAAGTAGGATTCATATCATATGCCGGAGATAAAGTCCACCCCTTGGCAGTCAGAAGAAAACCATGATTGCGGAAATGGTCATCTGTATTACCAACACAGATATTGAACGCGACTCTGCGATACAGTTCTTGCAGATTATCCTCCACGTTGGTACAGTTCTGAAGTATGAAATCGACAATATCCAGATAGCCATGGCCGGTATTGGCATTGTCACCATCATTCAAGCCCAATAGAGTCATGGCTGAAGCAAAATGTATGCGCTTACCGTCTTCCCTTCTATCAAATCGTCGGGAAAGCAAAGTATGGTATTTGTCGCTAGTAGAGATTACTCTTGTATCCGCAGCATTGACACCAGACTTCTTTGCCAACAGATGTGAGAAATGTTCCCAAAATCCAACATCATAATCATCTTTGTGGGACGGAAACTTTGCTATATACAAAATCTTGTTCTCGTCAATTACACTTGCCTTTGGACGTGCTCCGCCAAGAGATGAACCAGGCTGTACCAGTTGAGCAATCCAACGCATTTCAGGTAACCTGTTCTCATCTTCACTTTTCTCTATTTCGGAACTAGCTGCAATCAACTCACGAATATCTGTCAGTGGTGGTATGCGCAAGATTTCGCTTGCATTAATATAATCTCCATTTATAGACTCCTTGAATCGAAAAGCCCCTATGCGAGAAAAGTCCTCAATCCCGATAAGATAGTCGAATGAAGAAAGCCGACGCACCGGACGTTTCTCTTCCTTTGCTAGAATCTGTTCCCGACGATTTATCAATGTACGCCCCCACCTGTCTGGAAGGGCATCAGAAAAACATCCGAAAATATCCTTACCTGGAGCTGTATATTGCTGCCCTGGATAGTTATTCAAATCATCACTAAGAAACAAACTACCATAATCCTTTAACCACTCATTACTATAACAAAATCCATAGCTGTCAGAGCCACGAAGTGATTCGTAACTTAACTCTCCAACGAGCCTTGGTTCTTTCAGCCAATCGAAATCAGCAAATACATAAAGTTTTTTCATCGCTTATTCTTTTTTGGATGCTCTTTCTCGTTTCTTAAGATTCAAATCCTGCAAGGCCTTTCCCATTGCATCTTCTTTTGCAAGCAACAGAATATCATCATCTAACTGAAGCGCATAAAGCACCCTAAGATAAATGCCTATTGCCACCGTTGGTACACCTTTCTCTATGCGTGAAACCGTCAGAGGTGAACAGGTGGCACGTTCGGCGATTTGGGCAATACTAAGATTCCTGCGTAGTCTGGCCAGCCTGATCTGCTCACCTACTATCTGCATCTTCTGCTCCAATTTTCTTGGCAACTTGGTACCCATTGTACTTTTTGTCATAGCTCAACATATCATATAATATGCAAATATAGCAGTTTTACTTTATTTTATGATGTGTTACAGAGATAAATTTTTGAATTTTTTCCTGTTGAA
>OIEN01000798.1_pt1 | contig 16713 bp, 10 predicted proteins | sample 1581741 | NCBI WGS metagenome assembly OIEN01 (sample SAMN01760944, study PRJEB22395) | human gut metagenome | reverse complement strand
GGTAGAGGCACTGCCGCAGAAGGAGACCGCGCCTGCCGATGGGGAAGAAAAGCCCGCAGGCGAGGAACCTTCCGAATCAATGTCTCAGGAAGACGATGCACCCGCATCCGAGGGGGATGCGGAAGTCTGGAATAAGGAAGAAGATCCCCAGGTGGAGCAGCAGTGATCCTTGTGGGAAAAACTTTCGACTTTGAGAGCCTTTTATAAAAACGGAAACGGCGTGACCCTTGCAGTCACGCCGTTTTTTAGTAAAGGTCCGGTAAAGAATCTTGCGGCTGGGTTTGCATAAATCCTGTCGGCTTTGCAGCCGGTATGGCTGCAAAGTCTCATCAATCTGTTTCCGCAGAATGTTTGCTTTATGGGTCGGCATTTCTGCGGCGCATAGAAAAACTCCGGTTTCAGGAACCCTAAAACCGGAGCTTGCTTTATGAAGAAGCGAGGATCATTCCAGCACCTTATCGGCGCCCAGTACATCGTCATCCAGAAGCACGGGGATGAGCATGGATCCCTTGGAGAAGCGTGGCTCTATGTGGATCTCTTCGGTATTCAGCAGGGTCGCAGCACTCTTTCGCTGGCGGATACGCAGATTAAAGGGCAGGGTCACAGGGGAGGCATAGACCAGTTCCCGGCCGTTGGCGCCATTCTTACGGAAATCAAAGGTTTTGAGCCCCTTGCCGTTGCGGGCCTGCAGCTCATAATCGAAAAGGAAACTCCGCTTGGCAAACCCTCTGTCTGTAAGCACCAGCAGCTCCCCTTCTTCTCCGGTTTGTCCCGCAAAGAGCACCCGGTCCTTGGCATCCAGCTTGATCCCCCGGACTCCGGCAGAGACACGGCCCGTCTGGGGCACTTCCTGCCAGTCAAAACGAATGCTCATGCCCAGAGCCGTGACCATGAGCACAGAGGGGCCCTCTGCTTTTTCCATGCCGATAAGGGAATCGCCTTCTTTCAGCGAAAGGGCGGCGGTGCGTTTGGTCTTGGGGCTGTATTCCGCGCAGGCCGTGCGCTTGACCATGCCGCTGCGGGTATAGAAAAGATAGTCTCCTTCACTTTCCTCCGGGAAGGCGGCAATGATCTTTTCTTCTTTTTCCAGGGCCAGCAGGGCGGCAAGATTGGCCGCTTGGCCGGTGGGTTTGGTTTCGGGAATATCCTCTACATTCAGCAGGATCAGAGCACCCCGGTTGGGAAACAGCCGCAACTTTGTATCGCTGTTGGCTATGACAAGGAAGCGTGGGACGTCTGCCCGGATGTCATTCAGGTTAAAAAGCCTGGCGGGCCAGCGGCGGATGAGCATTCCGGCGTTGGCAGAGCGGTCCGCTCCCCCTTCGCACAGAGCAATGGCGACCTGCTCCACTACCTTCTCTTCCTGAGGGGCGGCAATGGCAGTCTCTCCGGCAATGACCTGGGTCCGCCGGGGGATAGGAAACAGAGTGCGGATTTCCAGCAACTCCTTTTTAATGAGGGCAATGAGCTTTTTTTCAGAGCCCAAGATAGCCAGCAGCTCCTGAATCCGCTTTTTTATATCGGCATATTCCTTTTCTATGGAAACCAGCTCCAAATTGGTCAGCCGTTGGAGACGCAGATCCAGAATGGCCTGGGCCTGCAGTTCGCTGAGGGAATAGGTCTCCATAAGCCGGTCCCGGGCCTGCTTGGGGGTTTTGCTGCTGCGGATAAAGCGGATGACTTCGTCTACATGGTCCACCGCCACCATCAGGCCTTCCAGAATGTGCTCCCGCTTGCGGGCTGTTTCCAACTGGCATTTGGTGCGCCGGGTAAGGACGTTCTTCTGGTGGGCAATAAAATATTCCAGCACCTGCTTCAGGTTCAGCTGCTGAGGCTTGCCTTCGGCAATGGCGGTGAAATTGGCGCCGAAGGTACACTGCAGATCCGTGTATTTGAACAGATACTGGAGTATCTTCTCCGGATCGGCATCCTTTTTTACTTCGATGATGGCGCGCAGACCCGTCCGGTCGCTTTCATCCCGAATATCTGTAATGCCGGAGAAAAGGGATTTCTTTTCCTGCGTAACTTCCAGAATCTTCTGGAGCATGGCGGCCTTGTTGAGCCCATAGGGGATCTCGGTGATAACGATATGGGTGCGGCCGTTTTTCTGCGTTTCCATATGGGTCTTGGCCCGCATGGTCAGCTTGCCCCGGCCGGTTTCATAGGCCTGGGCAATCTCCGGGGACTGGATCAGGTATCCGCCTGTGGGGAAATCCGGAGCGGGCAGATAGTGCATCAACTGACGGATGGGAAGAGAGGGATCATCCATCAGGGCGATGGCAGCATCAATGGCTTCCCCGGGGTTGTGGGGCGGAATGTTGGTGGCCAGGCCCACGGCAATGCCGGAAGCGCCGTTGATCAGCAGGTTGGGGAATCGGCCGGGCAGCAGCTCCGGTTCCTTGAGGGTATCGTCAAAGTTCAGTGTCCAGTCCACCGTGTCCAGATCAATATCACGGAGCAGTTCCATGGCCGCTCCGGTCATACGGGCTTCCGTATACCGCATGGCAGCGGCGGAATCTCCGTCGATGGAACCAAAATTTCCATGACCGTCCACCAAAGGAAGGCTCATGCTGAAGGGCTGCGCCAGATGTACCATGGCTTCGTATACGGAAGAATCCCCGTGGGGATGGTATTTACCCAGGCAATCGCCTACGATACGGGCGCTTTTGCGGTGGGGTTTATCCGGGGACAGGCCCAGTTCCAGCATGGTATACAGGATCCGGCGCTGAACGGGCTTCAGACCGTCTTCCACCCGGGGCAGGGCCCGTTCCAGAATAACATGTTCGGCATAGGGGAGCATGGATTTGTGCATGACTTCGTCCATGCTTTGCAGAAGGATGATCTCCTGGGGCTTTTCTGTAATTTCGCTTTTCTTTTTCATACTGTATTCCTCTGCGCCGGGCGCCGCTTACTTTCCGGCTTTGAGCTTTTCAAAGGCGGTCTTGTCTTTGTTGAAGTCAGCATAGGCAAAGATGTATTCTTTTCTGGACTGCACCTTGTCGCCCATGAGCACCGTGACCAGATGCTCCACATCTGCCGCATCCTCTATATTCACCCGTATCAGACGCCGGTGAGCGGGATCCATGGTGGTTTCCCACAGCTGCTCCGGGTTCATTTCGCCCAATCCCTTGTAGCGCTGCAGGGTATAGTTTTTGCCTGCGGTTTTAAGTGCTTCTTTCAGGGCGGGGTCATCATAGCAATAGACGGGGCCACCGTCTTTTTTCTGCACCCGGTACAGGGGTGCCATGCCGATGTATACATGGCCGTCGGTGATAAGCTCCTTCATGTAGCGGTAAAAGAATGTCAGCAGAATGGCCCGGATATGGGCTCCGTCCTGATCCGCATCGGAAAGAATGATGACCTTGTTGTAACGCAGGTTGGAAAGGTTGAAATCCTCTCCTATGCCTGTGCCCAGCGCGGTGATGATAGATCGGAATTCCTCATTCTGCAATACCTGTTCCAGACGCTTTTTTTCCACATTCAGGGGTTTTCCACGCAGGGGGAGAATGGCCTGGAACTTCCGGTCCCGGCCCTGCTTGGCAGAACCGCCGGCGGAATCTCCTTCTACGATGAAAAGCTCGTTTTCCCCATAGTTTCGGCCGGTGCAGCTGGCCAGTTTGCCTACCAGAGGCGCATTTTCCAGCTTGTTCTTTTCCCGGGCATTTTCCTTGGCTTTTCGTGCGGCGGCCCGGACTTTGGAGGCCTTGAGGGCTTTATCGGCAATAGCGGCGGCAGCTTCAGCGTTTTTGATGTTTTCCAGATAGGGCACCAGCTCCTGATTGATCACCGCCTCTACGGCAGGACGGGCTTCGGTGTTTCCAAGCTTGGTCTTGGTCTGCCCCTCAAACTGGATATCCCGCATCTTCAGAGAGAGAACAGCGGTAAGACCCTCACGGAAGTCATCCCCCGTCAGGGATGGATCCTTGTCTTTGAGCAGGCCGTTCTTGCGGCACCAGTCGTTCATGACCTTGGTAAAAGCGGCCTTGAAGCCGGTTTCGTGGGTGCCGCCCTCCGTAGTGGGAATGTTGTTTACGTAAGAAAAAAGGCTTTCGGTATAGCCGTCGTTGTGCTGTACTGCCAGTTCCACCAGAATATCCCCGCTTTTGCCCCAGATATGGATGGGCGGCTCATACAAAACGGTTTTATCCGTATTGAGATAGCGCACAAAGTCGCTGAGCCCGCCTTCAAAGCAGTATACCTGTTCCTTTGGTTCCCTGCCCCGGCGGTCCGACAGGGTGAACTTTACGCCCCGGTTCAGATAGCCAAGCTCCCGAAGGTGCTTGGAGATGGTCTCATAATTAAATTCCACCGTTTCAAAGACCCGGTCATCGGGCATGAAAGTGATGGTGGAGCCCTGCTTGCGGGTGCGGCCCGTTTCCTTCAGGGGGTACAGAGGATGACCGGAGGTAATGTGTCCCGTTTCCGGATCGGTGATGCTGGCAAATTCCTGTTTGTAAGCCCGGTTTTGGGTGCATACCTCCACCGTGACCCAGCGACTCAGAGCATTGACCACGGAGGCGCCCACGCCGTGCAGGCCGCCGGAATAGCCATAGGAATCATGGCCGAATTTCCCCCCTGCGTGGAGCTGGGTAAATACCACTTCCACCCCGGAAACACCCAGCTTTTCGTGAATGCCTACAGGGATACCCCGGCCGTTGTCGCTGACGGTGGCGGAGCCATCCTTGTTGAGGGTGACGGAAATCTCGTTGGCATAGCCGTTGGCGGCTTCGTCTACAGCGTTGTCTACGATCTCCCACAGCAGGTGATGGAGCCCCTTGGGGCCCGTGGTGCCTATATACATACCGGGGCGCATGCGCACGGCGTCCAGCCCCTCCATGACGGTTATATTGGAAACGGAATATTCCATAGCAACTCCTCCCGGGGGTTTTTACCTGGTCCATAAAACCCCAGTTTATAAAACAATAAATCAGTATACCACAAATGAGTATTTCGAGCCCGATCCGGGAGGATATTTTTACCGTTTGTTCATGAAGCCGGGGAAAATATCCCCTGCAGGAACCAAAAAGAATGTGGATGCTTCTAAAATGTTGTTATTTGTACACATTTATCGGGGTGACAAGGCGGTGCGTTTGCGTTATAATACAGTATCTATCCATATAAGTTAAATGGGAAAGGAGGCTCCGGCCATGACGGATCAGGCGGTTCCTTTTTATCACGCCCCCATTATGGCGGGGGAGGTGCTTTCTCTTCTGGAGCCATCCCGGGGAGGCATTTTTGTGGACGGTACCTTGGGCGGCGGCGGCCATGCGCAAAGGGTGCTGGAAGTGCTGCCTGCCGGAGGGCGTCTTTACGGCATAGACCGGGACTGGGAGGCTATCCGGGCAGCCTCATTGCGGCTTGCTCCCTTCGGAGAAAGATTTACCGCTCTCCACGGGAATTTCTTTGAAATGAAGGCGCTTCTGCAGGCAGAGGGAGTCACCCGGGTCAACGGCATATTGCTGGATCTGGGGGTCAGCTCCTATCAGCTGGATAACCCGGAGCGGGGCTTTTCCTATGAGCAGGAGGCGCCGCTGGATATGCGTATGGATCAAAGTGCTGCCCTTTCTGCCTGTGAAGTGGTGAACACCTATTCTTACGAGCAGCTGCGGCAGATCTTCTGGGAATATGGTGAAGAAAAATTTTCCGGTCCGGTGGCTTCCCACATCCTGCGGGAGAGGGAAAAGGAGCCCATCCGGACTACCACCCAGCTGGCGGAGATCATCAAGTATGCCATCCCGGCCAGGGTGCGCAATAAAGAGAGCCAGCACCCGGCCCGGCGGTGTTTTCAGGCTATCCGCATAGAGGTCAACGGGGAGCTTCGGGGGCTGGAACAGGCCCTGCGGGATGCCCACGACCTTTTGCAGCCGGGAGGGCGGCTGGTGGTGCTGACCTTTCATTCTCTGGAGGACAGGATCGTTAAAAATCTGTTCCGCAGTTTTGAAAAGCCCTGCACCTGCCCGCCCAAGGCGCCCATCTGTACCTGCGGCAAGGTGCCCACAGCCAGAATTTTGACAAGAAAGCCATTGACTGCTTCTGAGCAGGAGCAGAGGGAGAATACACGCTCCCAATGCTGCAAGCTCCGGGCCATAGAAAAGTTGTAAAGAAATATTGGAAGCTGCCTTTGGCAGAGTTTCTAAAAGAATCGCAATGAACTTCGGCCGCTTTTCAAACAGCAGGCATGACAGGGAAGAAAAGCAGCCGGCAGAAGGATGCAGCTCTTGTTTTCGAGAACTGCTATAAGCCGGAAAGGGAGGACATAGAATGGAAGTATCCTTTGACACCGAGAAGCGGGGGGCTAATGCACCTGCCACCCGGATCTATGCGCCCACCCATAAGAGCGCCGTGGAACTGAAGGTCATGAGCGAGGAGGGCACTGCCGTGCGCCCCCAGCCCAAGGCCGAAGCGGCGGAAAAGGTCCGGGCCCAGGCGACGGCGCCCAAAAAGGATAAGCAGGAGGCCCTTTCCAGGGTGCTGCTGCTGCTGACCGTGTTTTTGATCGCAGCTACGGCCATTCTGGCCATAGACGGCAGTGCCCGGGTAGCGAAGATCCACACACAGATCAATTCCCTGCAGGAGGAGATCGAATCCTATGAGAACCAGATCTCGCTGCTGCAGAAGGAACAGAGCTCACTGAACGATTATACCACCATCAACGAAGCCAACCGGGAAGCCGGGCGGATCATGAACTGGGATCTGGGAGACTGAATTGCCTAAGAAACAAGTACGAAAGCAAGTAAATAACAAAAAACGCCCTCGCATACCCCGTTCCAAGCGCAAGCTGCTGGTAGCCTGCGGGGCAGCGGCACTGCTTATTTTGGTACTCATGGGGAATCTGGTGTATGTGGGTATCATCAAGGGGCCGGAGTATGCCGCCAAGGCCCAGCGCCAGTGGGAGAATACCGTGAGTCTTAAGGCGGACCGTGGGGAAATACAGGACCGAAACGGCAACGTTCTGGCGGAAAGCTACACCACCTATCAGGTCTGCGCCAACCCCGCCTCCATCGGCAAGGACGACCGGGAGCGTGTTGCCAACATTCTGGCAACGCTTCTGAATCTGGATTACGATACGGTCTACGGCAAGATCACCAAGGTAAGCCCTACCACCGGCGCCTTGTATCAGCAGGTAAAGATCAAGGATCAGGTGGATGCCAACCTGGTGACGCAGCTTTCCTCCTACCAGTTGGGCAGCGGAGTGAGCTATTATGCCGATGTAAAGCGAAATTACCCGGAAGGGCAGCTCTTTGCACAGCTGCTGGGCTTTACCAACATAGACGGCGATGGTCAGACCGGGGTGGAGCTTACTTACAACAGCTATCTGGCCGGTAAGGACGGCAAGCAGATCCTGGAAACGGACCGGGACGGCAATGCGATCATCGGCGGAGAAGAAGAATATGTGGAGCCGGTGCATGGATCCACACTGGTCACCACGGTGGATACGGCCGCCCAGAACTTCTTGGAATCGGCATTGGAAGAAGCCTGCACGGTGAATCTGGCCAAGAATGCCTATGGGGTGCTGGTAGATCCCCAGACCATGGAGATCCTGGCCGTTGGCACCTATCCTACCTTCGACCCCAACAACCCGCCCAGAAACGATTCGACTACGCTGCTGGCACTGTCCAGGCAGCGGATCGTTACAGAGACCTATGAGCCGGGTTCCGTATTCAAGATCATCACGCTTGCTTCCGCCATAGATGCAGGTATTGTCAATACCGCCACGGGATTCAGATGCAGCGGTTCGCTGCTTGTGTCGGGAGAAAAGATCAAGTGCTGGAAAACCGCCGGTCATGGACAGGAGAATTTGCAGGAAGCCGTGGCCAATTCCTGCAACCCGGCTTTTATGTCCATGGCGCTGAAGCTGGGCACTAATACTTTTTACGATTACATTTACGCCTTTGGCTTTAATGATTCCACGGGTTCCGGCCTTACGGGAGAGACCAAAGGCACCGTGACTCACAAAAAGTATATCCGGGAGCCGGATCTGGCCCGGATCGGGTTTGGGCAGAGCATTTCCTGCACGGGTATGCAGTGGGCAACGGCAGCGGCAGCCTGTATCAACGGCGGGGAACTTTTGCAGCCCTACTATATTTCTTCCATTACCGCTCCGGATGGCACGGTGCTGGAAAGCAAGAGCCGCACGGTGATCCGCCGTGTCATCAGTGAATCTACGTCCCAAACCGTTCGCACCCTTTTGCAGGGGGTAGTAGACAGCGGCAGGCTGCTGGTGGCCTCCTTCCTGGGATTTGCACCGGTGGAAGACCCCAAGTATATGTGTCTGATCATTGTGGATGAGCCTCAGGTGCCCGTGGTATACGGCAGTACCGTGGCGGCTCCCTATGTGCAGCAGGTGCTCAGCAAGGTGCTCAACTATTACGGTGTGCAGCCTGACCGCAGCGACAGCAATGCCGTATCCGTGCCGGATCTGACGGGCATGACCGTGGAGGAGGCAGAGGCCGCCCTGCGGAAGGTGGGGCTCACCGCTACCTACATGGAAGAGGAGAAGGCGGCCTCCGTCCAGCGTCAGTCTCCCCGGGCGGGGAATATTGTAGTATCCGGCAGCAATGTGATCCTGTATACGGCCTGGACTTCTTTCAAAGAGGAGCAGACCGAAGTGGAAATGGTAAAGATGCCCGATATCATGGGCAAGAGCCGGCTGGATGCTTTGGACGCCCTGACCAAAGCGGGACTGGTCATGGACTATGACCGGCCCAACAGCGCAGGAAAGGTTACCGCCGTGCAGTATGAAGCGGGGCAGGAGCTGCCCAAAGGCACCACGGTGCGGGTGGAATTCACCTATACGGAAAATTAACAGGCGATATTGAAAATACATGCAGGAAACTGCCAGGAGGAACATGGAACTATCCAGGATCGCCCAGGATCTGGGCATAGAGTATACGGGGCCTCAGGCGGAGATAACCGCCGTGGATTACGATTCCCGAAAGGTGGGCAGGGGCAGTCTGTTCTGCTGCCTGGTAGGAGAAAAGACCGATGGGCACAACTTTGCCTCCATGGCGGTGGAAAAGGGTGCTTCTGCCCTGATCTGCCAGCGTCCCCTGCCGCTGAATGTGCCTCAGCTGATCGTTCCGGACGGCCGGGAGGCCATGGCCCGGGCTGCCGCATGCTTTTACGGGCATCCGGAGCGGGAGCTGACCATGCTGGCTGTTACCGGCACCAACGGAAAGACTTCCGTGACCTATATGGTCAAATCCGTTGCCGAGACTGCCGGGAAAAAGGTGGGCCTTATTGGCACCATTCAGAATCTTATCGGGGAAGAAAAAGTATATACCGAACGTACCACGCCGGAATCTGTAGATCTGTTTGCCCTGCTGCGGCGCATGGCCGACAAGGGAGTGGAGCTGGTGGTCATGGAGGTATCCTCCCATGCGCTGGCGCAGCAAAGGGTGGCGGGAATCCCCTTTAAAGCGGGATTGTTTACCAACCTGACGCAGGATCACCTGGATTATCACAAGACATTTGAAAATTACCGGGCTGCCAAAAAGAAGCTTTTTGCCCAGTGCGGCATTGCCATTCTCAACGGAGACGATGAAACGGCGGCCTACATGAAAGAAGGCCTGTCCATCCCCGTGTGGACTATGGGGATCCATCATCCCGGAGAGTTTTATGCCCGGGGGATAGAGATCACCACCCAGGGCGCTTCCTTCCATTTGTTTACGCCCCAGGGCAACGGGCGTATCAGCCTGCATATTTCCGGTCTTTTCTCCGTGTACAACGCTATGGGCACGGCGGCCCTGTGCACCGCCGCCGGGATCCCTTTCTCCTGTATCGTTAAGGGATTGGAAGGGCTTCGGGGCGTAGCGGGGCGGCTGGAGTGCGTGGATACGGGAGACAGACCCTTCAGCGTATACGTAGATTATGCCCATACCCCCGATGCGCTGCAGAATGTGCTGGAAACGGCTCGGGGCTTTACCCGCAGGCGGCTCATCGCGCTGTTTGGCTGCGGCGGAGACCGGGATCACGGCAAGCGCCCCATTATGGGGGAGATCGGGGGCCGGTACAGCGATCATGTGATCCTGACCAGCGACAACCCCCGCACGGAGGATCCCATGGATATTCTAAAAGCTGTGGAAGAAGGGGTCAAGCGCACGGCTACCCCATATATTGTTACCGAAAACCGCCGGGAGGCCATTCGGGAAGCATTGGAAGAAGCCGGAGACGGGGATGTGATCGTCATTGCAGGCAAAGGCCACGAAAGCTATCAGGAGATAAACGGCGTGCGCCATCATTTTGACGATAAGGAGATCGTTCTCTCCCTGCTCAGGGGAGAGTGAACCATGGGCGGGATTCGGGATATGGTCCTGGCCGCCGGCATCTCCTTTGGGACGGCGGTGCTTCTGGGCGGTTTGCTGACGCCTTTGTTCAAAAAGCTCAGCTTTGCGCAGGGGGAACGGCCGGAGGGGCCGAAAAGCCACCTGAAAAAAGCGGGGACGCCCAGCCTGGGGGGTGTGATCCTTTTGGGAGCGCTGGTACCCGGAGTGCTGTTGGCTGCCGGAGAAGGGCTGGCTGCAGCTTTGCCCTGTTTGCTGGTCACGGTGGCTTTTGGACTGGTGGGCTTTGTGGACGACAGTATGAAGATCCGCCGCAAAAGTGCCCAGGGACTGCCCGTCTGGCAGAAGGTGCTGCTGCAGTTTGCTTTGAGCCTGGGGGCAGCGCTGTATCTGTTTTTCAGCGGTCAGGTGGGCCCTGTGGTAGGATTGCCGCTTTCCGGCGGCGTTTGGAACATGGGGGTGCTGTATATCCCCTTTGCGGTGCTGGTGCTCATGGGCACGGTCAATGGTGTGAACCTGACCGATGGACTGGACGGCCTGGCAGCGGGAATATCCGCCATGACGGAGTTGAGCTATGGAGTGCTTTTCTGCCTGATGGCAGCAGCTGCGGATCTGAGCACCTGGGGCGCTCGTGCCGCCGGGCAGGAGGGCATGGCGGCCTTCTGCGGGGCGGCGGCAGGCAGCTGCCTGGGTTTTCTGCTTTTTAACAGCTATCCGGCCCGTATTTTTATGGGGGATACGGGCTCCCTTGCTTTGGGCGGCGCCCTGGCCATGGGGGCGCTGACCTCCGGACAGGCGTTGCTGCTGCCCCTTATGGGTGTGGGGTATGTGGTCTCCGTAGTCACGGTGATCCTGCAGGTGGGTTCCTGGAAGCTCAGAGGAAAGCGGATCTTTAAAATGGCACCGCTGCATCATCACTTTGAGCTGTGCGGAGTGCCCGAGCCCAAGATCACAGCCATGTATCTGATATTTACGGCAGCAGCCTGCCTTTTTGGCCTGCTGCTGTATCTGCTATAAAAGATTCAGAAAGAAGGTAAAGCATATGCAACAGAAAACAGCGCTCATCGTAGGCATGGCCAAGAGCGGTATTGCCGCTGCCCGCCTTTTGTATGAGGAGGGGTATAGAGTCATCATCAACGATATGAAACCGGAGATCAAGGGGCTTTTTGACGCTCTTTCCGGCATGGCCTATGAGGTCAGGCTGGGAGACGATCCCATGGATCTGCTGGACGGCGTGGAACTGGTGGTCATCAGTCCCATCATACCCATGACCAAGCCCTTTATTCTGGAAGCCCGCCGCCGGGGGATCGAGGTCATCTCCGAAATCGAACTGGGATACCGGTATTCCCATGCGGATTTTGTATGCATCACCGGTACCAACGGCAAGACCACCTGCACCTCCCTTACGGGGGAGATCTTTAAGGCGGCAGGCCGGCATACCTTCGTGCTGGGGAACATTGGAGTGGCCATATCCGCACATGCTTTGGAGACCCGCCCCGGGGACGTGGCAGTAGCCGAAACCGCCGCTTTGCAGCTGGAGGGCAATGTGACCTTCCATGCCAAAGCAGCCGGGGTGTGCAACATTACCCCTGATCAGCTGGATCATTTCGGCACCATGGAAAACTATATTGCCGCCAAGGCCAAGATATTGGACAATCAGACGGCAGAGGATGCCGCCGTGCTCAACTACGACGATCCCATCGTGCGCGGCTTCGGCGCGCTTACCCGTGCCCGGGTCTATTATTTCTCCCGGAAGGAAGAGGTGGAGCGGGGCATGTTTCTGCGGGGCACTATGCTTGTCTATCGGGATGAAGAGGGAGAGCGGCCCCTTATGGATCGGAGCGAGATCTTTATACCCGGGGCGCACAATCTGGAGAATGCCATGCTTTGCGCCCTGCTGGCGATCTCTCAGGGCATCGGCTTTGACGTGATCCGGGAGACGCTGCGCACATTCCGGGGGGTGGAGCACCGCATTGAGCATGTATGCGAACGTTCCGGCGTAACCTATATCAATGACAGCAAGGGCACCAATCCCGATTCCACTATCAAGGCCGTGGAAGCCATGGTCAAGCCAACGGTGCTGATCCTGGGCGGATTTGACAAGCACAGCGAGTTTGACGGGGTCTTTGCCGTATGTCCCGGGAAGATCCGCGCCTTTGTGGTGTTGGGCGCCACCAAGGAGAAGATACTGGAATCTGCCCGGCGGGCCGGTATGGGAGAACTGTGCCATACTGCCGGTACATTTGCCGAGGCTGTGGATCTGGCCCGGGATCTGGCCCGGCCTGGAGATGCCGTGCTTCTTTCTCCCGCCTGCGCCAGCTGGGATATGTTTGATAACTATGAGCAGCGAGGCCGGGTGTTCAAGGATATCGTCCGTGCCTATAAGTAAACAGAAAAGAAAGAAAGGTCATGGAGCAGAAAAAAGAAAGAAAAAACCGAATACTGTATAAAAAGCAGGAGGGGTCTCTGGATTTTTCCATCCTGCTGGTGGTGACGGTGCTCTGCGCCTTCGGCCTGGTGATGGTGTTTTCCGCCAGCTACTATTATGCCCTGCACACGAAGGGCTGCAACTACGACGGGTATTACTATCTCAAGCGGCAGATGGCCTATATGGCGCTGGCCTATCCCCTGATGCTGGTGCTTTCCAAGGTCAATTACCGCTATATCCAGAATCTGGGCGGAGCGGCACTGGTGATTTCTCTGGGTCTGCTGGTGGCGGTGCTGGCTTTCGGAAAGGAGCTGAACGGCGGCAAGCGTTGGCTGGAGCTGGCAGGTGTTTCTGTTCAGCCTTCAGAGGTGGCAAAGTTCGGTCTGATCTTCTATATGTGCGGGTATATGTCCCGGCATCGGGGAGAGATGCGCTCCTTTACCAAGGGGCTGGCGCCTATGCTGCTGGTCATGGGTATGGTCTGCGGCCTGATCATGCTGCAGCCCAATATGTCAATGGCAGTTATCGTGGCCGGTATAGGCGGTATTCTGCTGTATCTGGGCGGGATCGATGTGCGCTACTTCCTGGGGCTGGCCATAGCGGGCGCTGTGCTGTTTGTGATTCTGGCTGTAGCGCAGCCGTATCGTCTGGCCCGTATCACTTCTTTCCGGGATCCCTGGAAGGATCCTCAGGGCTCAGGGTATCAGCTGATCCAGGCTCTGTATGCCATCGGCTCCGGGGGCTGGTTCGGCAAAGGGCTGGGCAACAGCTACCAGAAGCTTTTGTATATGACCTACGGGGAATCGGATTTTATCTTCGCCATTCTCTGCGAGGAGTTCGGCATCGTAGGGGGTATTGTGCTGATCCTGCTGTATACATGGATCGTATACCGGGGGATGCGCATCAGTCTCATGTGTCCCAATAAGTTCGGCAGTCTGCTGGCTGCCGGTATTTCCATCGTTTTCGGCATGCAGGTGTTCATTAACATCGCTGTGGTTACGGGGCTTGCGCCTACTACGGGGCAGCCTTTGCCCTTTATATCCGCCGGGGGTACATCTCTGATCATTTTTATGGGCGCCATGGGGATATTGCTGAATATCTCCCGGGAGGCACAAACTATTTAAGGGGCCTTCTTTGCCCGGTTGTCACTTCTTTTCCTGGTATCCGCATAAAATGGGGTATGCCGGGGAGAGGAGAAGAACATGTCGAAGCTGAAGATTGTGGGGGGGATCCCCCTGCGGGGGGAGATAGCCGTACACGGATCCAAAAACGCTGCGCTGCCTATTTTGGCGGCTACGGTTCTTTTCCCAGAGCCGGTGGAACTGACGAATTGCCCGGAACTGGCAGACGTCAGGCATATGCTGGCTCTTTTGGAAGAGCTGGGCTGCCGCATCCGGCAGCAGGGGGATCGGGTGGAAGTGGATCCCCGTGGCATTACCTGCACGGAGCTGCGGACGGATATCACCCGCAGGCTCCGTTCCTCTCTGTTTTTGCTGGGACCGCTGCTGAGCCGTTTTCATGAGGCGGCAGCCGTTTATCCCGGAGGATGCGACATCGGCCGCAGGCCTATCGATCTGCACCTGCAGGGGCTCCGGCTCCTGGGGGCAGAGATAGAGGAACGGGAAGGGCGCATATATTGCCGCACCGCAGGTCTTAAGGGGACGGATATTCAGCTGGATTACCCCTCCGTAGGCGCTACGGAAAATCTGATCATGGCCGCCTGTATCGCTCAGGGCGTTACCCGAATCATTAACGGAGCCTGTGAACCAGAGATCGTGACCCTGTGTGAATTTTTGAACCGGGGCGGGTTTTCCGTCACGGGAGCTGGTACACCGCAGATCACCATCCGGGGCGGGGGTGAGGGCCGGAGCATACGCTATGAGATCCCGGCAGACCGCATTGTGGCAGGGACCTATTTGGCGGCAGGGGCTATCACCGGCGGAGAGATCTTTGTGCGGAATGCCCCTGTAAAGGAGCTTACGGCTCCCCTGAACAAGCTGAGAGAAGCGGGCTGCCTTATCCGGGAGGAAAGGATGGGCGTCTATCTCAAGGGACCCAAGCGGCCGAGGGAATTGAAGAAAATAGAAACCAGGCCCTACCCCGGCTTTCCCACGGATCTGCATAGTCAGTTTTTTGCCCTGTGCACCGTGGCTCGGGGTACCAGCCTGATCGTGGAAAATGTGTTTGAGAACCGCTTTGTTCACGGGGAGGAACTGCAAAAAATGGGGGCGCTGTGCCATATCCGGGGAGATATGGCGGTGATACGGGGGGTAAAGTCCCTGCATGGCGCCGATCTTACCGCTCATGATCTGCGGGGAGGCGCTGCCTTGGTGTTGGCGGGGCTGCGGGCGGAGGGGATGACCCGCATTGAAGGCGCCCAGCGCATCGACCGGGGTTATGTGCGCTTGGAGGAAGCCCTCAGCGCTCTGGGCGGCAGAGTCACCCGGGAGCCGCCGGAAGCAAATGTATAAGGAGAGCAAGCATGGCCAAAGCAGGCAAAAATAAGCAGGATACCGGGTATATCGACCTCTTTGCAGAGGAAGAAGAGCTTTCTTCTGAAGATTTTGAGGAGACGGAGGATCTGTTTCCGCAGGAGAAGAAGGCTCGATCTGGTTTTTCTCTCTTTAAACAGAATAAAAAACAGAAGAAGACTAAAAAAGCCGCTCCCAAGGCTGCCTGTGGGGAAGAGCGGGAGTATACGCCCTGGACAGAGGAGGACTTCCGCCGCCCGGAGACGTATGCCCACTCGCAGAAGGAAGCGCCTCTGCGCACCGGCCGGCAACCGGGGCAGCCCTTTATCTTTGGTCCTGCGGTCGAAACGGACAGACCTGCCGCCGCTTCTTCGGAAAAAGAGGAAGCGGAGGAGACGGCTGCTTATACCCGGGAGAACTTTTATACCCGAGATCCGGCAAAGGCAGCTGCTCGTAAAGAGCAGGAAGCGCCCCCAGCGGAACAGGACGCTGCCGTGCCGGAAGCCACAGCAGACGGCAGCCGGGAAACCTTCTCCTTCGACCGCTATGGCCGCCGTACAGGGGACAGGCCCCAGAAACGGCGCAAGGATGAATACGGACGAAGGAAAAACGCCAGAAAAGCCTCCACCACCGTTATAACGAACGAGACGGAAGCCGCCCGGGAGCAGGAAGAGGCTCGCCAGCGAGCCCAGGAACGGGAAGAGATCCGTCAGAAGCAGCAGCGAATGCAGCAGGCCCGGCGCAAAAAGCAGCGGGAAGCAGAGTTGAAACGCAGGCTCAGCGTTCTGGGGGTGCTCAGCGGGCTGGTGCTGCTGGTACTTGCGGCGGCGTATCTGTCCTTCCGCATACAGAGCATTGATGTAAACGGCACCCTGACCCGGTATACAGCCCAGGAGATCGTTACCATGTCCGGTCTGAAAGCCAAACGGCATATCCTTTCTCAAAATCTGGACAAGGCTCGGGAGAACCTGGAAGCGGATCCCTATTTGAATGCAACGGTGCGCTATGTGTTCCCTAACCGCATTGCCATTACCATTAAGGAGCGTAAGCCCTTGGGCGCGGTTCAGTGGGGGCCCAACATGGAATATCTGGCCATTGTAGATGGAGAAGGCACCATTCTGGAAAGCGACGCCGATTCCCGACGGGGTCTTCCGCTGGTGGAAGGGATGATCGTCACCCGCATTCTGGCGGGCGCCAAGATCGGCGAGGAGGCAGACGAACAGGTTCAGAGTATGCTGGATATCCTGAACGGACTGGAAGAATACGGGCTTCTTTCCAAAATAGCCAGGGCAGACCTGCGGGAAACCATGGGCATCAGCCTGTATACTGAGGAAGGTTATCGCATAGAAGTGGGCAGCGCCAAGGAACTGGCCACCAAATTCACCCGGCTGAAAAACAACTGGGGGACCCTTATGAACAAAGCCGCCGCCTTTAAAAACAAGGGAGCGGATAATGTGACCATCTATCTGTACAGCAAAAACGGCGTGACCATTTCTCCCCATGAGCTGGGGTATACGGTGCCCACCGCTTC
>OIEN01000788.1_pt1 | contig 16975 bp, 22 predicted proteins | sample 1581741 | NCBI WGS metagenome assembly OIEN01 (sample SAMN01760944, study PRJEB22395) | human gut metagenome | reverse complement strand
TTTTAACTGTACTTAGTTGTTGAGTTCTTGTTAATTTTTCTTCATTTTTTTGTTCTATTTCTTGAATAAATCTCTTATGACTTTCAGCAAGTTTACTTTTTGATGCTCCACCATTATTATATAGTGTTAAAGCTGAATACAAAATTCCTTCAAATATGAATTGCTTATCTTCATCAAATTTATATTCATCAGGTTTTATAAAACAATTAGACTTTGCCATATATCCCATTATATATTTAATTTCAGGAACATTATCCATTGATTGTAACATATAATACATATATTTAATAGCTGCTCCATTAACTGAATCATTATCTTCCAATTTTTCTTTAATTAAGAATATAAAATCATTTACCAATTGCTTATTTTCTTTAGTTAAACCATTCATATCTATTGCTGATTCAATACTATTAGTTTGTTTAATAGCATTATTAAGTCTTTTTTCAACTTCCATTAAATAATCAGTATCTACTACTATACTTTCAATACTTTTCTTACTTCCATCTTTAATATCTAAAAGTTGTAAAAGTAATACTTTCTTTTCTTTAGGCCATTTATCTAAACTATCCAAAACTAAATAGTTATACACCATCTGACGACTTACTCCCAAATATTTTGCAAGCTTAACTTTTGAAAGCCCCAATTCTTGTAATAATTCATTTAATCTATCCATATTTATCACTACCTTCTTTAACTTTACACTTCAATTATACATAACTTAACACTAAAAATCAAGATTAATTATGTAAATACCACAAATATTCATTATTATTTTTAATTGTATCAATAAAACCACAGCCAAGGCATTCTTCACCAAGATATAAAACACAAGCTTGACCCGGAGTAACAGCCTTAACTTTTTCAGGATACTTAACTCTAATTTTATTATTTTCTAAATATTCAAGTTCTACAGCATGATCTTGATCTCTATATCTAAATTTAGCAGTACAAAAAGTTGGTCTTAAATCACTTATAAAATTAACATTATCAATTATACATTCATCACTCATTAAATATTTACTATCTTCACCAAAAGCTACATACAATATGTTTTTTTCTACATTTTTACCACATACATAATGTCTCTCAAGATTTCCACTTATTCCAACATTTCTTCTTTGCCCAATTGTATAATTCATAAGTCCTGTGTGTCTGCCTATTACTGCTTTAGTTTCCACATCAACTATATCACCAGGATTTGGTTTCAAATAATTTTCAATAAATTTTTGATAATTCCTTTCACCTATAAAACATATACCAGTTGAATCTTTTTTATGAGCAACATTCAAATTATTTTCTTCTGCAATCCTTCTAATTTCAGGTTTTGTATAGTCTCCCACTGGAAATAATACATTTTTTAAATTTTCTCTTTTTACATCGGCTAAAAAATATGTTTGATCTTTATTTAAATCAACACTTCTTTTAAGTTTACCATTTTCCATTCTAGCATAGTGACCTGTAGCTACATAATCAGCTCCTAATCTTTTAGCTTCTTTAATAAATAAATCAAACTTAATAAATTTATTACATAACATATCTGGATTCGGGGTTCTTCCCTTTTTTAATTCTTCTAAAAAGTATGTAAAAACATAATCCCAATACTCTTTAATAAAATCAATTCTATGAAGTTTTATACCTAATTTATTACATAATTCTAAAGCATCATTATAATCCTTTTCTTGTGGACATATATCACTAAAATCATTTGGATTACCTAATATATCATTATTAATATTACTATCCCAATTACGCATAAATAATCCTTCAACTTGATATCCTTGCTTCATTAATAATAAAGCTCCAACTGCAGAATCAACTCCACCAGATATTCCAATAATAACTTTTTCCATAAACATCACATAATTATTATATACTAACTAATCAAAAAATTAAAGAGATTTACTAACTTTCCTCCACAAAAAAGCAAAATAATATCATCTAATAAAATCATTCCTATAAAAACTACACTTCTTTTTATAAAAATTATAATTGACTCTTTATTACTTTTTTTATAAACAATTAAATCAATTATACATCTTACTATCTTAAATAAATTAACACTAAATAATATTAACAATACTACATATACTAATTTACTTATTATTACATATATTACTCCATATAATATTCCCTTTATTCCAAATATACATGTAAGACTACTAATTATAAAACCAATACTAAATCCATTATAAAACATAAAGAATAATACTAATGGTCCTCCGATTAAAAAGACACTTAAAATAAGCAAACTAGATAACATAATTAAATGAATAATACCACTATTTATACTCATATTACTAAAGTTTTGTAAAAACTCATTTATATTTAAAAACAATATCTCTTTAGTGGCTTCATCTAACATTATTACAAAAACAACCCCCGTAATAATACCAATAACTAATATAATACTAAAAAATATATACATCTTCTTACTTAAGCTTGTCCACATTATTATCACCACTTAATTATATTGCAAAAAATATTAAAATATGATAAATTATTAATAGAAAAAAGAAAGTGGTGAATTATTTTGAATAAAAAAGCACAAAAAATAGTAGTATGGATAATGCTTCTAATCATGGTAGCAAGTGTTATCGCTGGTATAGTAGCATACATAATATAAAACACAAGTATCTAACTAACACTGAAGTTGTCAATAGAAAGTAGACAGTAAAAAACATTTATTTAAACCCTAATTGAGTTCTGTACTCGATTGGGGTTTTATAATTTAATGCATAACTAGGTCTTAAGTAATTGTGGTCATATATAATTGCATTTATATATTCTTCAACAGTTTCATAATCTTCTTGATTAAAATCGATATACATTTCTTTCTTTAACCAACCATTTTTTGATTCAATTATTGGATTATCTGTTGGTGTTCCTATTCTCGACATTGACCTTTTTATGTTATAATCTTTATGTGCATTATTAAATGCCACTGAGGAATATATTGCGCCTTGATCTGAGTGGAAAATCGTCTCTTGGCTTTTATATCCTCTTTTTATTTTGTCATTAAGCATATCTTTTAAAGCTGATTTATGATTAGACATACTAACTCCATGATAAAATGGTTTAACATCCGAACCAATTATCGCATCATCAAATGCATCCACATAATAAGTCCAATCATATCTTTGTTTTTTAAACCAAATCATTGTTGTATCTGAAGTTATTTTTTCTAGTGGTCTTGAAGTTTTCCAATTATTATTTATAAGATTTGGATATTTAATAGATTCTTCGCCTGGTTTTTTATAAACACTATAATGCTTAGCCCTACTTCTTATTTTTAAAATTTTACAAACTTTATGCACTAGATTATCGGATACAACCCAACCAGTTTCTCTGCGAATAATGACATTAATTCTGTGATAACCATAACTTGGTTTTCTTTTGTGAATATCTCTAATTAAAGGCTCTAAATCTTTACGATTGATTTCATATCTGTTTAGAATATCTTTTGTTTTCAACCACTTATAATATCCGCTTCTTGATATATTCATTACTTCACATAATAACTTAATCGAAAAATCTTTACTTAATAATTTTACTATTTCAAATTCTTTTTGTTTTATTTCTTGAACACTACAACGGAACCATCTCCTTTCACAAGGTATCCTTTTTTTAATCTTTCATTCTCAATTCTTAATTTCATATTTTCATATTGAAGTTTTTCCATGTCAGTTAAATTTTTCTTCTTTGAATACTTACACAACGGATTACCAGGTTTCCTTTTATTTTCTAATATTTCTTCACCATAATTATTATATTTTATAATCCAATTCCTTAACATTCCGCCAGATATATTATTTTCTCTCGCTACTTCTTGAGATGATTTTCCATTTAATACTTCATTAATTAATTTTAATTTTTCTTCTTTTGACCAATATCTATTTGGTTCTTTTTTAATTCTTGCCATATTTACCTCCAATTCTATTATAACAAAAAAATGCAGACATGTTTTTTTATGTCTACATTTATTTTATAACTTCAGTATCTAACTAACACTTGTGTTTTTTATATATTTATTTAATTATAGAATTTCAGCAAATATTACAAAAACCGAATTAGAAATTGCACTTACAGTTAGCATTTTATTTGTAATATCGACATCTTCTACCGCTACTATTTGTAAAGAAAAAGTTCCTAATTCATCAAAAACTAATATCTCAATATTTGCCATATCCTTGTACAAGTTAAGCATTTGCAATGTTAATAAACACTTTCCAGAATTGTCTTTTTTACAATCATCTATATTTATAAAAAATGGCCCAGTAATTTGTTCATGGCTACTTAATTCACTAATTGCAGATGTTAAATCAGAAATTTGTTTCGTTGTTAAACCATTGGCATAACTGACAATTTTATTTATTTCTAATGGTAATCCCCTAGATAAATAGCCAAACGTTTTTCCTATAGATTTATAATTAGCCAAATTATAAATTGTTTTTATATTATTTTCAGTTATATTTTCCAATTTTATTCCACTATCATATGAGTCAATATTACACGAATTTCCATTTGCACAATAGTCAACAGTTCCATATGATGAATTTTCTTTTATAACGACTGTATTATCTTCTATATAATATCCAAATGTATTATATTCACTTTCAGCCCATTCTGTTAAAGTCATTCCCGGTTCTGCTTCATATTCAGTATTTAAATATTTAAATTTGATTAAATTACTAGTATTCGCTAAATTTTCATTAACTACATACATATTTGAATACTTGCCATTCGTATCCATTACTTTTACCATTATTCTATAACTTTCACCGTTAAGATTACTAAATGTATAACTATTACTTGTACTTTCTATAAATGTACTTCCATTATCTATTGAATAATAATAGTTTGATATATTATTTGTTCCTTTTGTTGCTGTTACTGTTGCTGTGATTGAACTTGATGTTGTACTTGTTTCTACTTTTCTTATTGTTGGATATACATATGAGCCTGAATATATGTTATACTCATATTATCTACGGTATTTGAGGTTATCTTTACATCTGTTTGTGATCCTTCCCCGGTTTGAGCTTGAAAATAAGCATATGTTGCTGTTATCACAGTTAAAACTAATGCAATAATTGCTATCATTGATACTATCTTTGTTTTTTTATTTTCCATAAATTTATACACTCCTTATAACAATATCACACAAAATATCTACATTACCATAAATATAGTTTACACCAAAAAAAGGAAAATAAAAATAACTTATTAGTATTTTTTACAAAAACATGACAAAAAAAAGAGTCTTTGTTAGACCCTTAATTATTTTCTTTTAATATTTCTAATGCTTTGTGCATTTTCATATCATATTCAATAACTTCCAAAGAACCAAAAGATTTTAAAATTTCTTCTTTATCTACACCATAAGATGTAGCAATTTCTGAAGCTCTAGCTTCAACTTCTTCTTTAGTAAATTTTAAATCTTCTTTTTCAGCAATTGCTTCTAGCATAAAACGATATTTAACGCGTTTTTCTGCTTCAGGTTCCATTTGTTTATGTAAATCTTCTTCTTTTGTACCAGTAATTTTTAAGAATTCATTAAAATCCATACCTTGCATTTTTAATTGTTCTGCATATTGATTAATCATTCTATGAACTTCATCATCAATAATTTCAGGATTAATTTCAACCTTCATGTTTTTTGCTGCAGCTTCTAAAACTTTATCCATAAAGATATCATCTTCATTATGTTCTTTTTCACGAGTTAATTCTTCTTTAACTTTTTCTCTTAATCCTTTTTCATCTTTAACATCTTCATATCCTAAATCTTCAAAGAATTCTTTATTTATTTCTGGTAAAACTCTTGTTTTAACTTCATTTACAGTTACAGTAAATTCTACATCTTTGCCTTTTAATTCTTCAACATAATTTTCAGGAAATTTTAAATTTAATTTTTTAGTTTCTCCAGTCTTCATTCCTACTAAACCTTCTTCAAAACCAGGAATAAATGAATGACTACCAATTTCTAAAGGATAATTTTCTCCCTTTGCTCCTTCAACTTCTTTTCCATCAACTACACCAGTAAAGCTAATAACTGCTGTATCACCTAGAACAACTTCGCCATTTTCTTTAACTACAACATCAGCCATATGACTTCTCATGTGTTCAATTTCATGATCTATTTCTTCATCGGTTACTTTAACTTCACCTTTTTTAACTTTTAAATTTTTATATTCTCCTAAAGTAAATTCAGGTTTAGTAATAATAGTAAATTCAAATATTACATTTGTATCACTAATTCCAGTTACATCAACACTTGGTTCAATAACTGGTACTAATTTATTTTCTTCCAAAGCTTTTTTATAAGCAACACTTATACAAGCATCAATTGCATCAGCATATAATGATTCAATTCCAAAATGTTTTAAATAAATATCTTTACTAGCTGTACCTTTTCTAAAACCATCAATTTTAACTTCTTTATTTTTCTTTTTAAATACAGTATCTAAAGCATCTACCCATTCTTTTTCTAATTTAATTTCAATTTTTTTTACGTTTTTCATAACATTTCCTTCCTTAACTACTTTATTATAATATAATTGTTCTTATTTTACAAGAAAATAAGCTTAATCCACTAGAATTTAAGCTATTTTAACTATTTTTATAGTATATCCACCATTAGGACTTGCAACTTCAACAGCATCTCCAGTTTTATGTTTAAGCAAAGCTATTCCTAACGGAGATTCATTTGATATTTTATTTTCAAAAGGATCTGCTTCCATAGAACCAACAATTTTATATTCTTCTTCTTCACCATCATCATAACTAATTGTAACTACAGAACCTAAACTTACTTCATTTTTATTTTTATTATCAATAATTTCTGCATGTTCAAGTTTATATTCTAATTCTTGAATTTTAGCTTCAATGATAGCTTGTTCATTTCTAGCAGCATCATAATCAGCATTTTCAGATAAATCTCCTAAAGCTCTAGCTTCTTTTAAAGCCTTAATAACTTCTGGACGACGAATATTTTTAAGTTCATTCAATTCATTTTCAGCTTCTAAAAATCCTTCCGCAGTCATTATAAATGTATTTTCTTTTTTCATTAAAATCAATCTCCTTTTTTATTTCAATTTACAGTTCATAATCATACTATAAAACTTCCAATTTGTCAAATACTTTTAACCTCATCATATCATTTACATGTAGTTTATCATCCACTTTCATTTTTATAATACTCTTCGGATGTCTACATACTTCTATAATATTATCTTCATTATCATATATTGTATTAATCTTATAGTCAAATGTTTCATGTTTTGGTCCAAAAAATTGCACAATTTGACCACTCTCAAAATAATTTCTAACTTCAATCGTTACTATTTTATTTACTTCATCATAATCTATAACTAGACCTAAAAAATCTTGATTTGATACTTCCGTTCTTCCATTCCAATATTCTTCATTTACTCCAGGTAATTTATCATAAAATTGCGGAGTTGATTCCCTATTTGCACAACGATTTAATATTTTTAAATAATAATCTTCTTCTTTTTTAGTTAGAGTACCATTTAATGCTGCGTCAATCATTCTTCTATAACACAAAAGTACTGTTGAAACATAGTAAATCGAACGCATTCTTCCTTCAATTTTAAATGAAGAAATTCCTAAATCTATTTGATCTTTTATAAATGGCACCATATTTAAATCTTTAGGCATAATAGTTAAATTTGGTTTATCTTCTACTAAAAACTCCCACCTACATACTTGTGCACAGCCACCACGATTAGAGTCTCTATTTGTCATATAATTTGATAAAACACATTTACCACTAAAAGAAGTACACATTGCTCCATGAATAAACGTTTCAATTTCAACACCTGTTTTAGCAATATTAACTATATCATCCCTAGATGCTTCACGTGCCAAAACAACTCTTGTAACTCCAAGTTTTTGCCAAAATGCTACAGCCCTACTATTTAAAGTACTAGCTTGCGTAGATAAACATACACTAAAATGCAATTTAAGTTCTTGACACATTTTTATTACTACTATATCACTAGCTATAATACCATCAATATTTATACTATCTAAATATTTTAAATATTCTTCTAAACCATCCAAATTTTCTTCATGAAATACAATATTAACAGTTACATATATTTTTTTATTTAAACTATGAGCAAAATCACTTGCTTCTTTTAACTCTTCTAAACTAAAATTTTTGGCATTTGCCCTTAAACTAAAGTTTTGTCCTCCACAATATATTGCATCAGCTCCATAAAGATAAGCAAATTTCATTTTCAAAAAATCCCCAGCCGGAGCAAGTAATTCAGTCATTTAAATCGCCTACCTTATAAACAGTTTTCTTATCTAAAAATATTCTACTAGTTAAAACATCACTTAAATCATTATTTATTACTTTTCTTATATTATTTATATCTAAAAGTATTGGATCATACCAAAAATATAATACATTATCTAAATCAAGTAAACTTGTTCCATCATAATATGGATAAGCATAAAATTTAGTACCATAATCTGATTCAATTACTTTAAAATATTTATCATTAATATTTGCATCAAGTACTTTCTTTTTTTCTAAATTATGATATATATTATAATTATTTAAAAGATTTCTTCTTGAATACATAAGTCCTTTTAAACCAAATACCATAACTACGACTTTTTTATTAACTTTCTTTATTACTTCTCTAATTTCTTCTTCAGATAAATCACTTGATACTACAATACTATCTACATATTCTAAATAACAATTAATAGATTCACTATTATTAGCAATATGATCAAGCATTAATATTTTAGTTATATTCATATCTTTAACAATATCAATTATTCCTAAATCATCACACATTATCCCTTTTATATTACTATTTTTTATTATTTTTTCTAAACGCTCTAATTCACTATCATTAAGTATTCTATTTACTAATAGAAAATCATCAATTTGTTCTATATCAAAATATTCTTCATACCCTACGGAAAAAAATCGAAGAGGATAAACTAGTGTTACATCCTCTTTTTTTAAATTATTTATATAATCCTTATTAGTAACAGTTACTAATTTATTCATGTTTCCATGTACTTACTGAAAGCCCATCACCAACATCATAAAACTTGGTATCAAATTCAGTATTATCCTTTAAAAACTCAATATAATTTTCGATTTTTTCCACTAAACTTTTTAAGTTTCCTTTATCTAATTTACTAGATTCTCCGACATATCCATGAAATTTGATATTATCAGTTATAATAGTTCCATTCGGATTTAAGAAATTTTTATATTTTTCAAAGAATTTAATATATTGTCCTTTTGCTGCATCAATAAAAATTAAATCATATTTTAAATCTTCTGATAAATTTAATTCTAAAGCATCTTGATATACAACATTTATTTTCTTTTCCATACCACATTTTTTAACATTTTTTAAACATTCCATATATCTAGTTTCATCTCTTTCAATCGTGGTAACTACGCATTCTGGTGTACTTGATGCCATAAGTATTGCTGAATACCCAATAGCACTTCCAATTTCTAATACATTTTTAATATTATTTTCTTTTATGTATTTCATTATAAATGCAATAGATTTCTTTTCAATGATAGGTACATTTTTTTCATTAGCATACCTTTCCATTTCAATTATTTGTTCTTTCAACTTAATTCACCTTTACTTTATATATTTTTTTACTAATTCATTAAATCCATTTTCATCTTTAGCAAAATATACATCACCTGAAGTAATATCTGCAACAAAATATAAATAATCAGTATTTGCTGGATTTAGTGCTGCCTTAATACTTTCTAATGATGGATTACATATTGGCCCAATTGGAAGTCCAATAAATGTAACAACTCTAGTATTATAAGGGTTTTTATCATTTAAGTCAACTGCAAGTAATTTTTCCCCCATATCTTTTTGCACCCCATAATAACTGGTTACATCCATTCCTAAACTCATATTTTCTTCTAATCTTTTATAAATTACTTGACTAACCATTCTTCTATCTTCACTTTTATTTGCTTCTTTTTCAATTATACTAGCCATAGTTAATACTTCATGTACACTAAATTTGCTTGAATCAAGTTCATTTTTTATAGAATTCAATTTTTCTTTAGTAACATTTAACATTTTTCTTATTACTTGATCTATTGTTGTATCTTTATAAAAATCATAAGTTTCAGGAAATAAATATCCTTCTAAAGCAAAATAAATATCATCATCTAATATATCATCTGTTAAAAACCAATAATCAGCAATTAAACCTTTTAAAAATGCTTTATCATTTACATCTTTAATACTTTTTTCATAATTCAAATTTGTTTCATCGCATATTAATTTAAGATATTCTTTTAATGTTACCCCTTCTTTTAATGTAATTCTTGAACTATCTTTATATTTTTTTATTACATCACCTGTATTTAATGATTTTATAATATCATTCGTAGACATATCTCTACTAAAATTATAAGATCCAGCTTGTAGATTTTTACTTCCAGATAGTATAACATACAAAATTGTTGCATATTTGCTTCTAATTAATTTAGCATCTTTTAAATTATTTATAATCTTTTCTTTTCCATCACCTTTTTCCACTACAAATGTAACTTCCTTATTACTTCTTCCAACCGGTGATAAAAGAATTAAATATGTTACTACAAATAAAACAATAACCCCTAGTATTATTCCTAAAATAATAAATAACTTTTTATTTTTCATGTTTTTCACTTACCTTTTTATTCACTAAATTTTGTACTTGAACAAAAATACTATCTAATACTTCCAGCTTATTTTGATCTTTAATAGGTAAAAGTACTTGTCTACCATCACAAAAACTATATGAAGCTGCATAACAGATGATATCTCCAATCTTATTAGTTTCATTTTTAGTATAAATCATATACTCTTCATCATCTGTTACAACTTTTATTATTGGTTTATATTCTTTTTTCAAGTCATCATTATCAACTACTATTTTATTTATCATTTTTTAACCTCTTTAAATACATTTCTAATATTAACACTGCAGATATAACATCTGTCTTTTTTTGCTTATTAATTTTTTTTAAACCATTATCTTTCATTATATTAATTGCTTCAACCGTTGTAAGTCTTTCATCTTCAAGTATTACTAGAACGCCTTCATTTTCAAGCATACTTTTAAAATTAATACTTCTTTGTGCTGCAAAACCTAAAGAATTATCCATATTTTTAGGAAGTCCTAAAACAACTTTAGATATATTCTTATCTTTTATTATTACCATTAATTTATTTAAAGCATCTTCATAATCTTCAGATTTAAATTTAATCAAAGTAAGTGGGCTTACTAGTGTATTAGTTTTATCACTAATGGCAACCCCTAAAGAAGTTGTTCCTAAATCAAGTCCTAAATATCTCATTATCGCCCCAAATAGGCATTCAAAATTGCCATCATTACTTCACTTCGATCAAATTGAGCAAGTTTTGCTCTCGAATGATTAAATGTAGTAATATATTTAGAGTCTCCACTAATTAAATAGCCAACTAATTGATTCGTTGCATTATATCCTTTAAACTCTAATGCTTCAATCACTTCATTAATAGTCATCAATATTAATTCTTGTCTTAATTCTTTAACATTAAAAACAGTTGTTTTATTATCCATTTACTTCACCCACTATCAAAATAATTTTATCAAAAATCAAAAAAAATTGCAATATAAAAGGATGAAGAAAACTTCACCCAGTATAGAGGTTTATGGTACTCAAACATATTGTATTTGTTTATATTTTTAAAAGAAAACTTTAATACTTAATATTGTAGGAACTATAAGACTATAATTTATATTATAGAAAGGTTTGTAAAAGAGTTAATGATTAATAAACAAAAAAACTTTCCCCTAAACCTCTACAACTCATTCTAACAATACAATGTGAAGTTTTTGTGAAATTATAATGAATTATTATTATTTTCAAATTTTTCTTCATGGTCTTTAAAAAAATTATAATAAATTTTCATGTTTTCCAAATCCCACCAATTTCTAGTTACAACAGGTATACTATCCAAATCATATATAGTGGTATCCTTCATTCCTAAAATAAATGGTGAATGAGTAGCTATAATAAATTGACAATTAAAAAATCTTGCTGATTCTTCCAAAAATTTAGTAAGTTTAAGTTGCATTTCTGCTGACATACTATTTTCAGGTTCATCAAGCAAATATATGCCATTATCTTTAATCTCAGATATAAAATACATTAATGCAGATTCACCATTAGATTGTTCTAAAACATCTTTATTTAACATTCTTTCTCGTATAAATGATGCTGGACTCATTCTTTTGGCATCTACTTCATTTTTAATACTTTGATAATCATTTATGTCTCTAATTTTTGTACTTTTACAATCAAAATATTCTTTTAATAATGCTTCTCTTTTATTAAACATTCGATTATTAATTCTTTTTACATTATATATATAATCAAATACATCATCACTTTTAATAATTTTAATTTCATCAGGTACTTCATAAGTCATTTCATAAGAACAACAATTTACATAACTTTGAAACATTTCCCCACTGCCATCATGACCTTTAGCATTAAGTTTTTCTGCTATTATTTTTAATATCGTAGATTTTCCAGAACCATTACCACCATAAAGAATTGTAACATTAGAAAAATTTATTTTTTCTAGTTTTTTTTCTGGAAACATTCTAAAAGGATATTGATTATGAAAATATGTTCTTCTTTCATTTATTAGTAAGCCATTTTCATATTCTTCACTTAACAAATTAAAACATTTTAAATAAACCATCATAACCACCTACATTAATAATATCATAACTCCAAACAAAAAGCAAACGTTTATTTGTGTTTAATTAATCAATCTTTTTCTAGTTGTAACTTTATAATATCCATCAATATATTGAATTGGTCTATCCAATACTTTTTCGTACTCATATTCAGAAAAGATTAAATACCTTTTAAAACTATCTTTACTGCTAAAATCAACTTCTACACTCTTTTTTATACCATCATATTCCAAATCACTAAAATAACCATACAATTCATTCTTTCTATTGGTTAATTCTTCTTTTGTAATTACATCCACATCAAGACCTTTTCTATTCCACCGTGATTTTAAAGTTAATCCATAATCCCTACTATATGGATCAGCAAACAAATCGTGTTGTTTCCAACTATCGAATGTTACTTTACCGCATCTAAAAAAGCAATCATCAAAAATGGAATAAAAATATTCTATATTATCAAAAACTACAATTAATCCCATCATATTTTTAATTCCAGCAAAAGTTCTATTGTCTTGAGCCTCCATTAATTGAGCAACTACCAACTTTTCAACTTTAAATTTATTCATAAATTATACCATTTAAATACTTTTTTATAACTACTTTACTTGGCTTATACATATTTTCAGGTAAATCATTAATATCAAACCATTTCCATTCCAAGATTGTTTCTGGTTCCATCGCTTTAATTTCACCTTCATAAGAACTAACTAAAAACCCTGCCGTAACATAATGAGCTGTATCAGTCATATCATCAGATACACATATTAGTTTTAAGTCTTTAGCAATTAAACTAGTTTCTTCTTCCAACTCTCTTTTGGCAGCGTCTACTAGTTTTTCCATAAATTCAACTTTACCACCAGGCATAGTCCATGTACCTTCTCCTTTTAGTTCACTTGAAGCTTTTACTTTATCAGGATTACGAAGACCAAGTAACACCTTGTTATCCTTTAATATCATAACGCCAACACCTAATCCAGGTTTCATATAATCATCTCCACAAATAATATATCACAAAAAGAAAAAAACTCAAAATTTTAGTTTCGAGTAATTTGCTTTTTTCTTACTAATCGAAGTCCACGTTTAGGAATTATTGATATAATACCAATTTTATCAACCACAGCATAACATGCTTCAGTTAAATGTGTAGGCTTAAAAATACATGCAGTTGCCATTCCATCTTTAAAATCATTAGCTCTAAAAAACCTTGGATATAAATCTTTTGCATATTGTTCATAATCCATTGGATTATCAATTACTTTATTACGATCAATATAACCAAACCTTCTTTTATATTCTACCACAGCTCTGTTATCATAAAATTTATTTGCAGATGAGAAGCACACCGGAGTAATAAATTTTCCACTAGAAATATCTACATATCCATATAATAAAACTTCCACTGATAATTTTCCAACTATACAAGTAATTTCATTACCAAGTTCTATATAATCACAACAAGGATAAATAACAACTTTACCATCTTTATTAATTAACCCATAATTAAATCCATAACTTTTAGGAACTATATCATCAACAGTTTTAATAGATTCAATATATTCATAATATTGTTTAGCATAGGGCCCTAAATTAAATGGTCCTCCGGATACTTCAACGACTTTTCCTCGTGTATCACTTAAATCAAAATGAGCCAAGACATCATTACAATATTCTTTCCCAGCTTTTTTAATACCTATTATAACTTCCCCATCAGTACTTAATTTATAATAATCAAAAAATTGAAAATCCATCCAATTATTATTTAAATCAACTAAATTTAATAATCCATTTTCATCAGCCAAAGCATATTTTACAATAGTTTTATATTCATTTGTTCCTAATCTAGGTACTTTATTTACTACTTTAATTATTACCTTTCCATTCTGTAATTTTTCAACTATTTCAACATTTCTTTTTTGCTTCATTACCATTTTTATGTATTGAATACTCTAACACAATTTTTAATAAAACTCAATAATAATACACTTACAGTTCAATTCTGCCACCAGGTAACATAAAATAATCTCTTCCATCATTAATTTTAAACAACAAAATTTTATCTTTACTTTCATTAAAAATAATAGCAGATACCCTGGCAGTAAATTTATAATTATTTTTTGTAAAATCTATATTCATTTCATACCTCTTAAAACCAATATTTTTTCATTTTTTCTAAAAATTCTCTACTTAATGGGTAATATTTATTTTCATAAATAATTGCATCAATTCCACAAAATGGACAAATCGCAGTATTTCCATCATCACACCATTCCCTTATTAAATCAGGACTAAAAATTTTCAAACAATAACAACACCCACAATTTTCTACTTTCAATAACTTGTCTTTATTATTTTTACAACAAACATAGCATAAACAACATCTTTTTCCATATAATTTATTTCCTTTTATATTTTATATTATACAATAAATATTTAATTTTTAAAAGCATATTTACTACATAATAATTTAAATGCTATAATTAATACGGAGGTAAATTATGAATAGAGAAAAAGCATTAGAATTATTAAAAAAATATAACAAAGAAGAATATCATATTAGACATGGGTTAATGACGGAAGCAATAATGAGGAATATTGCACAAGATTATGGGTATGATCCAGAGTTCTGGGGTATCGCAGGACTTCTTCATGACGTTGATTATGAAATGTATCCAGAAGAACATTGCATTAAATGTATTGAACTTTTAAAAGAAATTGATGCAAGTGATGAACTTATTCACGCTGTATGTAGTCATGGATACGAACTATGCACAGATGTTGAACCAACTCATTTTATGGAAAAAGTTTTATATACATGTGATGAGTTAACTGGTATAATTGCATCATTAATTAACATGAGACCATCACACAATGCTCAAGGTATGGAAGTTGCTACTTTAAAGAAAAAATTTAAAGACAAGACTTTTGCTCGAGGTTGTTCTAGAGATGTCATCAAAAAAGGTTGTGAAATGTTAGATTGGGATCTAAACGAACTATTTGAAAAGTGCATTAAAGCCATTGAAATTAATGAAGAAAATATCGAAAATGATGTAAAAAATATATAAACCAAAAAAAGCAGTGATTTTTTCACTGTTTTTGCTTAAATTTTTCTATAACTTTTAAAGTTTCATAACAAACTAAAGATTCATCTGTAAACTCTTCATTATATATCTTACCATCTTCTATAAAATCTTTTTTCATACTATTTTTATAATCTTTAAAACTTTTAAAGCCAGTTAATTTATAATTTACCATATCTTCACTTAAGTCTTTAAATTTAATTACTTTTTCATCTACAACTTGTACGATTCCTAAATATTTGCCATCATAAGAAACTAAATACCTTGTACCCTTTATTTCTGGCAAGAAAGAATATTTAACACTTATTTTATAATCTTTTTCTCCATTTATTATAGCATTAGCAACTTTTTTATTATCAATATCTAAATGACGATCAGAAGAAAATTCCCAAACTTTTGGATTTGAATATCTTTTTAAATATTCTTCATGTTCTAATTTTTTCCATCTTTTTGAATAGTTCATCATAAACAATTTATCTTTCAAATTTTTATGTTTTTTGTTATAAATAATATCCCATTTTTCATCTAACAATTCTCTTTCTTTACTTTTTTTAATATCCTTTAATCCAATTAAAAGCAAATAATTTTTAACTTCTTTTAAATAACTCAATTCTTGTTTACTATATTCATTCAAAAAATCATCAGGAATAGAAAATGTTTCCGGATAATCATATAAAGCCATAACAACTTCCTCGAAACTATGGCAATGATTAACCATCAACCTATATTTTATCGTTTGGGTAGGAAACTCTCTTCCATAAAGTTTTGCTTTATAATGATATGTAACCCCAGTTCTTGCAACTTCACCAATAGAATAAACTAAACTTGGCTCCACACAATAACATTTATAATCTTTAGAATATCTCACCCACTCAAAGGTTTGTCTTTTCTTATTCCAAAAAGGATATGGCAAATTACAAGACTTAACCTTTATATACCTTATATTCTCTTTTTGTTCATAAATATAGTTTTTAAATTTCATAAATAAATTCATATAAAAATTACTCCTTAAAAAATTTTTAAATATACAATAAAACTCGAATTATTCATTCGAGCCTAAATTCAATACTGGTGCAAGCGAAGGGACTTGAACCCCCACGGAATATTCCACTAGATCCTAAGTC
>OIEN01000786.1_pt1 | contig 17000 bp, 9 predicted proteins | sample 1581741 | NCBI WGS metagenome assembly OIEN01 (sample SAMN01760944, study PRJEB22395) | human gut metagenome | reverse complement strand
GTCTTGCTGCTGCCATCCTCCATGGCGGCGGTGTAGGTCACGGCATTGGTGAAGTTCACCGTCTCGCCGTTACCGGGCGTTAGGGACTTGACACCGTTTGTGGCGATAACCGGGGTCAGCTTCGTCACATCTGTGCCGCGGGGCAGTGTGATGGTAATGGTATTGGTGGTGTTGTTCACCGCACCGACCACACCGCTGATGGAGAAGCTGGTGATGCCCTTGGCCGTCGTGGTGGCCGTCTCCCACTGGCAGGTGATGTTGATGTCACCGGCAGGCATCTTGAAGCGGTTATTCGTGATAACCTTGTCCATCGGAGCCCCACCCTTAGCAAAGCCATAGCACAGGGAGCCCTCCACCATCTGATAACCGCTGTCGGGCGTTACGGTGACGATAATCTCATCGCCCTCGTTGGCCTTGGTGCGGTTGGTGGTGATGGTACCGCCCTTGGGGGTGCTTACATAAATCGAGAAATCACCTTCGTCCGGCGTTTCCGTGCCGCCGTAGGCGGGGATCTCGATTTTCAGGGCCGTGCTCCTGCTGCCGGAGGCGCTTACCACGACGATGTAGATGTCGCGGGTGCCATCGCCCAGATTGCTGAGAGTGATGGTATTTACGCCTGTAATGGCTGTACCCTTGTTGGAAGAAGCGAGAACATCTTCCTCTGTAGGTGCATCTGCGCCAGAAGCAACAACCTTATAGAAATAGTTGCCTGCAACATTAGAACTGAACTGCACAGATGCGCTACTGTTGCTGATACGTGTAGCGGAGCCGTTGGACAATAATGGAGAGCCAGAATAGACCAACTTAATCGTATAGTCCTTGGTGACAGTTCCTGCTATTGCCTGGAAAGTGACTTCTTCGTTTACCGGCATATAACACATAATGTCGCCCTGAGACCAGTCACCCTCAAACTGGCCCTGCTTCACCGTTACGCCAGCAGGTGTCACGATTTTCAGATACAAGCCGGACAGTCCTTCGGGAATCTTTGCAACTGTCTCTGCCGGTACCGTATCGGGAATGGTGATCGTCCACTTGTCACCGGCCAGAACGCCCGTTGCAAGCTCACTACCAGCCTCACCCTGCAGCAGTGCAACAGAGGTGATCTCCGGCTTGACCTCCGCCAAGGCTACAAATTCTGCCGTTACAGTGACGTCGCTCTTGGGCATCGTGAAAGTGCCAACATTATTATCTGTGGTGACAGAAATGCCATTCTCCTGCGCATCCTTTACGATCCATTTTTTCAGTACATAGCCGCTACCGGGAACAGCGGTCAATGTAATGGTCTTATCGGGCTGTGAGGTCGTATTGGAAGAACTGATCGTGCCGCCTGTCTTCGGTTGAGTCAGCGAAATGCTGTGCCGCTCTGTATCCGTGGTCTTTTTCTCGATTCTTACAGAAATTTGCCACGAATTCCAACTCGGAATCGCAATGGTGCCCTGAACGTCCGTAATGGTTTGCAGTGTCTCAAAAGAATCCATATTTACAACGGTAATCTCTCTGAGAACATAATCCTCATTCAGCATCGTAACGGCGATTTCGAGTTCATCACCCTTTTGCACCTGACAATTCACGTCGGTCAGCGGGCTGCTGTTTTTGCTCAGAGATACCGTTGTGAGGCCCTCTGCACCAGCGGTCGAACCATTATTGCCCGTCATCAGGAAAACACGGGTACTTAACCCTGTATACCGGTTCTTCAAGACGGCCTGTACGGTAACGCCGGATTCGCCAAACGGCATGACAAATGTTGCGCTTTTAGATGCCTGATTTTCGGGTGCGACCAGATTGTACGGGGACTCTACCCCTTTCTGAGTAACGTTCCAATGATCAAACAAATAGTATTCGTCAACATCAATTCCCAGTGAAACGACAGAGCCTTCTCTGACCTGGATGGTATCGGACGAACCATTGATCGTAATTGTCGCCTTTCCTTCCGGAGCAACGACCTTTTTGATGCTCCGGTCAACCGCTTCCGCAGCCTCGAATACAGGAGAGAAGTTGGCTCCGGTCTCTCCAAGTGTGATGTTCAACGGGTTTTGGGCCGCGTTTTCGTCGTTTATATATCCGCCCGCGCCCTCTTCCCAGCAAACAAAACGATAGCCTTCAGCGGGAACAGCCTGCACAGTCAGTTTCGAGCCTTCCCACCACATTGCTGGTGTCTCTACATCAGCCGCAGGTGTGATCGTGACCGTGCCCTTTGTTTTATCCGTAGGCACTGTTACTGTCATGTACTTCGCTTCATGGATATTCGCCGTAATGGTCGTATCCTGCGTCATTTTGAATACGATATATGTTCTTCCACCGAAGCGGGAGTTTGAGATACTGCGTCTGTCTTCCACAGCGGCTTCGTTGCTGGACACAAAGCCATCTGTAATAAACTTGGGCCCCCCCTGCACGGTATAGCCCGGATACACCTCCAGTCCAATAACGATCCAATCTCCATTGCCCACAGGGAAATCTAAGTAATTCAGTCCATCGGCAAATGAATTGAAATCACTTATTGTTTTACCGGTTGACAAACTGCTGTAGATTTCATCCAGAGTCATTGCAGACGGGAACGTGTAGGCTAAGTATGGTATGCCAATATTCTGACTTCCGCATGCAGCTTTAAAATCGTTGGATCGTGTGACATCCGTCTCTCCCAGCATCAGCTTGAAGCGCAGTTTATAGGTGGCTTTTTCCGCAAAGACTGCTTTGACATTGTAGAATTGACCACCATAGGCTGTTGTGATATATAGCTGCTTTATATTACCACTACTGTCGGGAATATTTACGTCCTTGATGGGGCTTGTGATTTCCCAGTGATCCAGAACATAGCCTTCCGCCGGCTCCGCGAGGAATTTCACGGCGGTTTTATCCGCGACTTCCGTCATATACCCGTCGGCTAGCTCGACCCCGTCCACAAGCACCTTTCCGTTGCCTTCAATGGACAGTTGATAGCCAAGCTCAGGTCTTTGCGCAAAGTTCGCCTTAATGGTGGTGCTGGCTTCGGTCGGCATGTCGAAGGTGAGCGGATTGGCAGTGGCATCTTTCAGTGTCACGCCGCTGATCTCCCAGCCGGTGAAAACATAACCCGTGTCAGGCACGGCCTCAATGGTCTTCTCACCAGTGCCGAGATTCACTGTCTGACCATCCGTGTAAGTGGCCTCGCCGCACTTCACACTGCCATTCTTCGCGTCAATGGTCGCAATTCCGGGATACTTGAAGATGATCTTGCCCGGTTTCAGCACATTATCTTTGCTGTCTACAATGCTGAAGCTGTACTCCGTCCAATCCCAGCCCTCGCCGAAGGAATACCGTGACATCGCTGCATTGGACTCACTAGCCATTTTGGTCACATTGTCGAACTTGTATTGCGCGCCCTCTGCAAGCATCTTGGGTTGAGCACCCATTGCCATTACATTTTCCCACACTTCAAGACGCAAACTGCTCGTTGCTTGATCTGTGGGTCTGGCATCCAATGTAATCGTTGCGGTCAGCGGTTCTTTGGGATTGTTATCCCAACCTGAAATCACCGTGGTTCCTTGTATGGCAGTACCGCTTACAAGGGTGATCATTTTCTTCGCCGCTGTGGGGCCTCTTCCCGCCGAAGGCACGGGCTGATAATTGCTTGCAAGCCCAACGACATCTCCCTTAAACACTGCCATTACACTTAGGTCTGTTGTGCCCAGTACAGTCAACGTCGCCTTCCCAGAGCCGGGTTCCGTCTCGGTCAGAGTATAATCTGTATCCAGAGTTGCTTTTGCACCTTTGCTATTATACACGGCCCATTGGCTGAATTTCACATAGCTGTCCTTCAGCGGTGTGGCAGTCAGCTCCACCGTGTCATCCTTCTTTAGACCTGTAAGGCTGCTGCTCGTCACCGTGCCGTAGTTGGCGGAATTGGCTTTCAGCGTTACACTGATGCCATCCTCTGACACTTCCTCCGCAAAAGCGGTGGAAACCGGCAGAAGCTGTATGCACAGAAGCAGTGCCATCAGCGACGCCAGTAATTTGTGTCCTTTCATAGTTACCTCCAGTTTCTCGTGCTTTTGCTTACCTGGTGATCTGTCACCGTGCTATTTTCAGCCATCTTATCCCATAGCTGCTGGGAAGTGCTGCGCTGATAAATGACACGAACAGTATAGGTCCTGCTATCGGAACCCAAGGTCACCGTGTAAGCGACCGGCATCGACAGATTCACGACCTCGCCCGAAACAGGGCTTACCACAGCACCAGCGGGAACCGTGACAACGGGCGCCACGCGGGTCACGTCAGTGCCGTCCGGCAGCGTGATCGTTATTGTACCGGCGGAATCATCGATCACGCCTTCAACGCCAAAGACCTTGAAGGATGTGATCCGTGCTGTGGCCGGTGTCACAGGGTCTGTATTGCCGCCGCTTGCGCTGATGCGCTGGCCATTTTTGTTATACACGTTCACCGTATAGGTGCGCGATACAACATCGGAGCCAGTGACCGTATAGTGAACCTCACCGGAAAAATCCTGTTCCAAGCCGGGGGCAGGACTGCACACGGTTGTTCCCTTGCCCAACGTGATGGACGGGATCAGTTTTGTTGTCGTGAGTCCGCTGTCATCAACGCCATTGACGACAATCGTTCCCTTTTGGTCGTCGATCGTACCCTTATAGGTCGTACCGTTGACCGTCAAGGAGAAGGCACTGATGGATGCCTGTCCCTTTGCAACGACCTTGATCCGATATGTCTTTGTTGCTGTACCATCCTGCGATCTGATCACGAAGCTCGTCCAATCGGAGAGATCCATGGCAGCCTTACCGTCAAGGGCAGGAGTTGCCGTTGCTCTATAAGAAATATCAGCAGAAATATGCATCTCTGTAACATCTTTTCCGGCCTCCACATTCAGTATGATGTCTGCGCCGGATTTCGTTTCTGTTACTGTCCTGCCGATAATCGACAATGCCCGCAAATTCTTGTCCTGTAAAGCCAACGTGTTCAGGTACAGCTCCGCGCCGCTTGCCTCAAGGTCGTCCTTCATGGTGACCGTAAGCGCATAGACGTTTTCGGTTTTGCCATCTTCTGCGCGAATGGTGAAATTGTACTCTGTGTTCGCGGTAATCGTCATGGGCAGATCAGGAGCAACAAGGGTCGCACCCTCGGACAACGTCAGCTTCGGCGTGACGCGAACGAGCGGTGTCCCTGCGGGCAGTTCCAGTGTGATCGTATTTTTACCACCTGCTGTGGCAGCCTCTTTTATGACACCATGCCTACCTTCAAGCTCAAACCCATAGATACGCGCTTCAGAAGAAAGTGTTTTGGCGAAGTCATGCTGCTTGTACCAAAGATGATACGGTGTACCCTGGCCACCTCTTTCAAGGAAGTTCAAGTACCACTGCAAGGCATAACAGCCCTCATAGGTCGCAAGCGCATTGGGGCTAAGCTCTTTCGCTTCATGCTTAAATCCGTTGCCAGTTGAAAACATGTCCAGCCATTGCGTGACGATGCTCTTGCTGCCATTGCTAAAGCGCGGATCTGTATATGGATCGATACCAGCCGCACACAAACCACAGATCGTCCAGGATATGACTTCGCTGTTGATCGTCCCCCACGACTTGATCGTATAGTCGTTAGAGACTTTTTGCGCGAGGTACTCAGTGCCATCCTCAAGCCACTGCCTCACCCGATTGCCGTATGTTGGATCCTCTTGATAGGGACCCAGAGCGAACATGTTGGATGCAACGCCATCCAGCTTCATAAAGCCCTTGTCGATCCCCTTCGGTGTTTGCTCCAAAAGATACTCAACCATAAACGCCCGATTATGCTCGGTATCCTCCGGCAGTGTGTAATTGCCAATATCCAGTGCCAGCAAACCAAATTGCACACCATTCAGTGAAACAGTTGTCTGACACAGGTTCGCGATAAGGTTATCAATTTCATTTCCCTGTGCATCGACAAAAGGTTCTCCATCATTATACTGCGCAAGGTTTGAGCAATCATAGCCGCGGGCAGTCAGCATCAAGGTCACTCGCGCAAGATCCGTCATGATCCCTTTCGGGCCGAGTTTCCGATTTGCTATGATCTCCGCGATGGGGAAACCATTATTGGTGTTTGGCTCCTGCAAGTTCTCATATAAGCCAAGATTCAACCATTCCCAATCCTCAAGCTGCCCATCTTTCTCTCTATATGCGGTGATAATACCGTTAAGGAGATCCCGCATTCGCGCCTTTTGTGGATTGTCTGCCGGCTGACTTGAAACCGTGACAGTGACAACATATTCTTTTTTGTCGCCATTCTGTGCCGTTACCGTATACGTTACAGGATTTGTAAAGTCCTGTACTTCACCAGATGCAGGAGAGACTGTTGCATATTGGGGAAGTTCGATTATCGGAGCAAACCGCTTGGACGTTCCCGCCGGAAGTTCTAACGAAACCGTTCCGGCTGTATGGTCTATAGCGCCCTTTAACCCGCCAAAGCGAAATGCAACAAGGCGGTTATTTGTCGCGGCGGGAATTTTCTTTACAACAACAGAATAATCCTTGTGGCTCGTACCATTTTCGGCTGTGACTCTGTAGATGATCGGCGTATTTTCTGAATTTTGGAAGTCCTCACCGTTCAGTGCTTCAACTTTCGCATCATAAGAGCAGGTATACTCGCTTTTCAGCAGGCTCCAATCTGTTGCATAGGGGATCGTGGCGGTGATCCGCTCTCCGTTCCAGACAATGCTTTCCTCTTCAATGCCTGTGGTATAAGACAGAAGATCACATTCGGCAGAGTTCCCCTGTGTGATGTCCAATTCATATTCACGGGAAAACTTCAGCTTATCCTTCTCAGCACCCTTTCCCGCAAAGTTAGAGCAATCATTGTCAATCACAAGGTATTCTGCTTTTTGGAGGTCAATTCTCCCCAACAAATCCGGAGCAACCTCGTTTTTTGCGCTATCAAGGTAAGTTAAAGCAGTACCAGTATACTCTACATCAACGCTCGTCAGCCACGGGCTGTCAGCAGGAAGGTGTAAGGCTATCTTATTGCGTTCATCATCAATCGTTGCGATGCGGCCCGCAGCACTAAAATAGTTTACGCCAAAGACAGGCGAACCGCTTCGTATGCGTATGACATAATTCGACCTTATGATACCGTTTTGACTATCCCCGTATACACGCGTGGTCGCAGGATCCTTTGCGGTCAGTGTAATAATACTTATACCGTTGACGCTCCAAGCCCCCGATAGAGATACCTGCACCGCAGTCGGATCCGCAACTCCATATTTGATGGCACCTTGCACTTTGTTCATGTCAAGACCATCTGGGACAGTCAATACATAAGAACCATCAGCTTGCAGCACGCCTTTGATATTGGCCGCCTCAATACTCTCAAGAGCCGGCGATGGAATTTCCTGCTGTGCATACTGAATGTAATAAGGAAAGACTGTATCAAAAATTGCTTCCGCTTGTTCTGCCGAAAAATAATTGGCGTTGCGAATCCCTGTGGCTGCCTTTTCTACAGTATACGAACTACTGCTTATCGGATACTTTGTATTACGGGTATGTATATAAGGCCCAAGACCAAATGACAAGCTAATCAGGCTTCTTCGTGCTGCAGGATGAGGGCCACCCTGTACCGCGGGAAAATCATGCTCATCATACAACTTCCAATACAAATCAGAAATCGCGTCATATGCTTGCAGGCACTTTTCTCCGGCAGTTGTGTAGTCAGACAATTCACTGGAAGTTTGATATGTACGCTTTTCCGGAACGGCAATGATAAAAATATCACACTGTCGCCCATCGGCAGCGACAATTCGCTGCCGGACCGGTTTATAGTAATCTGCTTTATCGAGTGTAATGTCTACGCCATCTTGCTGACGTGTGAGAGTCAATGTCAGCTTAAAATCGGAAGATTTTGTTCCATCAGCACCAGGAACTTCTATCACTTTTACAAGCGACCCCCAATACAAGTACTGCATATCACGCACTTGAAGGAATTGGAGGTCACCGGCATTCGGATACTCTTCTGCGGTGATTTTCACTGCAGTATAATTCGATGACGCTGAATTATCGTCGTCACCTATCGTATTATATGCCCCACCGGGCCAGTATGAAGGTGCTGAGGGAATTGTCTGCTCGGCAGCGTAGCCAACAGTCACCGTATTGAGAAGGAGGATGATGCTTATAAGGAGTGTAGACACCCTTGTGATTCTACGTTTCATCATTATGTCATTCGTTTGTAAGAGCGCACAGTCTCTGAATTCGATGGAATGCGGCGGCGTACCCTAAAACGGGCATTTCGGTTAACCTTTAGGTACGCCGCCGCATATTAGCGTCTAAATTGTCTTACCACATCGGAGCGCCGACATCATAACCATAATCGCAGGTATAACGCCAGGTCACAACGTCACCGGGGATGAGCTTCCAACCGCTGATACCGATCATGGGAACGACAGTCTGGTCGCCACGGGTGACCTGATACATCCAGCCGCCGGCGCCTCCGCCGAGCATCGTTGCCGTGCTATTCATATCAAGAACACCGATGGAGGAAATATATGAGGAGCTTCCACTAAAATCGAAGCCGGTGCGTGCAGCCTTGAATGCATTCAGCAGTTCGTAGGGCGTATTGCCTGCGTTGACAGTAGTAGTGAGGGTACGGTACTGTGCAGCGGTCATCGGGCTCATGCTCGTGCACATATTATCCATCTGCTGCACCTTTTCAGCCGCATTTGCCTTCTGTGCGTCAGTAACTTCATCGAGCATACCAGAATTGCCGTACTCTGTTCCGCTTAATAGCGAGAATGCTCTCGCATTTTCGTACTCAAAATTCATGGTAACAGAAAAGGTGGACGGGTATGCGGAAACATAGTACGTCTTTGTTGTTTCCACATTTTCCGAGTTAATATAAACAACACCAACACTTACAACGCTGGTGAAGTCCACGTCGGTTGTATAAGGGGACTGCGTAGCAACCTGTACGCCATTGATCAGCAGTTTCGTACCGTCAAATGTAAATTTGGTTGAAATGCTGCTAAAATTGGTGCCATCAGGGAGCTGCTTGAAGCAGTAGAACGCGTCCCATTGCTCACCAGAACTGACACTGACGACATCATTATCAAACGTCTCGCCGAGGGCTTCGATGGTCAAATCACCTGCAGCATTTGTGGCCGCAAAAGCGGTCACGCTGAGGCTCAGAGCCATGACCATTGCCATAATAATGGCTAAAAGTCTTTTTTTCATGGTATTCCTCCTGTTTTTGTTTTATTTTTGCCCGTTTTAGGGTAACCGACAGTAAAAGCACTTGCCTTTTTCAAGATGACTGTGAAATTATGACTTCGTAGTGGCGTCCTCCACCAGAAGAATCAACATAGAAGTCATGGGATCCGTTCTCGAAATCAAGCTTTAATATGATTGGTGATAATGTTCCAACCAATTCATCATCTACATATAGCGCATTTCCGTTGAACATAGCAGTAATATAAACACTGGAAATATCTTCGCTTGCCGGAATTGCAGCACTTGCCTGATACCGAATCGTAAAGGTATCTTCTGCCAAACTTCGCTCGGTGATGGACGCAACGGTAAAACTGGTGTCCTTGTATTTCAGAACCAATGCACAAGGAGAGGATAGATTCTCTTCTATTTCTGCATACATGACCTCATTGTCCGAAGTGTGTTTACCGCACCCCGCAAGACACAGGATACAGAGCACGGCCAGAATCGTACAGCATATCTTTTTCATATCGTTACCTCACTCAGAGCGGATGGCTTCGTTGGGGCTGATGAGCGTCGCTTTGCGGGCGGGGATCCATGCGGCGGCAATGGCCACGCAGCCGGAAAACACCACGCCGCAGACCGCCAGCCACCAGGGCAGCACGCACCGCAGCTCACGGGATGCGAAGATCACCGGTATCAGCCACTTGGCGATAAAGCTCAGCGCCAAGCCCGCCGCGCCGCCGATCACGCCTACGATCAGTGCCTCCGAGAGAAACATCTTGAAGATGTCGCTGCGAACGGTGCCCAGCACCTTCAGCACGCCGATCTCCCGCGTCCGTTCCGTAATGGACATCATCATGGTGTTTGCCACGCAGATGGCGGAGATCAGGACGGCGATGCCGCCCAGCGCGCCCAGCATCCCCTGGATCTGCCGGGACTGTGTCCGCACCGTCTCCAGCATATCATTGAGAGAGTAGGTGTTCAGTCCCGTGTCACGGATCAGCTTGACGATGCGCTGCACATCGTTGACGTTCTTCACCTTCACCCATACCAGATCATAGGTAGGGCCGTTGGCCTTTTCCTCCGCCGTTTTGGTTTCCGTGGCAGCGCCGAGATAGTTGGCGTTGGCCTGCACCATCTCCTCCAGCCGGTCATAGGCCATAAAGGCGGAGGAGGTGAAGTTGTTGTTCAGCGTGGAGCAGATGCCGGTTACCCGCAAGTTGTAGAGATTGCCGGAGGGCAGCGCCCGCCCATCGGTATCGGCCTTCGGCTCGCCGGTCAGGCTGGAGGAATCGAAGGTCATGCGGACAGGCACCTCCAGCAGGTCGATCAGGGCGTTGCCGTTCTCGTCCACCGCCAGTTCCCAGTCCTTGGCCTTGTTGGCAAGACCAGCCGCCACGTCGTCGGTGAACAGCACCTCCGGATGCAGGCGCGTACCGTCCTCGGCCATAACGCCCCGCTCCGGCGTCAGCATGAAGCTCTCCGCCGTGGTCATGTCAATGCCGTAGACGCGCACCATGTTGACATAGTTGCCGGATACGATGTAGGCGGACTGCTGATAGACCGGCGTTACCGCCTCCACACCGTCGATGCCCCGGAACGCCTCCAGTGCCTTGTCGTTCAGCAGTGCCTTGCGCCCGTAATCGCCGGTGGCAGGCGTCACATCGATCTTTGTCAGGCTGCCCAGTGCCTCGATGCTCTCGCGGTACGCCTGCTCATAGCCCAGACCTACGGAGATCAGCACCACGATACACATGACGCCCACCGCCATGGATAGGGCTGTCAGCGCCGTGCGGGTCTTTCGCCGGAACAGGTTGGTGCAGCCGTAGCGAAACAGGTCTTTTGGCTTCATACATTCCCGTCCTTATTGCTTCCGTCGTAGGTCAGCGGCTTCTCCCCGATGCCCGGTGCGCCGCCGTCTGCGTCAAAGTCGTCGTCAAAATCGTCCAAGGCAGCGGTGTTTTCGGCACCGGGCCCGATCTCGCCGCGCTTATAGCGGATGATGACATAGACCACAATGCCGATCAGGATGAGCGCAAGGATCGCTATCAGCAGCCACAGCCACCAGCGGCTGCCTGTGCCGTCTTTATTTGCGTTGACGCTGTTGGCATCTGTATCCGCAGAGCTTTCCGCCACGCTCAGGGGCACGGAGATGTCCTGAGAATACGTCTCGCCGTTGGCGTCCTCATACTGGAGGATCATCTTACCCACAAACGCGCCGATCTTGGAGAAACCCACCGTTACATCGGCGCTGGTGGAGCCGCCTGCCAGCAGGTCGCCCACATAACAGGGGGTGGAGGCGGTCATGCCGTCCGTGGCCAGCACCCGGATATTCATAGCCTTGGCGCGGCCCATGTTGGTCAGCGGCACGGAGATGGTAGCTTCCTTATCCTTGCTGAGTGTGCCGTACACCTCCGGCGTACCGGCCAGAACATCCATCTTCTGGCTGACCGGCAGCATGATGTTCTGCGCCGCCTTACCGGCCACCGCCTCGGTGGTCTCATAGGTCAGATTGATGCCCAGCATGGCGGGGCCAACCTCCGCGTCCTGCTTGGCCATGATCTTGTATTTCAGGATCGTCGTACCGCCCGGCTTGATGGAATCGGCATAGGCGGTATCCGTGCCGCCTACGCACAGCGTCAGGCCGGGGGAATTGGTGAATACCAGACTGGAGATAATTTTCTTGGCCGTGTCATACTTGGAATTGTTGATCAGGGTCAGGCGCAGCTCCGTCTCCTCACCTGCCATCAGGCCGGACACCTCGGTATCGTCCACATACAGCTTATAGCTCTGCACCATCACCGACATGGCGGAGGCGTCATAGCCGTCGATCACAGTAAACTGCGTGGAAAAGGAGCCCTCCGCCGGGGCACTGTTCTCGAAATAATTTGCCTTGAATTTAATGGACTTGTTGCCGGAGGTGGCAAAGGGCGACACCGTGAAGGTGTAGTCCAGATACTTCACCTCGCCGCTTGGCCAGTAGTCAAAATACTTGCCCAAATTGGTGGAATCGATCACGAAGGGGAACTCGTCCAGCGCGGCAGAGACCACGGGATAGACCGTCACGCTGGTCAGGGTACCGCCCACATTGATCACGGGGATCCGCATGGAGATAGTCTGATTGGGTGTGCCGGTAGGCACGGTATAGGAGCCGCCCGCGTTGGTACCCGCCACCTGAAGGCTGCCGAAGGCGGTGGTGACGCCAGACATATTGCCGTTGTCGGTAACGGTCACATAGGCACTGACCTTGAAGGTCACGTCCTCGGTGATGGTGGTGCCGTTCACGGCATCCTCCCGCCACACGGTGGCGTTGATCTTAAAGGGTACAGCGTAGCGTCCCTTACTGGCAAACTCGCTGACCTTGAACTCGAACCACACCTCCGCTGTGGAGTTGTAGGACATATCCTTTAAGTGCTGCACATCGCTGGCGTAGATCAGCTCAAAGGGCCAGTTGGACACGCTGGCGTCGGTAGGCACATCGGGATAGATGTTGATGTTGCGCAGCATGTATTTCTCGCTGGGCAGATATTCCTTGTTCACCGCCAGCGGCAGCACGATCTTCACCACCTGACCGGGAACGCCTTTGGGGGACTGTGCGCCGGTATCCATCAGGATCAGGGCGTTGGCGTCGCTGGGGATGACCTTGATATCCGTGTTGGGCTTTTCGTCTGTAACCGAGACCCCGCTGACGCCGGCGTCCTCTCCGTTTTCGTAAGACGTGTAAGCCTCAATGGTGCTGTCATCTATCACATCCTCTGTGACCTCTTCCGCCATAGCGACGGCAGGCAGCAGGGATACTGTCATCCATACGCAGATCAACAGGGCCAGTGCCCGTTTTACCGTTTCTCTTTTCACTGTGTGCGCTCCTCTCCGGTGTGGTGATTCTCTGTCTCTATTTTCCCGTCACTGAAATAGACGGTACGATCTGTATAAAGCGCCATCTGTGGATCATGTGAGCTGAGAACAAAGGTGGTGTTCCGCTCCCGGAAGATCTCACACAGCAGCTCCATGACCTCCTGGCCGGTGCGGCTGTCCAGATTCCCGGTAGGCTCGTCCGCCAGCACGATGGAGGGCTCCGTAATAATGGCGCGGGCGATACTGACGCGCTGCTGCTGACCGCCTGACAGCTCCGCGGGCCGGTGATCTACGTGTCCGCGCAGTCCCACACGGCTCAGGGCCTGCCACGCCAGCCAGTTCCGTTCATCCTCCGGTACGCCTCGGATGGCCAGCGGCAGCGCCACATTCTCCAGCGCCGTGTATTGGGGCAGGTTGTTGTAGCTTTGGAAGACAAAGCCAATATAGCGGCGGCGGAACCTTGTCCGCTGCTCCTCGTCCATAGCCTCCAAATGATGCTTGCCTCGGACAATGATCTCGCCCTCCGTGGGCGGCTCAAGACCTGCCAGCATATTCAGCATGGTGGACTTACCGGAGCCGCTGCGGCCTGCGACACAGACAAATTCGCCTTGCAGTACGGACATGTCCACGCCATCCAGCGCACGAACCGTGTTGCCGCCGACGGTGTAGTGCTTCTTCAGCCCCACCGTCCTGATGATGGTTTTTCGTTCACTCATAGTTCTCTCTCGCTATCTCAAATGTGGAGGGCGGCAGCACATAGTTCCGCTCCTCCGCCGTCAGGCCGAATTTGATCTTGATGCGCTCCAGCTTCCGTACCCACGGGTCGCCCAGTGCCCACAGTACCAGAAACGTACACAGCCCGTGGCAGAAGTCGAAGAAAAAGCTGGATAGATAGGCCGCGCCTATCGTCTGCCATGTAAGGGGGCTTACATACCCGATGATGAAATACAGGTTCATGATCCAGCCGTACAAAAAGCCGGACAGGAAACCATAAAGGCACAGCCGCAGGGGCGCATGGTCGGTGAGCTGCCGCACGAAATGCAGCAGGTCGCCCCTGTTCGTATTCTCCGGACACAGCCTGTCCCACAGCTTCGCCGTGAAGTGGGGGCGGCTTACTCCCTTGAATGCACCTGCATTTTGCAGGATACCCGCCAGAAAGCCCACCAGCCCCCATGTGAACATCTGCCATGGCGTCCACGGCCCCTGTCCGAAAATGAAGTTGCTGACAAAGGCGGTCAGCGCGCCGGTAAGAAAGCCCGCCTCCGGCCCGAAGGCCACCGCCGTAATGATAATGATGGCGGAGCAGGGCTTGAAGTTGGGCAGCGGGATGATCTCAAACACGGTGCGGCCTACCACGGCAATGGCCGCCATCACTGCAATCGGCACCAGCTCGCGAGCCTGGGGCTTCTTCTTATCGAATACCAAAAGGAAGGGGATGGCGGAGGCCAGCAGGAAGAAAAGCCCCAGCAGAATATCGGAGTTGAGGATAACGTAATCCCAGAAGGTGCGTGACCCCACCGGATTGACCGCGGGGCGGTGGCTGTGGTAATAGCCGAAGGCCACCATCAGGGCGGGCAGCACCAGAAGGATCACCCACGCGGCGGCTCTGGTTCTTTTGCTGACAAAGAGCTTCGACACGACGCGATCACCTCCTCACAGGTAATGTCCATGGGGAAGTGCTCCGCCGCGATGCGGTTGGCGTCGGTGGTATAGAACCGGTTTCCGGCAAAGAAGTCGTGGGGCTCGCCCTCGGAGAGCAGCAGCCCGTCAAACATCAGGGCGCAGCGCGTAGCATAGCGGGCGGCGAATTCCACATCGTGGGTCACGATCAGGATAGACGTGCCCTCCCGGCACAGCGCCCGCAGCAGCTGCGCCAGCTCCGCCTTGGCATAGGCGTCCAGCCCCTTGGTGGGCTCGTCCAGCAGCAGCACCGTGGCCTCCCGCAGCAGCAGCTTGCCTACGGCCAGACGCTGGATCTCGCCGCCGGACAGGTCATAGGGATGCCGCGCCAGCAAAGGCGTCAGCTCCAGCCTCTCCGCCATCTGCACGGCCTTAGCTTTGTCCTGTTCGGCACTGTCCAGCAGCTCCTTCTCCACCGTGTCGGCCACAAACAGCGACCGGGCGTTCTGGGGCAGCATACACAGCCGCTGACCCTTTGCCAGCTTCACCTTGCCCCGATAGGGCTTCCGAAAGCCGGCCAGTGCCTGCATCAGCGTGGTTTTGCCTGCACCGTTGCCGCCCAGCAGGCATAGCAGCTCCCCCTGATGAAGCGTTACATCTGTGCCCCGCAGGACATCCTTGCCCTTTTCGGTATAGCGGAACCAAAGCTCCTTGCCCTCTAAAACGGCGGGGTGCTTTGCTTCCTTCTCAGGCTTTGCGGTTTCAGGCGCAGCCGCTCCAAGCGGCGGCGGCCATCCCGCACCGTCAGGGGCAGATCCTCCGTTTGCTCCAATTCGCTGAAAATACGGACGGCGGCGGGAAGTCCGAAATAGATACGGCTTTTCTCTGCGCTGCCGGACAGCTGCCGCGCGATCTCAGCCGGTGCGCCGTCCGAAAGGATACGGCCCTTATCCATGGTCACCACACGGTCAGCGGCGGGGAATACCTCGTCCAGCCGATGCTCTGTCATAAGGATGGCAACGCCCAGCTCACGGTTGATCCGCTGTACGGTCGCCAGCAGATTCCGGGCAGCCAGTGGGTCCAGCATGGAGGTGGGCTCGTCCAAAATCAGCAGCTTCGGCTCCATGGCCAGTGCCGAGGCCAGATTCATCAGCTGCTTCTGCCCGCCGGACAGCTCCGTGGTCTTGGCACGGAACCACGGCTCCATGCCGAAGAAAGCGGCCATCTCCGCCACACGGCGGCGGATCACCGGCACGCTCAGCGCCATATTCTCAAGGCCGAAGGCCAGCTCGTGCCATACGAAATCGGTGACGATCTGGTTATCCGGGTTCTGCTGTACGAAGCCGATCTCCGCCGCAGCGGTCAGCTCCGGCAGTTGGGAAAGGGGCGCGTCCTTATAAAAGGTCTCGCCGGCTCTTGCCCCCACAGGCAGCAGGCCGGGCTTGGCATGGCGCAGCAGTGTGGTCTTGCCGCAGCCGGAGGGGCCGCACAGCACCACATACTCCCCCTTATGTATCTCCAATGAGACGTCGTCCAGTGCCCGCATGTCAGCCAGCGGGTAGGAGAAGCTCAGGTGTTCAAACCGTAAGAGTGCCATCTAATGGCCTCCTTTGTTTCAAGGATACCGGGCAGGAACATCAGCACAGCGTAAAAGACAAACATGGTATAGCTGGCACTGCCCAGCAGCACCGGCGTCATGGCGGGATAGAACTCCATATACCCGTGACCGAAGGCGCGGGCGGTAATGCAGATGCCTGCCACTGCCAGAATGAGGCCCAGCGTCCGGGCGTCCCGGCCATCGAAACGGAACAGGTGGAAGGTGGTGCGCCGCTTGGTGCCATAGCCCCGAGCTTTCATGCTGTCCGCCGTCTCCACCGCCGCCTCCATGCTCATGGTCAGCAGCACCGACAGGTTCCGCAGGGCACTGCCCAGCCTTTGCAGCAGCCGCGTGCCCTCCTCCTGCAGCATAGCCTGCGACTGCCGGATCTCGCGGCGGTTCTGCTGAAGCTGTGGGATGAACCGCAGCGTCATGGTGATCAGCAGCGACGTGCCGGGGAAGGGCTTGCCGAACAGGTACAGGAACTTATCGGAGGTCATGACCTCCTGATAGCAGGTAAACCACATAATGACCGCGCACAGGGAGCAGCCGGACACCAGACCGTAGCACACGGCTTCCAGCGTGTACCACAGGTGATTGATGGTAAAAAGCATGGTCACGCCCCGATGGTTGAATAGCGGATTGGCGAGGGCGATCAGCAAAAACATAGGCCCCACAAACCGCATGGTGTGGCCGTAGGCCCTCCAGCCTCGCAGCCGGATGGAAAACCAGCTGGCGCCGAGAAAGGACAGCACTACCGGGACTGGGTGCATACA
>OIEN01000781.1_pt1 | contig 17104 bp, 8 predicted proteins | sample 1581741 | NCBI WGS metagenome assembly OIEN01 (sample SAMN01760944, study PRJEB22395) | human gut metagenome | reverse complement strand
TACCCTTAAAAAAGGCTTAGTCCCCTTTTGCCCCTGAACAAGAAAGAGAAAAGGCTGTTCTGTGTTCTTATCCTGAACAAAACGAAGTCTTTTAGGCTCAAGTTTATATTTACGCATAAGTTCTAATGTGTCAACCAGCCTTTCGGGACGATGGCACATACAAAATCTGCCTCCGTATTTAAGCAGGTAATTTGCAGCCTTACACGCATCTTCAATATTGCAGCAAACCTCGTGCCTTGCAATACGTGCACTCTCCCCAAGAGATTCAATACCTGTGCCGACAGGTTTATATGGTGGATTCATAGTAACAAGAGAAAACTTTTCCGCCTCAAAAATTTCATTAATCTTTCTCAAGTCACAATTAAAGGGCTTAAGCCTATCTTCAAGATGATTAATTTCTATTGAATGGCAAACCTGCTCATAAGCATTTTTTTGAATATCAAGGCAAGAAACGTTATTTATTTTTTCATTTCTGAGCCATAAAAGAGGAATAATTCCACAGCCTGTTCCCATATCGAGAGCCTTATCTCTCGGTTTAATTTTTGCGAAATCGGAAAGAATAACTGCATCGGTACCAAACGTATGGTCAGAAGAAACTGCTATTTTTATGTCATCGGACAATCTTTCATAATTAAACATACGCATATTATATCATATTTGATAAAAATTTCAAACAAAAAAGAGCAAGTAAATGTAACTTGCTCTTAAATAATTATTTTGTTTTAACTTTCATCTTTTTAGACCAAGAGGAAAACTGACGTTTGCCGTCAATCGTTTTATAGCAACGCATTCTTACATAATACTTTTTCTTCTTTTTAAGAGATGAGAATGTTTTTGACTTAGTTGAATTTTTAGAAATTATATAAGACTTTGTTTTTTTCTTAGAAAAAGAAGATGATGTGCTGTATTGAATTTGATAACCCGAAGCGTTAGAATCCTTGTTCCAAGAATAAGTAATCTGCTTTGACTTTTTGGATTTAAGGGAAGTAGGAGTCGGTTTGGCAGGGATAATCATAAAACTTGAAGTAAGTTCGCCCTTATAATTATTTCCGACAAAATTGACGTATACCCACGCTTTTCCCGTCTTGAAGTTATCATCGTATGTGACAACATATTCACTCGGTGAAATCAAATTACCTACACTGTCATAAACAGATACACTCGGATACGAACCGTAAGGATTAAAGGTAATTTTAGTCGATGAAAGCTTAACGGTAGAAGGCGCATAAATATTTTGAACAATATATTCATTTCCGCATGATTTACACAAAAGTTTTGAGAAGCCGTTTAATCTATTTTCTTTATCATCGTCTGCAACAGCTTTCACGAAAAAGTTTGTATAGCAATGATTATGAATATTTAACGAAGCGGAAAAGGAATATGTTCCTTTTAAACATTCAAGTCTAAAATAGTATGGTTTTCCGGCTTCTAAATAAGTTGTAGACACAAAAGAATATTCATTTTCTGTATTTACATTAGAATTAATAACATTATTTTCTGAGTCATAAACTGTGAGAAAGACGTCACTTAACGGTAATTCTACACCCGACACGGTAAAATCATAATAATTTGATGAAAGGCAATCAAATTTCAGCCATAAATATTTTGTTTGAGACGAACTGCTGTCAACTTTTTCATTAACAGCTTGCCCTAAACTTATGCCGATTGCTGTTTTCATTGTATTTGCCAAGGCATTGGAAGAAAAAGAAAAAAGGCTAACAAGCACAAACAAAACAGCTACTAATATTGAACTAATTTTTTTCATAATTCACCTAACTTAATTTTAATCTATTATATATTTATATTTTACTCTAATATATAACAAATTTCAATAGACGAAAGAAAAAAAGGTTGCCGCCAAAAGCGACAACCTTTTAAATTTAAAAAGTAAAATATAGATTACTCGTTGATAGCTGTAACAACGCCTGAACCTACTGTTCTACCACCTTCACGGATAGCAAAACGAAGACCTTCTTCAATAGCGATAGGAGTGATGAGCTCAACGTTCATTACAACGTTATCGCCAGGCATACACATCTCTGTACCTTCAGGAAGAGTGATAACACCTGTTACGTCAGTTGTTCTGAAATAGAACTGTGGACGATAGTTGTTGAAGAAAGGAGTATGACGGCCACCTTCGTCCTTAGAAAGAACGTAAACCTGACCTGAGAACTTTGTGTGTGGATGGATTGAACCAGGAGCTGCAAGAACCTCGCCTCTCTCGATATCAGATCTCTGAACACCACGAAGAAGACAACCGATGTTGTCACCAGCCTCAGCATAGTCAAGAATCTTTCTGAACATTTCGATACCTGTGCAAACTGTTGAACGGATTTCGTCATGAAGACCAACCATTTCAACTGTATCGTTAGTGTTAAGCTTACCTCTCTCTACTCTACCTGTAGCAACTGTACCACGACCTGTGATTGTGAATACGTCCTCAACAGGCATAAGGAAAGGAAGGTCTGACTTACGGTCAGGAGTTGGGATATACTCATCAACTGCATCCATGAGTTCCTTAATGCAATCGCAAGCAGGATCATCATTTGATGTAGCCTCAAGAGCCTTAAGAGCTGAACCCTTGATGATTGGGCACTCGTCGTCGAAATCATACTCAGCGAGTGTTTCACGAACTTCCATCTCTACGAGTTCAAGGAGTTCTGGGTCATCAACTTGGTCAGTCTTGTTAAGGAATACGATGATTGCTGGAACGCCTACCTGACGAGCAAGGAGAAGGTGTTCTTTAGTCTGAGCCATAGGACCGTCAGTTGCAGCGATAACAAGGATAGCACCATCCATCTGAGCAGCACCTGTGATCATGTTCTTGATATAGTCAGCATGGCCCGGGCAGTCAACGTGAGCATAGTGACGCTTGTCAGTTTCATACTCAACGTGAGCTGTGTTGATTGTGATACCACGTTCTCTTTCTTCAGGAGCCTTATCGATATCTGCATAGTCCTCAAACTTTGCATAGCCCTTGTTTGCAAGATACTTTGTGATAGCAGCAGTAAGAGTAGTCTTACCATGGTCAACGTGACCGATTGTACCAATGTTTACATGTGGCTTGGTACGATTAAAATGTTCTTTTGCCATTGGAATTTTCCTCCTTAAAATTTACAATAGAAAAATTGTCAAAGATATTCTATCAAATAAGAATAGAAATATCAAGAGTTTTTTATAAAATTATATGCAACTAATTAGTCTTTCTTAGCTCTTTCGCTAATGATAGACTCACTAATTGACTTAGGAACAGGCTCGTAACCGTCCGGCTCCATTGTGTACTGACCACGACCCTGAGTCTTTGAACGAAGGTCATTAACGTAGCCAAACATTTCTGAAAGCGGAACTCTTGCATTAATCTGCTTAGCACCTGCTCTGTCTTCCATACCCTGAATCTGTCCACGACGAGAGTTAAGGTCGCCGATAACATCGCCCATATATTCTTCAGGAACGATAACTGTAACCTTCATCATTGGTTCGAGGATGATTGGGTTAGCCTTCTTAGCAGCATCCTTGAATGCCATAGAACCTGCAATCTTAAATGCCATTTCTGATGAGTCGACTTCGTGATAAGAACCATCATAAAGCTCAACTCTAACGTCAACAACATTGTAGCCTGCAAGGATACCACTCTTCATAGCACCCTGAATACCGGCGTCAACAGCAGGGATATATTCCTTAGGAATAGCACCGCCGACGATTTGGTTTACAAATTCGTAACCCTTGCCGATGCCGTTTTCATCAAGGTTAGGCATAATACGAATCTTAACGTGACCGTACTGACCTGAACCACCTGACTGTCTCTTATACTTAAGGTCTGAAGAGCTTTCCTGCTGGATTGTTTCCTTATAAGCAACCTGAGGAGCACCAACGTTAGCCTCAACCTTAAATTCACGAAGAAGACGGTCAACGATAATCTCAAGGTGAAGTTCACCCATACCTGCGATAATAGTTTGTCCTGTTTCTTCGTCAGTATATGCTTTAAATGTTGGGTCTTCTTCTGCAAGTTTTGCAAGAGCAATACCCATCTTTTCCTGACCTGCTTTAGTCTTTGGCTCAATAGCAACACGGATAACAGGGTCAGGGAAATTCATTGATTCGAGAATGATTGGATGATCTTCGTCACAAAGAGTATCACCTGTTGTAGTATTCTTTAAACCTACTGCAGCAGCGATATCACCTGAATAAGCTACAGGAATATCCTCTCTGTGGTTAGCGTGCATAAGAAGGATTCTGCCCATTCTTTCCTTTTGGTCCTTAACAGAGTTAAGGCAAGGAGTACCGGCAGCAATCTGACCTGAATATACACGGAAGAAACAAATCTTACCAACGAATGGGTCAGTAGCAATCTTGAATGCAAGAGCTGAGAATGGCTCGTCATCAGATGAATGACGGAATTCTTCCTCTTCTGTATCAGGATTTACACCCTTGATTGAGTCAACGTCGGTAGGAGCCGGCATATAGTCAACAATTGCATCAAGGAGTGGCTGAACACCCATATTACGATAAGCTGTACCGCAGCAAACAGGAACCATTGAGTTTGCGATAGTAGACCTACGGATAACCTTCTTGATTTCGTCGACAGTAATAGCGTCTTCGCCCTCTTCGAAGTATTTTTCCATAAGGTCCTCATCCATCTCAGCAACATGCTCTACAAGCTCTGTTCTGTACTTTGCAGCGAGTTCCTTCATATCATCAGGGATTTCTCTGATTTCAAATTTCATACCCTTTTCTTTATCAGGATCGATATAGATAACGGCATGGTTTTCTACGAGGTCAATAATACCCTCAAAGGTATCCTCACTTCCGATTGGAAGCTGGATAGGAAGAGCATTACATTTAAAACGGTCTTTAACCATATTAAGAGCTCTGTAGAAGTCAGCACCCATAATATCCATCTTATTAACGAATATCATACGAGGTACTTTATATTCATCAGCCTGGCGCCATACGGTTTCAGACTGTGGCTCAACACCGCCCTTTGCACAAAGAACAGTAACTGAACCGTCAAGTACACGAAGTGAACGCTGAACCTCAACTGTGAAGTCTACGTGACCCGGTGTATCGATAATATTGATTCTATGCTTTTTCCAGAAACAAGTAGTTGCAGCAGATGTGATTGTGATACCACGCTCCTGCTCCTGCTCCATCCAGTCCATTGTTGCAGCACCTTCGTGTGTTTCACCAATCTTGTGGTTTACACCTGTATAATACAGAATACGCTCGGTGGTTGTAGTTTTACCTGCATCAATATGAGCCATAATGCCAATATTTCTTGTTTTCTCAAGAGATACTTGTCTTGACATAATACCCTCCTATTAATATCTGAAATGAGCAAATGCTTTGTTTGCTTCTGCCATCTTGTGTGTATCGTCGCACTTCTTAACTGCGCCGCCTGTCTTATTAACAGCGTCCATAATTTCAGCAGCAAGACGTTCTCTCATAGTTCTCTCTGAACGCTGACGAGCGTAAAGAGTAATCCAACGAAGACCTAAAGTCTGTCTTCTTTCAGGACGAACCTCAAGAGGAACCTGGTAAGTAGCACCGCCGACACGGCGAGCCTTTACCTCGAGTACAGGCATTACGTTTTCCATTGCAGCTTCAAAAGTCTCTAATGGGTCGTTGCCTGTTTTTTCCTTAATGATGTCGAATGCGTCGTAAACGATTTTCTGAGCGACGCCCTTCTTTCCATCAAGCATGATGCTGTTGATAAGTCTGGTTACAAGCTTTGAATTGTAAAGCGGATCAGGTAATACATCACGCTTAGCGATTTGGCCTCTTCTTGGCATCTTCGCTTCCCTCCTTCATAATTTTTAATGAGTTCATAGGTACTCGGTTTTTCCGTGGAGTCAACAAAAGGTCATATACGCTGTAATTATATATAGGTATATAAACTATTGTTATCCATTAAAATAAGGCTTATTTCTTAGCAGCCTTTGGCTTCTTTGCACCGTACTTAGAACGGCTCTGCATTCTGCCGTTTACACCCTGTGTATCAAGTGTACCACGAATAATATGGTAACGTACACCAGGAAGGTCCTTAACACGGCCGCCACGAATCATAACTACAGAGTGTTCCTGAAGGTTATGACCAACGCCCGGAATGTATGCAGATACTTCAATACCGTTAGTAAGACGAACTCTGGCAATCTTACGAAGAGCTGAGTTAGGCTTCTTAGGTGTAGCAGTCTTTACTGCAGTACAAACGCCACGCTTTTGAGGTGAGTTGTTATCTGTAACAACATTTTTCTTAGTGTTTAAGCCCTTTAAAAGTGCAGGTGTCTTTGACTTCTTTTCGATAGTCTTACGACCTGTTCTTACGAGCTGATTAAAGGTAGGCAATAGTTTATCTCCTTTCAAAAATTATTTTATACGCTGTGTGCGTATAAGTCATACGCCGAAAAATCGGCATATCAATTAAACGCACACCTCGGGGCAAGCCAAAGCCTACCCCGAAATGTTGTATTATTTGCTAAAAAGTTGCATAAAAATTTGTTGATTATATACAAACTTATCTCACACGATTTAGCATTATACCACTACTGCATAGTGTTTGTCAAGAGTTCTTGTAATTGTTCAAGATTTAAAATTTCATCACTGTTTTCAGCGGCAAAATAACTAGGAACAACATCAACCTTACGGAATACATCCATACCTGTACCGGCAGGAACAAGTTTACCGATAATAACATTTTCCTTAAGACCGATAAGCGGGTCGCTCTTGCCTCTGATAGCGGCATCGGTAAGAACTCTTGTTGTTTCCTGGAAGGAAGCGGCTGAAAGGAATGAATCTGTAGCAAGAGAAGCCTTTGTAATACCCATAAGAATAGGAATATACGTTGCTTTCTTAAGATTTTCCTCGCCTGCTTTAATTCTTGCGCCAATCTTGTCGTTTGCTTCATCAACAGCCGAAACATCAACCATTGTGCCTGCAACAAGATCGGTGTCACCTGCTTCGTCAACAGTACATTTCTTAAGCATTTGACGAACAATAACCTCGATATGCTTATCGTTGATATCAACACCCTGCGTACGATATGCAAACTGAACTTCCTTAATAAGGTAGTTATAAACAGCCTCTTCACCGAGAATTGCAAGAACATCATGCGGATTAACAGCACCGAGAGTAAGCTCAGTACCCTTAGTAATATGAGCACCCTCTACGATATTTTCGCAAAGTCTTGCACCGTAAGGAATAAGATACTTCTTCTCCTCAGCAGTGTCCTTATTATAAACGATAACGTGACGGCTCTTCTTGATTTCCTCAAAACGAACATCACCTTCGATTTCAGAAAGGATAGCAAGCTGCTTTGGCTTTCTTGCCTCAAAGAGTTCCTCAACACGAGGAAGACCCTGTGTGATATCTGCACCGCCGGCTACACCACCGGTATGGAATGTTCTCATTGTAAGCTGAGTACCAGGCTCACCGATTGACTGAGCGGCAATGATACCGACTGCTTCACCAACCTGAACAGGTTCATTAAATGCAAGGTTTGCACCATAACACTTACGGCAAACACCGTGACGTGATTTACAAGTAATAAGTGAACGAATCTTTACCGACTCAATACCTGCGTCAACAATACGCTTAGCATCATCAGAAGTCATCATTCTGTCAGCTTCCATAAGAACTTCACCGGTCTTAGGGTCAACTACAGGGTCAACAACAAATCTGCCTGTAAGTCTTTCCTCAAGCGGCTCAAGAACACGGTTACCATCCATAATTTTGCTTACTACGATACCGTCATGACATCCGCAGTCGTCGTCACGAATGATAACGTCCTGAGATACGTCAACAAGACGTCTTGTAAGATAACCTGAGTCAGCAGTACGAAGAGCTGTATCGGCAAGACCTTTACGAGCACCACGAGAAGAAATGAAATATTCAAGAATATTAAGACCCTCACGATAGTTAGCACGAATAGGAACCTCGATTGTCTTACCTGCAGTATTTGCGATAAGACCTCTCATACCTGCAAGCTGGCGAAGCTGTGAAGTACTACCACGAGCACCTGAGTCTACCATCATGTGAATTGGGTTATGAGCACCGTCAAAGTTACTCGTAAGCTCATTAGAAACCTTATTGGTACAATCTTCCCATGCTTTAATTACTGCTGCGGAACGCTCCTCGTTAGTAATAAAGCCGTAGTTATAGTTATATGTGATTTCATCAACTTTCTTTTCTGCTTCTGCAAGGTATTCCTTCTTCTTTTCAGGGATAAGTGCGTCGCAAACAGCAACGGTAGTACCTGAAACAGTTGAATACTTATAGCCCTGTGCCTTGATAGAATCAAGAACATGAGAAGCAATAGAAACGCCGTGTACATTGATACATCTTTCAGCAATTTGACCGAGCTGCTTTTTCTTAACTACAAATGAAACCTCAAGGTCAAATTCGTGTGCAGGGTCAGTTCTGTCAACAAAGCCGAGATCCTGAGGAACCGGATTATTGAAAATGATTCTGCCGATTGTTGTAATTATAACAGCGCTCTTAGTTACGCCGTCAACCTCACGGGTAACACGAATCTTTGCAGGTGAATGCATACCGAGAGAGCCTTCCTGATATGCCATCATTGCCTCATCTTTATCTCTGTAAAGCTTATATGAACGGTAGTAGCCATACTTTTGAGCAAGCTCTTCCTCTGAAATCTCACAAAGAATAGCAGGATTAGAAATATAATCACGTGGATCTTCAAAATCTTTATTAATATCAGCTTTAACGTCTGCAAAACTAACTTCCTGAGTCCTTGCCTCGTCCTTATAGAATTTAGGTTGACCCGGCTCACCTTCTTTAATCATTGTAAGATAGTATGAACCGATAACCATATCCTGAGTAGGAACAGTAACGGGCTTACCGTCTGACGGCTTAAGAAGGTTATTAGCAGCAAGCATCAACATTCTTGCCTCAGCCTGAGCTTCAGCAGAAAGAGGTACGTGAACAGCCATTTGGTCACCGTCGAAGTCGGCGTTGAATGCGGTACAAGCAAGCGGATGGAGCTTAATTGCTCTACCCTCAACAAGTACAGGTTCAAATGCCTGAATACCAAGTCTGTGAAGTGTGGGGGCACGGTTTAACATAACCGGGTGATCCTTGATTACAACCTCAAGGCTATCCCAAACAGCAGGATTATTGGCTCTTTCAACCATTTTTCTTGCTGACTTAATATTAGATGCAACACCGGTTTCAACAAGTCTTTTCATAACGAAAGGCTTGAAAAGTTCAATAGCCATTTCTTTAGGAAGACCGCACTGGTGCATCTTGAGTTCAGGACCTACAACGATAACCGAACGACCTGAATAGTCAACACGCTTACCGAGAAGGTTTTGACGGAAACGTCCCTGCTTACCCTTAAGCATATCAGAAAGTGACTTAAGAGGTCTGTTATTAGGACCTGTAACAGGACGGCCACGACGACCGTTATCGATAAGAGCATCAACAGATTCCTGAAGCATTCTCTTCTCGTTTCTTACGATGATTTCAGGAGCGCCAAGCTCAAGAAGTCTTTTAAGACGATTGTTTCTGTTAATAACTCTTCTGTAAAGGTCGTTAAGGTCAGAGGTAGCAAATCTGCCGCCGTCAAGCTGAACCATAGGACGGATATCAGGAGGAATTACAGGAATAGCGTCAAGAATCATCCATTCAAGCTTATTGCCGCTGTGGTAGAAAGCATCAACAACATCAAGCCTTTTAAGAAGTCTTACTCTCTTTTGACCTGTAGCACCCTCAAGTTCTGCAGTAAGTTCATCACGAAGCTGAGCAACATCAATTCCCTGAAGAAGCTCTTTAACAGCCTCGGCACCCATACCTGCCTTAAAGTCGTCCTCGTATCTTTCTCTCATTTCAGCATATTCTTTTTCGTTAAGAATCTGCATTTTTTCAAGTGGGGTGTCACCGGGATCGGTAACAATGTAAAGTGCAAAATAAAGCACCTTTTCAAGGTATCTCGGGCTGATATCAAGTACAAGACCGAGGCGGCTCGGAATACCCTTAAAATACCAAATATGAGAAACAGGAGCTGCAAGCTCGATATGACCCATACGTTCACGTCTTACTTTTGAGCGTGTAATTTCAACACCGCAGCGCTCGCAGACTTTTCCCTTATAACGAACTCTCTTATATTTACCGCAATGGCATTCCCAATCCTTCATAGGTCCGAAAATTCTTTCGCAGAAAAGACCGTCACGTTCAGGTTTAAGAGTTCTGTAGTTTATTGTTTCAGGCTTTGTTACTTCGCCGTAAGACCATTCACGAATCTGCTCCGGTGAAGCAAGGCCGATTTTTATTGAACTGAATTCGTTTTCATAATTATCCATATGGAAGCACTCCTTTATATTAGTTAGTTGCGGAAGTCTTATCAGAATTATTCATCGTCTGAAGAATCGTCGCCGAAGCCGAAATCGTAATCATCATCTGATTCGCTTTCGCCATCTGCAAACAAATCATCAAAGCCATCTGACTGACCTGCTTCCTGTTCGCCCTCAGCATTTTCTACTCCAAAGCCTTCCTGACCCTCAAAGTCATTTACTGTTGTAAATGCTTGTTCATCGATTGGCTGAATACCTGAACCGTCATCAAGGTCTTGCTTGAGCTCAACCTCATTGCCGTCTTTATCGAGAACCTTAGTGTCAAGACCGAGTGCCTGAAGTTCTTTGAAGAGAACCTTGAATGACTCAGGTGTGCCTGCCGCAGGAATATTCTCGCCTTTTACGATTGACTCGTAAGTACGAACACGGCCGACAACGTCATCGGACTTAATTGTAATAATTTCTTGAAGAGTATAAGCTGCACCGTAAGCTTCAAGTGCCCAAACTTCCATTTCGCCGAAACGCTGACCGCCGAACTGAGCTTTACCACCGAGCGGTTGCTGAGTTACAAGGCTGTAAGGACCTGTTGAACGAGCGTGAATCTTATCATCAACAAGGTGATGGAGTTTAAGATAATACATATAACCTACTGTGATACGGTTATCAAACTTCTCACCTGTACGGCCGTCGATAAGTTCTGTCTTACCGTCATATACCTTCTTGCCGTTTTCATCGATATAGTAACCGATATCGGCTTCCTTAAGGCATTCACGAATATCTTCCTCATGAGCGCCGTCGAATACAGGAGTCATCATCTTCCAGCCAAGAGCCATAGCTGCATAGCCGAGATGAACCTCAAGTACCTGACCGATATTCATACGTGAAGGTACGCCGAGAGGGTTAAGAACAATATCAAGAGGTCTGCCGTCAGGAAGGAATGGCATATCCTCCTGAGGTAAAATTCTTGAAACAACACCTTTGTTACCGTGACGACCTGCCATCTTATCGCCGACTTGAATTTTACGCTTTTGAGCAATATATACTCTAACTACTTTATTTACACCCGGTGAAAGCTCATCGCTGTTAGCACGGGTAAATACTTTAACGTCAACAACAATACCGTATTCGCCGTGAGGGATACGCATTGATGTATCTCTAACCTCTCTTGCCTTTTCGCCAAAGATAGCTCTCAAAAGTCTTTCCTCGGCTGTAAGCTCTGTTTCACCCTTAGGTGTAACTTTGCCGACAAGAATATCGCCTGAATGAACCTCGGCACCGATACGGATAATACCGTCTTCGTCAAGGTCACGAAGAGCATCCTCACCAACGTTAGGAATATCTCTTGTTATTTCTTCAGGACCGAGTTTTGTATCACGAGCCTCTACCTCATGCTCAACAACGTGGATTGAGGTATAAACGTCGTCTCTTACAATCTTTTCATTAATAAGAACAGCATCCTCATAGTTATAACCTTCCCATGTCATAAAGCCGATAAGGGCATTCTTACCAAGTGAAATTTCACCGTTGCAGGTTGCCGGACCGTCTGCAATAACCTGTCCGTCCTCAACTTTTTGGTGAAGAGAAACGATAGGACGCTGATTAATGCACGTTCCCTGGTTAGAACCTTGGAACTTAACAAGCTCATACTTGTCAACTTCACCCGGCTTAACTGTAATTTCAATAGTGTCGGCATCAACTGCAGTAACAGTACCGCCACGCTTAGCAATAACAACTACACCGGAGTCGTAAGCTGCTTTATATTCCATACCAGTTCCTACAACAGGAGCAACTGTCTTAAGAAGAGGTACAGCCTGACGCTGCATGTTAGCACCCATAAGTGCACGGTTAGCGTCATCGTTTTCAAGGAAAGGAATCATTGCTGTAGCAACTGAAACTACCATCTTAGGCGATACGTCCATATAATCTACTCTTTCAGGAGGAAGAGTAAGGAACTCATCACGGCAACGGCAAGTAACTCTTGCGTTTGTAAATCTGCCGTTTTCATCAAGAGGTTCGTTAGCCTGAGCAACAACGTAATTATCCTCAACATCGGCAGTCATATAAACAACCTCGTCGGTTACAACGCCTGTTTCCTTGTCAATTTTACGATAAGGAGCTTCGATAAAGCCGTACTTGTTGATACGGGCAAATGAAGCAAGATATGAGATAAGACCGATGTTAGGACCTTCAGGAGTTTCGATAGGACACATTCGGCCATAGTGTGTGTAGTGTACGTCACGAACCTCAAATCCTGCACGATCTCTTGAAAGACCGCCCGGACCGAGGGCTGAAAGACGACGCTTGTGGGTAAGCTCTGCAAGTGGGTTACCCTGATCCATGAACTGTGAAAGCGGTGAAGAACCGAAGAATTCTTTAATTGCCGCTGTTACGGGACGGATATTGATGAGTGAGTTAGGTGAAAGCGACTCCATATCCTGTGACTGGGTTGTCATTCTCTCTCTTACAACTCTTTCAAGACGGGAGAAACCGATTCTGAACTGGTTCTGAAGAAGTTCGCCTACGCAGCGGATTCTTCTGTTGCCGAGGTGGTCGATATCATCTGTATTACCGACACCGTGAGCAACACAGTTAAGGTAGTTGATTGTTGCAAAGATATCATCAACTGTGATGTGGTTAGGAACAAGCTCATCTGCACGGCTTCTGAGCATTTCCTTGAGGTCATCCTCATTCTCACAGGAATCAAGAATTTCGCAAAGAACATCAAAACGAACATTTTCCTTGATATCACACTCTGCTTCTGCATCAAAATCAACATAGCAAGCAATGTCAACCATACCGTTTGAAATAACCTTAACGATTGTTTCATCGGCAGCCTTTACATAGGCAATCTTAACACCTGCGTTTTCGATTTCAAAAGCCTTTTCCTTTGTGATTTTTTCATCACGAAGAGCCATAACCTCGCCTGTGCGTGGGTTGGCAATCGGCTCTGCAAGAACCTGACCTTCAAGACGGTTTGCAATACCGAGCTTTTTGTTGTATTTATATCTGCCTACTCTTGACATATCATAACGACCGGGGTCAAAGAACAGGTTGTTTATGTGTGTCTGCGCACTGTCAACTGTCGGAGGCTCAGACGGACGGAGCTTTTTGTAAACCTCGATAAGACCTTCTTCAACATTTGAAGCGGCATCCTTTTCGATAGTAGCTCTCATTCTTTCATCGTCACCGAAATAGTCGAGAATTTCGGCATCCGTGCCAAGACCGAGTGCTCTGATAAATGATGTAACGGGAAGCTTACGGTTCTTATCAATACGAACATAAAAAACATCGTTTACATCGGTTTCATACTCAAGCCATGCACCACGATTCGGGATAACTGTTGTTGAATACAGTTCCTTACCGGTTTTATCGTGATCCATTTTATAGTAAACGCCCGGGCTTCTTACAAGCTGTGAAACGATAACACGCTCAGCACCGTTGATAACGAATGTGCCGCTTGCGGTCATCAGCGGGAAATCGCCCATAAATACATTGCTCTCTTTGATTTCACCCGTTGACTTATTCAAAAGTCTTGCGGTTACTCTGAGAGCAGCTGAATATGTTGCATCACGAACCTTACACTCAATTACGCTGTAGTTCGGGTGATCAACATCAAGTGTGTAGTCGATAAAATCGAGAACAAGGTTGTCCTGATAATCGGTAATGCCCGAAACATCTTTAAATACTTCTTTAAGACCTTCGTCAAGCAACCATTTGTATGACGCTTTCTGAATGTCGATAAGATTAGGCATATCAATTACTTCATCGATTTTACCAAAACTCATTCTTTCGGTGTTGCCAAGCTTTACGGGTTTGACATTAACCATAGGCGTATCACTCCTTAAAAAATCTATGAAACGGGGCAAGCGGTACTGAAAATCTGCTCATAAAAAGCTCTTGACACAAAAGGATTTTTGTGATAATATCCCCTTGTTGGATAAAGTTTTTTGCGGATTTTCCCGACCTCTTCGGTACATATCCCCATTATGGTACATTTTATTATTCTATATTGAAATAATCAATAAGTCAAGAGAATTTTCGGATTTTTTTCGGATTTTACTGACTTTTTTATATTTTTACAGGTTTTATTTCCCGAAAAGAATTATTTTTCTTTTCGGGCTATTTTTTACACCCAAATGCAACACCCGACACGGTGTATGGTTTTACAAGTAGGGGCGTTCATCGGACGCTCGCAAGTAACAGAACATACATTATGATAAATACAAAGTGTATAGATGTCGCAAAGTCATTGTTCAACTGTAGCGGCGAACACGGTTCGCCAATTGATTTGTGTGCAAACACAAATCAAGCAAAACCAATTTTTTGGTAAATAGCAAATATAAATTTCATATAACAAACGATTTGTATTAAGTCGAACCGATTTTACAATCGTTTCGATTGGCGAACACTGTTCGCCGCTACAGTATAACAATTGCTTTGTGGGATTTATCAAATTCGTTTTAACATATATTTTCTACCATTACCTGCGGGCGTCCAATGAACGCCCCTACATTTAAACAACAGCTTTTACACAAACAAAAACAGTCGGGAAGACATTGCTTTGCATTTTGCAAACTGTCTTCCCGACATTCATTTTCAATTTTTAATTTTTAATTACTTGCCTTCCCCATATCATCATATCTGTCCAGAAACGAAACTTTATTATCGCCTTGTTTATATGAAATAATCGTATCGAGGTTGACATTTTCAACGCTGTGGAAAATGTTGCTTTCAATCTGGGGATTGATTTTCTTCAGATTTGCTATAAGCTGTTTGATTTCCTGTCGTTTTGAGCCTGTGTTGCTGTTCGGGGAACAGGTTGTGCAGGTGTCAGTAAAACGGCACGCACATTGAATGAAATTCAGCTTGTTGTAATCTCGCCAATGCTTGATTTCAGCCTCACGAACGAGGTAGAGAGGGCGGATAAGTTCCATTCCCTCATAGTTTGTGCTGTGGAGCTTCGGCATCATCGTCTGAACCTGACCGCCGTAGAGCATACCCATAAGAATAGTTTCTATAACATCGTCATAGTGATGACCGAGTGCGATTTTGTTACAGCCGAGCTGCTTTGCCTTTTTGTAGAGATAACCTCTCCTCATTCTTGCACAAAGGTAGCATGGATATTTGTCAACATTGTAAACAGAATTAAAAATATCTGTTTCAAAAACGGTTATCGGAATGTTCAGCCTACGGGCGTTGCTCTCGATTACATCACGATTTTCAACGCTGTAGCCCGGGTCCATTACAAGAAAAACAAGCTCAAACGGAAATTTATTATGCCTTTTCAACTCCTGAAAAAGCTTTGCCATCAGCATTGAATCCTTGCCCCCCGAAATGCAGACGGCAATTTTATCGTTCGGCTCAACAAGCTTGTACTCGATTATCGCCGCAGTAAATCTGCTCCAAATCGTCTTGCTGAACTTTTTGCGGATGCTCTTTTCAACATCGGTTGCATAGTCCTCATTCTCGAATTGACTTCTCAACCAACTGTAATAACCGCCCTCAAGATTCACGGCATTGAATCCGTCATCACGCAGATTTTCTGCAAGCTCGTCACTTATCTGACCGCTTTTGCAACAGAGGACAACAAGCTTGTCTTTGGGCAAAAGTGAATTGTCCCCTTTTATTTTTGCAAGCGGAATATTCTTTGCTCCGTCAATGTGGCCGTATTCAAACGAAATTTCATCTCGGATATCGACAAGAGTATATTCCTCGTCAAGCTTACTCACCTGTTCTATTGTAATCTGATTGTTTTCCGATTTAAACATTCATAACCCTTCAATCTCTGTTTTTGCTGTTTTTTATTGCAACAATTGTTATATCGTCAAATTGCTCCGCATTTTCGGTAAAGTCCGTCAAAGCATCATAAACTCCGTCGCACACACCTTTTGCAGTCTGTTCGGCATTTTGACAGGCAGACACAAGTCTTTCGTTGCCGAAAAATTCATTATCCGCATTTGTTGCCTCATTCACACCGTCGGTGTAAAGGCAGATTATATCACCGTTTCCAAATTCAGCGCTGTTCACAACATACCTTGCATCATCAAACACACCGAGCATTATACACGGCTTACATTCTAAAAATTCAGCCTTACCGTTGCTCACCGCAACAGGCTTGTTATGACCTGCATTTATGTACAAAAAGCTGTCGCTGTTTTTGTCAAAAATCACGGCGAATGCAGTTACAAACATTCCCTCGGGATTTGACGAACAGAGTTCCCTGTTGATTTCTTCAAATGCCCTGTCGGGTTCTGCATTTTCGGTCATTTTTTCGTGGATAAGAGTTTTTGCAAAAGCCATAAACATTGCCGCCGCAACACCCTTGCCCGACACATCGCCGACTACTGCACATATTCTGCCGTCAGGCAATGCAAAGCAATCGTAAAAATCACCGCCTACCTGTCTTGCAGACTCCATTCTTGCCGAAACATCAAAACAATCGGCAAAGACAACATTCTTTTCTCTCGCAATTATTCCGTACTGAATCCGCCTTGCAACCTCAAGCTCGGTTTCATTTTTAGCCTTTTCACTCGCAAGGGCGGAATTTTTTTCAACATAAGTTTCTACATCGTGAGCCATATCGTTGAAATAATCAGCCAAAAGCTGAATTTCATCGTCAGAGCCGAGTTTTATCGGCACAAACGCTTTCTTTGTATTTGTGCCGTCAGCCTTGTCGGAAAAGTATCCTCGAATTTTTTCAAAAATCAAAAGTATCGGATTATACATCTTTTTTCTGACAAACCGCATTACAAGTAAGAATACAATTGCCAGCACAACAAACAAGGCAACAACTCGCATTG
>OIEN01000768.1_pt1 | contig 17268 bp, 3 predicted proteins | sample 1581741 | NCBI WGS metagenome assembly OIEN01 (sample SAMN01760944, study PRJEB22395) | human gut metagenome | reverse complement strand
CAAAAACAGCAACAATAAATGTAAGTGCAAAAGTAGATAAGGTAGAATACTATGCTAACAGTAAAGAGCTAACATCAATAGCACAAATAGTAGACATTACAAATGAATCAGATAATGCAGGACAATATGTAAAAGCAGGAGATAACATTGAATATACAATTACAGTAAAAAATAATGGAACAGAAGGAGTAAGTGGACTAAAAATAATAGATAAAATACCAAGTAGTTTAACAGTAGATAGTGTAACATTTGATGATGAAACAATAGAAGCATATAAAGATATAAATGATATAGAAATTTCTTGTGATATAGCTTCACAATCTGAGAGAACAATTAAAATATCAACTACAGTAAAATATTCAGTAGATAGAACAAATGCAGAACCAATTACAAATGTTGCATATGCAGAGATGTTAGGAGAAAGAGTTGCAACGACTTCAGAAATAAATCATATTATTGAAGCAAATAAAGAAAACGCAGATACAGATAAAGATGAGGATGGAAAAGGTAATGAAGATATTGCAAATGGAAGCAAAATGATAACAGGTGTTGCTTGGTTTGATGAAAATGCAAATGGACAAAGAGATGATTCAGAAAAAACATTATCTAATATAAAAGTACATTTATTAAATACAAAAACAAACAATTTAGTTAAAGACACAAAAGGAAACGTACTAGAGGCAACAACAAATGATAATGGAGTGTATGTATTAAATAATATAGGAAGCGGAAAATACATTGTTGTATTTGAATATAATAAAACTCAATATGCATTAACAAAATACAAAGCAGAGAATGTTGATGAAAGCAGAAATTCAGATGTTATGACAAATGAATTATCAATAGAAAACGAAAAACAACAAGTAGCTTCAACAGATATTATAGAAATAAATAATGAAGATGTTTCTGATATTAATATTGGATTAATTGAATTAAAGAACTTTAACTTTAGATTAGACAAATATATTAGTAAAATACTAATTCAAAATTCAGCAGGAACAACAGTAAAAGAATATACTGATGCAACTGTAGCCAAAGCAGAATTAGATGGAAAGAAAATTAATGGAACAACAGTTATTATTGAATACGAAATAAAAGTAACAAACATAGGTGAAGTTGACGGATATGTAAGAAAAATAGTAGATTACATGCCAAGTGACTTGAAATTTAGTTCTGAATTAAATAAAGATTGGTATCAAACAGGAACAGATCTTTATAATACAAGTTTAGCAAACGAAAAAATAACAGCAGGACAATCAAAATCAGTTAAATTGACATTAACAAAGGCAATGACAGAAAATAATACAGGTTTAATAAATAATACAGCAGAAATTGCAGAAAGTTATAATGAACTAGGAATAGCTGATAGCAAATCAACTCCTGGAAATAGAGTAAATGGAGAAAGTGATTATGGTTCAGCAGATGCAATATTAAGTTTAAAAACAGGTGGAGAAGTTTATATAGCAATTACAATTATAGCTATAATTGCATTAGGAATTCCAACATTTATTATAATAAGAAAAAAATATATAAAAGGTGATAGAAAATAGAAAGGAAAGGAGGTATAAAAATGAGTAAGATAAAAAAATTAGCAGTTTTATGTTTTATGATATTACTAGGAAGTTTTGTTATTACGAATTCAGTAAATGCTGAATCAAAGTATTTTTCATATAATGATTTATGCTATAATGAAACTTTACTTTGTGCACAACACCATCAAAGTATGTATGGATCTACATATAAATTAATTACTGAAATAAATATAACAGGAAATAAATCAACAGGAAATGGTGCAACAGTAGAGAGTTGGCATAATGCTAAATTGGCAGCAATTTTATCAAATAAAAGAGGAACATTAGAAAATTATGGAGGAAGTGATGTTGAAAATTTACCAGTGCAAAATGCAATATGGAATTATTTAGGTACATGGCGTTCAGAAGTTGGATATAAACATGGAATTAAACAGGATTTCGTAAATAATTCAAAAGGTAATTTTAATACATCAATAGAAACAGAAGCAGAAGAGTATGCTAATAATTACAAAAATGGAAATTTGACACAAATAACTGATAAAACAGATAAAAGTAAAATAAAAGTAACACAATATACAGAAGGAAATGAACAATATTTAAGAGTAGGACCATTTAAATATGAATTTCCTGAAAAATTATCAGAAATTAATGTAATAACAGATAAAAATTCAAAAATGGAAATAAAATGTTTTGAAAAACGTATAAATGATAATCAATATTCTAAATATTCTAATATAAATCAAATTAAAAGTGGAAATGAGTTTTATATTAGTGTAAAGATGCCAACAGATGGTACAAGCCAGATAAAGAAAATTACAGTAAAAGGTAAAGCACATGTAACTATTAAATTCTGGGAAAGTACAAGTATGAGTCAACAAAACCTATTACAATATAACTATAGTAATGAAGAAATAGACATAAACCAGACTTTTGATTATAATATAAAAATATTAGGAAATTTAAAAGTTATAAAAGTTAACAAAGATAATATAAAAATAAAATTACAAGGTGTAGGATTTTATGTACAAAATAAAGATACTAAAAAATGGGTAAAAGTAGAAAATGACACAGTATCTTATACAGATAAAAAAGAAGATGCAACAGAGTTTATAACAGATAAAAATGGTGAAATTACAATTAAAAATTTAGTTGTAGGTACATATGTAGCTTATGAAACTAAAAACCCAAATTATGGTTATGAAATCATAAAAGAAGGACAAGAAAAGACAATTACTGTAGATAAAACAGCAGAACTTCAAATTCCAAATAAGCAAAAATACATTAGACTTTCTGGATATGTATGGGTAGATAAGGTCTTCTCAAAACAATCTAAGAGAAATGACTTATATAAAGACAATGAGTATGACTCAAATGACATATTGTTAGATGGAATTACTGTAAGACTAATTGATAAAACAACAGGTAAAGCAGTAAAAGAAGCTAAGACAGCTAATGGAGGAGAATACTTATTTAAAGATGTTTTAGTAGAAGATTTAGAAAAATATTATATAGAATTTGAATATGATGGATTAACTTATACAAATGTAATACCTCATATTGATAGAGACAATGGTTCAAAAGCTGCTGAAAATAGTAGTGTAAGAGATGAATTTAATAAAGGATTCTCAGTAATAGAAGGAAGTACAGAAAGTAATAAAGGTATTACAAAAGATAGTGCTGGAAATCCAAAATATGATTTAAATTATAACATTGACAAAAATAAACATACATCAACGCTTAACAATACAGGATTATATCCAATAACAGCTAATACAAATGAAACAGGATATGTTATAAAAGACCACTTTACTCCAGGACAAGAAGAAATTAAGTATATAAATTTAGGTTTATATGAAAGAGAGCAACCAGACATTGCATTAGTAAAAGATTTATATAATGTAAATGTTGCAATAAATGGATATAACCATATATATGAGTATGCAAACAGATTTAATAATCAAGGAGAATATGGAGACGGATTTAATGTAGGAGTTAAATTTGGAAATAAATATGGAAACATGTCATATACAAGAGCGATTTATGAAGCTGATAAAGAATATACAAGTTCAGATAAGAGCAAAGAATTAAAAGTATATGTAACCTATAAAATATCAATGAAAAATGAATCTTCTAATTTACAAGTACAAGTAAATAACATAGTAGATTACTATGATTCAAATTATACATTAATAAAAACAGGAACAGGAATTGACGAAAAAGGAAATGTAACAGGAGATATTTCAAACAGTGGTAGTCAAAGTTATAATGATAAATATCAAAAAGTAATTATTAATACAAATTCAAAGATAGAGCATAATAAATCAGCAGATGTCTATGTACAATTCGAATTAAATAGAGATGCTGTACTTAAAATCTTGAACGATAAAGAAAACTTAGATAATGTTGTAGAAATCAATTCTTATTCTGTATTTGATACAGATGGAAAAGTATATGCAGGAATAGATACAGATTCAAACCCAGGAAATGCAGTACCAGGAGAGACAACAACATATGAAGATGATACAGATTCAGCACCAGGTTTAAAATTAGTAGTTTCAGATAAGGCAAGAGAGATGACAGGTAAGGTATTCTTAGATTCTACTTCAAATGAATTAAAGACAGGAGAAGTAAGACAAGGTGATGGAATGTATACAGACGGAGAAAAGGGAATTAAAGATGTAAAAGTTACACTTAAAGAGAATATAGAAAGAGGAAAAGTATATGAAGCAACAACAGATGAAAATGGTGACTTCTATATTTCAGGGTATATACCAGGTGATTACACATTAACTTATACTTGGGGAGATAAAGAATATACAGTTCAAAATTACAAAGGAACAGTTTATGACAAAAATAGATATGATGCAAATGTTACAAATAAAGAATGGTATAAAACAGATGTAGATACTAGATATACTGATGCAATTGATAATTATAATACAAGGGAAAAAATTGATGATGAAATTGCAGAAGTTACAAATAAAACAGCTACTACAATTGATAAAATGGATTCAACAACACCAACAATGGGAATTAGTGTAGAATACACAACAACAACTACAATAGAACCAACAACTGATAAATTTAAAAGTCCAGACTTTAAGATTGAAAATATAGACTTTGGTATTGTAGAGAGAGCAAGACAAGATTTAGCTTTAAGAAAAAGAGTAAATACATTTAAAGTTACATTAGCAAATGGTCAAGTAATCGCAGATATGACAATAGATGAAAAAGGAAATATTACAGGAGAAAGAAATCATGTAACATATATGGGACCATCAAGTACTACTACACCAAAAAATGGACTTGTTAAATTAGAACTAGACAATGAGTTAATTCAAGGAGCAACAGTTGAAGTAGAATATGAAATAAAAGTAACTAATAATAGTGAATTAGATTATGTATCAGAGGACTTTTATAAATATGGAATTAAATCAGGCAATGAAGTTACTATAACACCAACATCAATTATAGATTACTTAGATAAAAATTGGGGATTTGAAGCTGAGAAAAATAAAGAATGGACTGTAAAGAGCTTAGATGAAATTAAAAACATTGTTGCAAAAGAAGTATACGAGAATGAAGATTCAACTATAGCTGACAAGACAATTCTTTACACAGAAAGTCTAAAAGGACAAAAATTAAAACCTACTGAATCAGCAACAGTAAATTTAAATGTTTCTAAAGTACTATCAAATTCAGATGAGATTTCATTAGACAATGAATCAGAAATTACAGAATTGACAAAGGACGGAGGTTCAAGACTAATTTCAACACCAGGAAATTATATTCCAGGACAAGAAGAAACTAAAGAGTCAGACGAAAGTATAGCAGAAACAGTAATCGTAACACCAAGTACGGGTGCTAATCTAGAATTTATTGTACCAATAATGATAGGAGTAATAGCATTAGTAATTTTAGGAGCTGGAGTACTAATAATAAAAAAGAAGACTTTATAATATAAAACCAAAAAGGATTAAATCTGAATAGATTTAATCCTTTTTTCTTTACGCAAATAACTAATTGGAGAGTTTTTTGTAATATAAAAGAGAAATTTGTAATTAAATTGTAAATAAAATTTAAAGAAAGTGTATTAAAACAAGGCTAAATGACTGTCCCTAAAGGTATTACAGATGGAAAATGTAATATTTGGTTAAGCAGGAAAAAACTTATATTGATTTTGAAAACGAAAATAAGTACTATATATAGTAAGGAAAAGTATAAATATTTTAAATATATAAGTCTATTTTTAGATGTATTTAAAGGGGCAGAGGAGGAGCTAGATGAAAAATAAGATTTATCAGAAAATAGTGTTATGTACAACTTTATTAGCAGTAGTTTGTTTAAGCATACTGTTTTTTATGCAATTCATAAGAAATGTTAGTGTTGGTGCAGATAACTCTAGAATGAAATTAGAAGTTAATTTAGATAAATATATTAACTATAATATATCAGATCAAGATAAAGGAACTTTAATACAATACGATGTAAAAGTGGGAAATAACGAAGAAGAGTTAAGAGAATACATTCCAACTAGAGAAAGTGAATTGAATATTGGACTTAATCAAATTGATGGAAAATATCCATATGATGTTAAGGTGGTTGCAAAAAGTACAGAAGCTACAAATGGAAAAACAGAAGAGATACAAGAAAACTATCAATACGATAACACAACAGGAACAGTTGTAATTAAAGCTAGCAATGAAAATGAAAATGGAGAGCCAATTAGTAGTTCAGAACCTAGCAAAGATGCTAAAGATGAGTATTTAGTAATTTGTTATTATGATACATATATTGAACAACCGATTGAAAGAGAATTAGACATTAAAATTTCAGTAAAAGCATCATTATTTGAAGAAGATAGATTTGCAAGTGCAGAAGATGAGCTTACAGGTAAAGTTAAAGAAAATATTGGAGAATTAACTAATATATCATATAATACACCAGATATAGCTAATGGATATATAAAATCAAATATAATTAATGGAACAAATTATGATACAGTATATACAGAAAAACAAAGTGTATTAATCAGTAAAAAGGAATCACAAGAAAAAATAAAAATATTAGAAAATAATAATTTTGTAAAAGCAAATAACAATAATAGTGAAACAGAAATTGATGTAGAAAATAAGGGAGATTTAGTTTATAAAAGTACAAAAATAAGAAAAAGTGATGTAACAAGAGTTTTAGGATTAGATGGAGAAATTAGTATATTAGATAATAATCAAAATTTAATTGCAACAATTAATAAAGATACAGAATTCGAACAAGATGGAACTGTTACAATCAACTATGAAAATGAACCACAAGCTATAATAATAAAAACAAGTAATATTCAAAATGAGGGTATTTTAAATATTGAAAATACAAAAGTAATTAAGAGTAGCATGTTAGAGATTAATAATTCTAAAATAAAGACAGTAGGAAGTTTAATAGGGGTAAGAAGTGAGACAATAAATGAAACTGAGCAAGAAATAGAAGTATATAGTAAAGAATATGAAAACAAGATTGATATAAAAGATTCAAAAACAAATGTAACATTAGAAGTAAATAATGATCAATGGACAAATAAGCAACAAAATGAAATCACATTTGATGTATATACAAATGCAAATACTATAAATGATAATATGTTAAAAAATCCAAAAATAAAAATAGAGCTTCCAAGTCAAGTTGAAAAGGTTATATTAGGAAATAGTTCTGTTGTTTATGCAAATGGATTAGAATTGCAAGATCCATATTTGGAAACAAATAAAAATGGAAATATAGTGATTGTAGCTAATTTAATAGGAGAGCAAACTAGTTACAATGATAATTCATTGGGGTTAATAACAGATGTAAAAATATCTGCTACAGTAATATTGAAAAAGGATATTGAGGGAGCAATAGAAAATGTAAATTTAATATATGCAAACCAATATACTTTAGATGGAAGCACACAAGTTGAAGAAAAAAATAAGCAAATAAAGATAGAAAATTATAAAGAAGAAGTATCAAACCAAAGTGAACAAATTGTAGCTTCTAATGTTGGAGATACATTGAATACTACATCAGAAAATGTGGATGGATTGAAAGTAGAGGTTGTGCCAGTAAGAGGTGATACAACTTTAAAAGATGGAGATACTGTTTATGAAGGAGAGTTTATTAAATATAATATTAAAGTGACAAATACTTCTGATAAACAGATTGATAATGTTAAGGTTGTTGGAACTATCCCAGAAGGTACTGTTTATGGTGAATTGGAAGCGGATTATGAAAATACTTTTGGAAAATATGAATATAGTTTTGATGAAAATATAAAAGAAAAAACAATACAAATTGGTTCATTGGGAGCGGGAGAAATTAGTACGAACTTCTATGAAGTGAAAATAAATGACTTAGGTGATGGAGAAGAAGAAAAAGAAATTCTAAGTAATATAAAAGTTTATGTAGGAGATGCTGAAATAACGAATTATCAAATTAAAAATATAATAAAATCAGCGGATGTACAAGTATTTTTAACTTCAATAAAAAATAATATTGAAGGCATGTATACATATAAACTTAATGTAAAAAGTAATATAGAAGGAGTTGCAGAATTAAAATTACAATTGCCAAAAGAATTTAATCTTAAAGAGATGACTAATAGAGATGGTACTCAAAATGGAGAGGAATCTGAAGAATATGTTATAAATATTTTAGATAATAATTTAATAGATACAAAAATAAATCTAGATAAGAAAGAAAAAGAATATTTGTTTATTGGCATTATAGATAGCCTAAAAGCTAATAACCAAACAGAAGATTCAAAATTATATTTAAAAGCAGTTGCTAAAATAGCTGTAAATAATAAACAATATGAATCAAATGAAAATCGAATTGAATACAATTATGAAAATGTATCAGTATCTATGACGTCTGATAATGAAGGAGAAGAAATTAAATATGAAGATGAAATAGAATATAAGATCGAGGTAAAGAGCATAGGGAAAAAAGATTACTATAGTGAGGATAGTAGTGTAACAACAGTAAATTTGAAAGATTACTTACCAGATGAGGTAGAGCCTCTTAGCGTTACATATGAAAATTGGGAGGCAGATATTACTTTTAACGAAGAAACGAAAGAATATGATGTTAGCGAATATAAGGCTGTTAAAAAAACAGAGGAAATAAATGTAAGAAGAACTGATGAAGATGGAAATAAATTACCTGATGTGGATTTGGATTTGTCTATACCTTTTTATAAGACTATATATGTAACTATAAAAGGTAAAGCAGGATATGTAAGAGAGAAAACAAAAGTTGAAAATAGTGCTATTGTATCGGGAGATTATATCATTTCAAAAACAACAAATATAGTATCACATATAATTCTTCCATATGATTATGAAGATAATCAAGATCCAGATAATCCAGATAATCCAGATAGTCCGGATAGTCCAGACAAGCCAGATGACAAAAATGAAAAATATAGTATATCAGGGATAGCTTGGTTGGATGAGAATGAAGATGGTAAAAGACAAACAAATGAAAAGCTTTTAGATGGTATAACAGTAATGTTAGTAAATACTGATAATTCAAGTGCAATAAAAGCAAAACAAGTAACAGATGCTAATGGAAGTTATAAATTTTCAGAATTAGAAAAAGGAAAATATATTATAATCTTTAATTATGATACAGATACTTATTCAGCAACAGAATATCAGAAGAGTGGGGTATCAAGTAGCTTAAATTCAGATGTTACCACAAAAGAAATAACATTATTAGGAACACAGACTAAAGCAGGAGTAACTGATATTATAGATTTAGGTGCTTCTGTTCAAAATATAGATATTGGGTTAATAAGGAATAAGATTTGTGATCTAAAGTTAGATAAATATATTTCTAAAGTAACAGTAAAAACTAAAAGTGGAACAAAGGAACAAGAGTATGATAATACTAAACTTGCAAAAGTGGAGATTAAATCAAAGGAACTTCAAAATGCTATTGTTGTTGCCGAATATACAATAATAGTTACTAATGAGGGGGAATTGCCTGTTTCAACAGTTAAAATAGCGGATTATATACCAGAGGGATTTCAATTTTCATCTGAATTAAATAAAGAGTGGACTACGATAAAAGATGGAGAAGTTACTAGTAATATAAATCAAACTATTAAAGCAGGAGAAGATGTAAAACTAAAGTTAATACTTACTAAGTCAATGACTTCAAATTCTACAGGGACTTTTATTAATGTGTCAGAAATAGGAGATATGACTAATTCTTTAGGTATAAAAGATATAGATTCGACACCAGGTAACGATGTATCAACAGAGGATGATTATTCAAAGGCAGAGCTAATTATTTCTGTAAGTACAGGAGTTATATTGTATGCTTCTGTAATAACTGGAATATTAATTTTTATAACGATTTTAATATTATTAAATATAAAATTTGGAATAATAAAAATAACAAAGATTTCAATGATTATAATGTGGTCAGTCTTAACTATATTTATTAATACAAAAGATTCTTTAGCAGTAACTTATAAAGAGTGGAAAACACTCCCAGAAGAAAACGTTTATTGGTATGAAGCTGGTTCGTTGTCAAATGGATATTCTTATTTTAGTGTAAAAGATAACCAGAATAATACAATTTTTGGAGATTGTGCTAGGCAAAATGATAATTTTAATAGTTCTACGGGAAGTGGAAGAAATAGATATTTACATGGAATGCTAGAAAAGAAAGAAATAGGTACTCCAAAGGTGAAATATAGTTCTTTCGAGTTTCAAAAAAAGAATAATGATGAAGATGTATATGTGGTTAAAGATGGCAATAAACTTAAGATAGGGCCATTTAAAATTAAAGGAAATGCTACAAGCTATAAATATACAATAACAGGAAAAGATGCAACAGGGAAAAATAAAACAGACTATAATCCAGAAGTTACTGATAAAACGACTAATAATGGAGTGACGACATTTTACTTGAAAATAAACTATACAGAAGATAGTATAAGTGGAGTAAAAATAGAAGGAATTAAAAAAGTAACTAAAACAGTAACAAGACATTTTAAAGGTAGAGGATATTATTTGCCGAAAACTGGAAATGGTATAACACATGAGAATGTGTCTTGTCTAAGAAGTGATTGTACAATTAAACATAGTTGGCCATGGTCTTATCCGGATGGTAATTGGGGAAGCCACATTATACAAGATATATATACGCAAGGATATTATGTGAAGGAAGAAACAACAAATAGTACAGAAAATCAAAGCATACCATTAGAATGGCAAATTAAAAATGGTGATCTTGAAATAATAAAACAAGACAAAAATGACTCAAATGTTAAACTGAAAGATGTAGAAGTAAGAGTACAATGTGATGCAGTAAATTATGATAAAACTTTTAAAACAGGAGAAGACGGAAAGATAACGTTAAAAAATTTAAAACAGGGAACATATACAATCACAGAATTGTCAAATCCACATTATGGTTATACCGTTATGGCTACTGGTAGTGTAAAAGTAAAAGGTGGAATGAAAAATACATGTACTTTGGGAAACCAGAAACAAACAGGAAACCTTAAAATAATAAAACAAGATGCAGATTCTGAAAAAAATTTAGAGGGAGTAAGTTTTAAAATAAAGAAAAAAGACGAAAACAAATACATACAGGTTAAAACAGGTGATGGTTGGAAAAAAGATATTACAGGAATAGTACATGTAGATGATATGCAAACTGTAGATACAGAGAACGAAGCAACAATATTTACGACTAACAGTGATGGAATTATAGAAGTACGAAACATTTTAAAAGGAACATATTACGTAGAAGAAGTTTCAGTTGGAGATATATATTTTGGATATGAAGTAGATGATGATTATATAACTTGGAGTTACACATCAACGGCGAATAAGGATAATAACGGAAGTGGAAAAGGTCATATTGCTACTGTAGAAGTGGTTGCTAGAGCATCATATAATACGAAGGAGCCTCCAAAAGAGGAAAATAGAAATGAAATATTAGTATTTAAAAATAAAAGAAAATATATAAAATTGAGTGGATATGCTTGGGAAGACAAAAGAGTTGGTGGTAAAGACAATAAGGCAGGAAATGAAAAATGTGATGTAGAAGAAAACACAGAAAGTAATAAAGAAGAGGATAAAAGGTTAGCAAATGTACTAGTTAAGTTATATAGTTGGGAAGGAAAACTTCTTGGTCAGACTATTACAGACGAAAAAGGTAATTATGTATTTGGAACAAAGTCGATGGCTGATATAAATGGAGATGGTATAATATCTATAGTGGATGTAACTGAAATTACGCGAGTTATAAGTTCGGGAGAAACAAATAAATATACCAATGGATTAATGGATATTAATAATGATGGAAAGATTGACAAAGCTGATATAGAAAAACTTCAAAATATCATATCTTTAAATGAAGAATTGATAGATGTAAAAATAGAAGATATATATAATTCAGAGACAAAAAAAGCTGGGTATATAGAGTTTACATATAATGGATTAAATTATGAGACTGTTAGTGTTAACGTGAAAGAAGAAAATACAAACAAAGTAGCTGAAATAAGTTCAAATTCTCAAAATCTAGTTGATAAGTCTATTGATGGAACGTATTTAGATAATAGAACAAGTTTCAATGAAAGTTGGGCTGTAATAGAAAATAATAAAAAAATAGACAGTGATGGCAATGTTGATACGTTAGATTATAATCATAATAATTATGCAAGCAGTTTATCATATCCAGGTGGAGTTACTGGTTATAATGAACAGGAATATCCTATTATTGTAAAAGATAATACTAACAATAATATTTTTAATATAACTGCAAGAACAGAAACAAATGTAGGTGAAGATTCGTCATCTAAAAAATTCTTTGGACAAAATAAAACAATTGAAGAAATTTGCAAAGAAGGAAAAGATACAATTAAAAATATTAATTTGGGAGTAAAAGAAAGAGCACAACCAGACTTAGCACTTATAAAAAATATATATAGTGCAAAAGTTACAGTGAATGGATATGAGCATACATATAATTATGAAGATAGATTTAATAAAAATACAGGGGAAAACAAAAACATAGACGAATTTAATCCTGAAAATAATGAGGAAAAAACTGAAACAAATGTTAGAGTTAAATTTAATCAAAAATATGGGGAAAAATCATTTACAAGAGCAATTTACCCATCAGACGTAAAAGAAACACAAGATAAAGATTTTTCAGTAAAAGTAGTGTATAAAATAACGCTAAAAAATGAATCAGGAGTATTATATTCTAAGATAAATAGTTTAGTAGATTATTTTGACGCACGATATACAATAGAAGAAAATGGCTCAATTGGCACAGGTTATGAAAATGGTGAGATTAAGGATAAAATTAATTACAAATTAGATAAATCTTATCAAGATGCTAAATATAGAAAGTTGATTATAGATTGCAATACAAAAATAAACCCAAACGAAAGCAATAGAAACATTTATGTAGAGTATACATTAACAAGAGATAGTGTAAAAGATATTTTATTTGATGAAAATTGGGACGAAAAAACAAATATAGAAGGACTAGAAAATATTGTTGAAATTAATTCATATTCAACATATAGTGATAAAGATTTTACAAAGAGTTATGCAGGAATAGATACAGATTCAAACCCAGGAAATGTAGATCCAGAAAATAAAACGACATATGAAGATGACACAGATTATGCACCTGGATTAATGCTAGAAGTTGCGAATCCAAGAGAGATAACAGGTACGGTATTTGAGGATAAAGTGGTAACAGAAGGAGGAGCAGGTAAAGAAAGACTAGGAAATGGAATATTTGATGATGGAAAAGATGGAGACACAACGATATCTGGAGTGCAAGTAGGTTTATATAAAGAAGCTGATTTTATAGAAGATGAAAATGGAGTGAAATTAATATCAGGAGTTCAACCTGTTGGAACGACTACTTATGAAGGAGATAATAAGGATTCAACAGGAAAAGATGGAACATTTACGATAAAAGACTTTGTACCAGGAGAATATAGAATTGTATACACCTGGGGAGATGATAAGTATACAGTAGAGGATTACAAATCTACAATTTGGACATCTGCTAATAAAGAAGAGAAAGAAAAAAATAAAAAAACTTGGTATAGGGTAAATACAAATACAAGATATTCAGATGCAAAAGACAATTATGCTACAAGATTAAAAATTGATAGCGAAGACACAAGTATAGATAAAATGGACTCAATGACAAATTCTATGACATTTGGAGTTGAATTAAAAGATGATATCTATAATACAGAGACCAGTGGAATTGATAAAGTTACATTCAGCATAGAAAATATAGATTTTGGTGTTATAGAGAGACCAAGACAATCAATAGATGTAACTAAGAGAGCAAAATCAATGAAAATGACATTGGCTAATGGACAAGTAATTGCAGATGCAAAAATAGTAGAAAAAGATGGAAAATTACAACTAGAACAACAAGTAAAAGGTGTAATATATACAGAGCCTTCAGATAAAAATAACCCTAAAAATGGACAAATAAAAGCAGAAATTGATAATGAATTAATTCAAGGCTCGAAAGTAGAAATAGAATATGAAATTAAGGTACAAAATAATAGTGAAATAGATTATGATTCAGAGAGATATTACTGCTATGGAGAAAAGGTAGGAGAAATTGTTAAAATTAAGGCTAGTGGAGTTTATGATTATTTAGATAATACAATGATTGCAAATGATGAAAATACAGAGTGGGTGACAAAGACAATAGAAAATTATAATGAAGAAGTTAGCAAACCAACTATAATGGAAGAATACTTTAAATACCAATCATCTTCAATAGATTCTTCTGGAAATACAGAAATAAGAGTATGGTATGAAGAATTTAAAGAACAATATGCAACTGCAATTAAAAACTGGAAGATTACGGAAATTAAAGAAGCGAGAAAAAAGAAATTAGTAGATAAAACAATTTTATATAATGCTGACCTTGAAAAAGAAATAGCGCCAGGTGAATCTAAAAATGCAAGTTTAACTGCTTCGAAGATTTTAACAAATACAGATGAAATTGAATTAAATAATGATATAGAAATAACTGAAACAACCAGAAATACAAGAACTGGAAGAAAAGTAACACCAAAATATACATCTTTATATGATAGAGGCGAAACTGTAACAATTACAACACCTACAGGAGAAAACAAAAACTATATTTTAATTACAATAGTTGCAATATCATTCTTTGTAATATTAGGCACAGGTATAGTATTTATCAAAAAGAAAATTCTAAAATAATACATGATAAGATATCAGGACTGGAAATTCCAGTCCTTTTAAAATTAAAATTAAAATTTATATTGCAATTTTCGACAATATATAATAAAATAAAAATCAAATATTAAAACAATATAAAAAAAATACTAAATATAAATAAAAAAATGTAAAAAACTTTTTCGGTACAGGCTACCAAAAAAGACAAAAACCACAAAGGACAAGTAGTAAAATATATTTAATTTAAAAAAAGTTAAATAATAACTTAAAAAAGAAGAGGTGGTAAGGATGTTTCAAAATATAAATGAAAATACAATAGATTTAGATAGCAAAAATGAAAACAAAAAAAGTACAAACAAACTAAATATATTTTCAAATGTATTTACAAAAGACAATATTGTACTTTACATAGTTTCATTTATGCTATCTTTTGTTGGACTAAATGGTGAATTTTCAATTTTTAGTATAAGTATGTTAGGTGCATGTTTTGCATCTTCTATTCCAGCATTAGGAATAGTTTTAGCATCTTTAATAGGAAATTTTATTAAATTTGGTGTAGGCGGAGTACTTGGCTATTTTTTAACAGCTTTAGTTATGCTAATAAGTTTGTTTATTATTAAACCTCGTTATAATGAGCAAGAAAGAAACGAAAAAATAAAAGTAGGAAAAAATGTTTTTATATCTGTATTAGTGATCCAAGCTGTTAAATGTGTAATGTCTGGATTTACTATTTATGATATATTATCTACAATTACATTAGCAATGATAGCACTAGTATTTTATAAGATTTTTGTAAACTCAACAGTTGTAATACAAGAATTCTATTTAAAGAGGGCATTTTCAATTGAAGAAGTAATAGGTGCAAGTCTTTTACTTGCTATTGCAGTAGGAGGCTTTGGAGATTTAAGTATAGCTGGATTTGGAATTAGAAATATATTAAGCATATTAATTGTTATGATTTTAGGTTGGAAAAATGGAATTTTAATAGGTACTACATCAGGAGTAACAATAGGAGTAACATTAGGTGTTATATCTGGAACAGAACCAATAATGATAGCAGCATATGCAATATCTGGAATGTTAGCAGGAATTTTAAATAGGTTTGGTAAAATAGGAGTTGTTATAGGTTTTACATTAGGAAATGTACTTTTAGCATATGTATCAAATGGCTATACAGTAGAATTAATACATTTTAAAGAAATTTTAATAGCATCATTAGGATTATTATTAATTCCAAAAACATTAAAAATTGATATAGAAGAATTTATAGGAACTAATAAATTTTTACCAGGTGCTCCAGGTAGAGCATTAAATAAAAGCAAAGAAATGGCTCAAAGTTTAAATAATGTTTCAGAAGCAATACAAGAGATGGCAACAACATATAGAAATACAGAACAAGTAAATTATGGAGAAGGAAATAATAAAATTGGAAATAAGCAAATTTTCTTATCTGAATTATTAAATAATCTAGAACCATATAAAGAAAACATGTTATATGAAGATATAGCAGATACAGAAGGTGAAATTGTTAGTGAAATATTTAACTTTTTATTGGATAAACAAGAAATTACAACACAAGATTTGTTAAAAATATTTGCTGATTGTAACAGCTATGTAGTAGGATTTGAAGATAAAAATATTAGTAAGTATTTAGAAGAAAATATTTCACAGATGGTAAGAGTTATTAATGTATCATATAAAATAAGTAAATCTAATTTTATATGGAGAAAAAAAGTAGAAGAAAATCAAAAAAATATTGGAAGGCAGCTAAACGGAGTATCAAAGGCAATTCAAAGTATGGCAAAAGACTTAGAGAAAGATTTAGAAGTAGAAGAAAAATACGAAAGTCAAAAAACGGAAATTATAGAGTTGTTAAGACAAAAAGAAATAGAAGTTCAAGATTTAGCTATAAAAAAAGATAATCGTTTTTTAATTGAAATATATTTAGACGAAATATTGGAAACAGCAAAAATAGAAGTAATAGAAGATATATTGACAAAAGTACTAAAAGAAAAGATAGTATTAAATGATGAAGCTAGTGTAGGAAAAAGATTAAACTTTTTATCAGACGACAAATATATTATGGCAATTGGTAAAGCAGAAACTACTAAAAGTAAAAGCGAAACTTCAGGAGATAGCAATTTAAGTATTAGGCTAAAAGATGGAAAATATTTAGTGGCAATAAGTGATGGAATGGGAAGTGGAAAAGAGGCTAAAAATAGTAGTTTACATGCATTAAGATTATTAGAAAACTTACTTTTATCTGGATTTGATAAAAAGATATCATTAGATTTAATAAATACAGCATTGTTAAATCAAAATAACGAAATATTTGCAACATTAGATATAGCAATTGTAGATTTATATAAAGGAAATATAGAATTTATAAAAAGTGGAGCTTGTCCAACTTATATAAAAAAAGGTGATAAAGTTCAAATTTTAAAGGCTAATTCTTTGCCTGCTGGTATTGTACCTAATGCTGGTTT
>OIEN01000758.1_pt1 | contig 17419 bp, 15 predicted proteins | sample 1581741 | NCBI WGS metagenome assembly OIEN01 (sample SAMN01760944, study PRJEB22395) | human gut metagenome | reverse complement strand
TCTTAACTTTTTATATAAACTATCAAATGGTAAAATTTATATATTACTTCCCTCCTAATTCACCATTTTCTAATATATCAGCATTTTTTGAAGAAATTCACAAATCACTCCCAAAAGTGATATCAATGCACTTATCAGAATGTTGAAAGCAAAACTTTCTAAAAATACTCTATAATAAACTCAATTACTCTCTTAAACTTTCCTTGAATAATCATTCCAATAATTCCTACTATAACAATAATTATTCCTATATAAAACATAACATATGAATCAATAAACCATGTTGTTATTTCCATTATTGCACATCCTATGACAAAAATCATTACTGACAAATTAGAAACTATTTTTTTCATTTATCCTCCTTATTTTGTCCGATAATTTTCATTAGAAAATAATCTCTATTTTTCTTTCTTAATCATAATTATCTTCATATCTCTTATAGTTATTTGTGGCAAATCTGGCCAACCATGTATCAGGCGGAAGTGTCCATAAAATCACCAAAATCCACACTATGATACCGATAGCCCTGTAAATACCACAAAGCTCCGTGCATGGTGCAATATCCAAACACGCAAATACAGAAAAAACACCACAAATAATAAATGCAATACCAAAATACACTAGCCAAAAATTATTTTCCCAGCGATTCTCAAAGAAAAACCCTTTTATTTTTCTCCGCTGTAATATAAGCAATACCACACCGGCTATAGTCATCGCTATATTAGCCGCTTGATAAACATATATTCCCAATATAAATGCAAGTAGTATCGCAGAAATAAAGACTCCGCATATTCTTGCTCCGGCTATGCCATCACTTGACACTTCATCTTTGATATTACTCATAGCACCTTTAATCTGTATTATAAAAAATACCAAATAAAACATAAGACCTGCTATCACAAGTCCAAGCCATTTGGGCAAGCCGAAAACTGCTTCTCCGATAAAGCAGCCTATTGCCAAAACACATAATTGTATGAATAAAATTTTTAAATTCTTCTTCATATTTCCCCTTATTTTGTCACTCCTGTTTGCAACCGTTCCTGACTCTTCAACTGTTGTTAATTTCTTTATATCCTATAATCCATATATCTTCAACCATAAATACATGAATGACACGAATGGTACTCAACAAATTTAGCAGGCTTATTTCTAAGATAAAAATAACATGACAAATACCATATTTCCCCGTGAACATTGCACTTAACTACTCAATACCTATTTTTATCATATTGTATTATACCTCTTGAAATTATCTATAGCTCAATTATAGACAAACTCACAGTATTTTTCAAACAAATAAATTATAACCATAAATGCTCTAAATTTTTAGATGATTTGAATATGTCTTAAATCCGCGATATCACAAGCCTTCCATCCTGCACATCAACCCTGACCTTATTAGACTCTATCCCCGCTGCCTCAAGCATCTCATCGGTGAGTTTTATCCTGTGCGCCTTGTCCAATACCGTATATTCCATTGCAGGGTGTTTCTTCAATTTCTCCGTACTTACCTTTCCGTCAGATATAAGCACTGTGCGGTCTACACGACCTGCAAGTGCCATATCGTGTGTCACTATGATGATGGTTATACCAAGCTCTTTGTTCAGCTTATGAAACAGCTCATAGATTGTATCAGCAGTCCTTGTATCCACAGCTCCGGTCGGCTCATCCGCAAGCAGTATGTCCGGCTTATTTGCCAGTGCCACCGCTATCGCTGCGCGCTGCTGCTCTCCTCCCGATAGCTGAGCCGGAAGCTTATCCTTATGCTCCTGTAATCCCACTGCCTTTAACAGTTTAAGGGCATAGCTTTTATTATCATCCTTGCGTTTTTTTATAATTTCTCCGTGTTTTAAATTATCGGTATTACCTGAATTTTCAAACATCATCACGGCTTCGACATTCTGCAGCACAGTCAGGTATGGGAACAGATTTTTGGCACTTTTCTGCCACACAAAGCCCACCTTGTCCCTGCGGTATCTCACCATTTCAGCTTCTGAATATGTGGAAATGTCTTTTCCGTCAATAGTGAGCACTCCCGCCGTTGGAGTTTCCAGTCCTCCTATCATATTTAAAAGGGTGGATTTTCCGCTGCCGGATTTTCCTATTACCGCAAGCATCTCCCCTGTTTCCACCGTCAGGTCAAGCCCCTCCAGTGCCATCACCTTTTTATCGTCGGTCTCATATATTTTTACCAGTCCATCGCAGTTTATCATCTGGTTTTCCCCCCCCCCTTTTAATTTAAATTACTATGCCGTCACTAAGCTCAAACACTTCATCCCCCAGCTCCATCAGGTTCGGATCATGCGTGGTCATAACTATTGTGATGTCCTCATCGTCTATCAACTCACGGAACAATCGCATGACTTCAAATCCAGCAGCGGTATCGAGTGCGCCTGTCGGCTCATCCGCAAAGACCACCTTCGGGCGATGAACCACAGCGCGCGCTATCGCAACTCTCTGCTGCTCACCTCCCGATAACTGATTCGGCATATGATCCATGCGCTTTGAGAGTCCGACACGCTCCAGCAGCTCTGATACTCTGTCATGCGTATTCTCATTTATCACATCGTTTTTTGCATCTCCAATGTCATTATCCATATCAGTCAAATTCTTCCGTATCTGACGTTTATTTTTCGCAAGTCTAAGGGCAAATTCCACATTCTCATATGCCGTCATCGTGGGAATTAGTGCTATAGACTGGAATACAAATCCCATCTCATACCGCCTTAGCATTTCCCGGTCTTTCTCGGTCATATGCTCGAGGTTTTTATCCAGAAACTGCACACTTCCCTCTGTCGGCATATCAAGCGCACTAAGGATATTAAGAAGTGTGGTCTTTCCAGAGCCGGAACGCCCTTTTAAGATGGCAAGTGTTCCTTTTTTTATCTCCATGGATACTCCGTCAAGTGCGTGGACTGTTGTACCATCTCCCGCCTTAAAATATCTTTTTATATTTTGAGCAATTATCGCATTTTCCATATGTCACGACCTCTTTTTTTACATGCTAACTATCTTCTCCAAGCCTTAGTGCCTGTGCTATCTTCATACTCTTAAGCAGTCTGCTGATAACCACATAGCATACGGCTACAGCCACGAAAAGTACTCCTGCAAGCTCCAGCATATCAGATTGATAAATATATACATTTACTCCGATATTGTGTTTCTGCGGCAGATATATGATCGATATGAGCCTTACAAACATCGCTGTTGCAGCTATACCTATGCCTGCTCCCGCAAGAAGCGGCAGAAATGATAAAAATATCTGCTCGTTTAAAAGCATTGCTTTTACCTCTCTCATTCTCATTCCCATTGCGCGGTATATACCAAACTGCAGCTCCCTCTGTTTTAGTGTCATAACCCAATACAGCAAAAATCCTACTGAGCACACTATCAGTGAAAGTATAAAACTTAATGTAAACATACCGTTTGTGATCTGCACTGTGGCTGAGTTTTTATTCTCGTCTATAAGCTGCTGCGCAGATGTTATATTCCTGTATATTTCACTCTGTACTTTTTCACTTTTAGTGTCTGTTAAATTGTCTGCTGTACTGTCTGAATTTTCACTGTTCTCACCGCCCAGATATCCCACAATATCATCCACCGTTTTTCCTTTTGACAGGTTCATCCACACACTGTACGGTGTCATGCCGAACTTTTCCACAACCGTAGCATAATTTGCAACGATCAGGTATTTCTCCTGCTCGGTCACATTTCCTTCTGCATCTGTCTCATAGGTGTAACGCTCGTAGCCCGGAAAACCTTTTACTATGGCACATACCTTTGCATTCTCGGATGCGTAGATCTGATCATCATCGACAGCCTCCGGTACATACCTTGAGTAATTTAAGCTGTCACCAACTTTAAGTCCCATATCTTTTGCCAGATTTGAGGAAATGATGACTCCGTCCGGCTCTTTTGCCAGCTCATTCAGGTAATTGAACCAGTGCGCGTCATTAATATCATCATTTTGGTCACTCTGCAATTTCGCAGTCTCACCGAATTCTTTTGTGTTTATCGCCATAAGATATGCATCCGAAATCGAACCACTGCCTGCGGAAATGTCTACCCGCTCGTCCTCAAGCACACGCGTGACCCCGTCACAGATTCCCTCATTTTTGAGCGACTCGTATTTACCGAAATCAGGCTCGTCATACATCCAGCTTACAGAGCCATCTTTATTCTTCTGTATCCTGAGTCTGAAATCTTCGTTGTATATCGCATCACAACCCACATTGTAGACGATCCGTTTTTCCATATTGCTGTTCATGGTGCGCGCCATATTCGCGTCAAAAATACCGCCAGCCACTGTCATGATAAGAAATACTGCCAGAAATCCCTGATTGTATCTGGTTCGTTTTAGCTGTAAAAATGATGCATACATTGCCGGAGAAAAATGCTTTTTAAAGAGCCTGTCCACAAGCAGAATAATAAGTCCGGTAAGTCTTACGCACAAAAGTGCCGCTGCAAATATAAAAAGCGAATTGTCCAGTATCATGACAGGATCTATGCTCCTGTTCTCAAGAACAGATATCGCAAGCGTACTCTTCTGCTTGTTGTAATTGTAAAGCAGATATGCTGACAGAGCCAAAAGTATAACGTCTATAAAGCATTTCTCCCAAAGAGGCTTTTTCTTTGATATTCGTTCCCTGCTGCGCTCTGATATGGCATCCTTTGATTTTTTCCACACCGGAACTGTGATAAACAGCACCATGATAACTGCCGCTGCCACCGCATAGACAAGCATCTGCCATACAAATCTGTAAGTGCCTATATCCTTTGCCGTAAATCTTAAAAATCCGTCTGTAGATGCGGCAGCCCGGCACATTATATATCCGAGTACTATTCCAAGTACACAGCCCGCAAACGCTATTATTCCTGACTGCTGCAGGTACAAAATAAATACCTGTAATTTTGTCGCACCGCGGCTTCTTAAAACAAGTATGTCATTCTCCTCGAGCGAAAGTATCTGTGCAGATATCATTCTTATAAATAAAATCAAAAGCACAAGACACGGCAGCTCCAACGCCCAAAGCATCAGCTTTATCGTCTTCTGCTGTGTAAAAAAGCGCTCCAGCGTATCACGGATGTTGTCATTGTAGAGCTTGTCAGCATCCTTAAACTGCTCCATATAACCGTCATATAGTGAGGCATTTTCCGTGTTGATCTGCCTGTAATCCAGCATGAGAAAATCACTGTAGCTGATATTGTCCTCGCTGTAATACTGCATCATTTCGTCAAAAACATCCTGCGAAACAAATATCACATCGCCCATATCCGAAAGCGTCTTGGCCCAATATGGATCGTTTATATCTTTTTCACGGCAGATCTGTGATATGACGAAAGAAATTTCCTTTTTCCCACTGCCATCAGGTACATGTAAATAGATTTTTTCACCTGCTACAAGTCCGTAGTGATCCATTGTCTTTTCGCTTATACTGCATTCGAATGTGGCTGTGTCAGTCTGAGATTTTACAACATCCGCGTACTCCGAAAGCCCCGGCAGATATCCTATTATAAAATAATGGTTAAGTCCTCCAAACTCTGTATCTGCGCGTCCTCCTGAGAGTGTGATAAGCTGCTGTGAGGAAACCTTGTTTATATCCACATATTCAGTCCACTTCTTTTCGTATCCTGACAGCTTATCAAGCACTGACTGCGAATCAGGATAATCTGCCACCGCATATGTTCCCTCGCGGCTCATCTGTGCAGGAAACTCATTCTGCTGTGTGGCATGATCCGTAAAAAGTCTGTCGAGTATCTGATTTCCCGCACCCTTTTCAAACATAGGGTGGCACACAAAAAGTGCTATAAACAAAGCCACTCCCATAAGCAGACACAGATTTAACCATTTTCTGTTTTTTAATTTATTAATTACGAAGCCAAACATATTTCATCGCCCTCATCAATACCGTAAAGCACAAGTGTATTGCTGCCTGATGTATAATCGCCCAATATTACCGGCTGCTTTACCACGCTGTCCCCATCAATTTTCCACACATAGTATGATATATCATCTTTGTCCATAGGATTGACCTGCTTGTGTATGATCGAAGTCGGCACCACTACCACCTTTTTAAAAGAAACATAAGAAAACTTTACAGCAGATGCCCTGGTCAGATCATCCGGTATTCCATTGTCAAGTTTTATATAAAATGCTGCATTTCCATATCCCGAATCTGTGTTTCCGGTAATATGCACACCTTTATCATCCTGATTTATATATCCCTTTTGAGCTTCCCTGCCGTAACCGGCAAAACCGATACAGCTTCCGTAGATCGTTGTACCGTCCAGCTCAAGTGATACGCGCTCTCCAACATCTGCTATATTGTCCTTATATACTTTATAGCTATTGCTATCCTTTACCTGAACCAGCAGTACGTCCGTGGAATTTCCGGTTATCTGCAGGATATCTGAGCCTTCCTCCACATTATCTCCTGCCTTGACACTCACCTTTGAAACTTTTCCGTCATTTTTGGCATATACTGAAATATTTCCTTTGCCGTCATTTCCTGCGCTTATGCTGTCATATGCTGACTGTAGCCTGGAAAGCTGATAGATGTGGTCTGCACAGGCAAGTTTTTTCTGCAGATTCAATAATTGTAAATTCAGTTTCAACTGCTGCTCATCATATGCTGTATCCGGCTTTTCATCCTGCCGGTTATTTTCTTCTGCGCTGCTACCACCTTCAGATAAATCTTTTATCTGTTTATCGTAATCAGCAATCTTCTGCGCATAGGATTCATTCTCCGAGTCGATCGCATTTTTCGCCTCTGTTATAGCAGCTTTGCCCTCTCCGGTATCCACCACGTAAAGCAGCATGCCCTTTTCTACCGTATCGTCCTGCTTCACATTGACCGATACGATCTGCCCTTCATAATCACAGGTTTCGGTTATCGTCCCTGCGTCAGATCTGCTGTAGCGCACACCGTAGTTTGCTATATCAAAGTCAGACCTTGTTACCGTATATTTGCTATACTTTGTCGGAACCTGATCTGTAGAATTATAGTAAACCAGCTCCCCCTCTTTTAAGCCCTCTGTGACCTGTGTATAGTTTTCATCAGACTCACCTGTTGTTATGATGCGTTTCTCGCGGCCGCCCTCATCATTTTTCACATAGACATATCTGGTATCGCCATCCTTATAGATGGAATCTTTTCCCACGACAAGTGCCTGATCCGCTTTTGTCTTTTCAAAATATACCGGATACATCTGTCCTGCCGTAAGAAACGGCTTTTCCCTGCTTTCCACGCACACATCCGGATATCGGTTGTTTATCTTTGAAAGTACCAAAACCTCTGATGTATATTGAGACTCAGTGACATCATATTTTTCGCCATCGACTATCACATATTTCTTGTCATAATCGCTGTATTTGTACTCATTTATGGCTGTGCCATTTATATCCAGCACAAGGTCATCCGTATCTGAGACAATGACTATATTCTCGTATGCCGCAGCAGACCTTCCATCTGTCAGCTTCTTAGTGTAAGTGACAAGACCGCTGTGGGCTGCCTTAAGCGTTCCATCATCAACAATCTGCTGATATGAAGCCATCTGCTCATTGATCTTTTGCACTCGGTATTCGTGAAGCTGCTTATCGTACCGCTGATTTTCCTGTTCTGTGGCAATCTGCGTATTGTAATCCTCTTCTGTGCTCTCTTTTTTCTCAATCTGTTCTGTTGAAAATTCGTCCGTATCCGCAGCCTGACTCTCCCATAATTTGATCTGCGTATCCGAGATCTGAGCGGATATCTCATATGTCTCATTCTCATGCGCCAGCGCATCCTTACATTCCTGCAACTGTTTTTTTGCCTCATCCACATCACAGACTGCAAGCACATCCCCTACATTTACTGTATCTCCCGGCTCCACATATATCTGTGAAATATTTACATTGGCACTGTAGTAATTGCAGTAATCCCTCGAAACTGCAGTAGCCATCAGCACCTGCAGGGAGCCGATCGTACCGTATTCCACAGGTCTATAGGCTTCATTTAACGCTACAGGTTCTTCAAGCTTTGGTATGCTGCTTTCTGTCATTTTTCCACAGCCGCCTGCCACAAACGATACACATATCCCCAGTACTGCCAGTTTTTTTATTGATAAAAGGTTTCTGTTCTTCACTGCAAAACCACCTCATCCCCGCTTTTAAGTCCTTCTGTGATGATCCGGTAGTCTCCCACCTGATCTGCGACACTTATCCATACCGCCTGTCTGTATCCATTCTCATCCAGTGTGTATACAAAATACCTGCCATCCTTCTCATGTACTGCGTCCTTTTGCACATACACAGCATTTTCTATAGCGGGGCACGTCACTTCCATTGAAAAAATCTGTGCATCCGATACTGCCGACATGTCCGATACCGGTTCAAAAACAACCTTTTTATCGTCCACCTCTTTTACCTTAAGTTCAAACTCTATATCAGACGCTGTTGCCGTGTATATATCACCTACATTAAAGTCATAACCTTCCGGTCTGTCAGCCTCGTAATTGCCGTTTCCGCTGATTTCTGTTATAAGATTGCTGCCCGGTTCAAAAACTCCCGCCAAAAGCGAATTGTTCATTGCTGTGATCGTGCCATCCTCGGATGCCGTGATCTGATATCTCGACAGTTTTTCCTCTGCCTCATCAAGATAAAGCTGCGCAACCTCTGTATCCTTATCAAGCTGGGCAATATCGCTTGAATAATCCTGAGTATCATCGATTTTCATAATAGCCCTGTAGTGCTCTGCCAGAAGCTTATTCTGACTGATCTGCCCGCTGTAGTCCTCAATCTTTTTCTGTATCTCCCCGGATTTAAAAGCCACCAGTATATCACCCTTTTTCACATGATCACCCACTGCCACATTTACCTTTTCAAGCGTAAGCTCCGTGTTTGTCGCACCATAGGAAAACCTGGTATAGCCCTGCGCGCTCAGACTGATGGTAGTCTGAGGTGTGAGTGAACCGCTCTGTACCGTAACTGTCTGGTATGATATTTTCTCGTAGGAAGCTCTGTCCGTCTGTGCAAGCTCCTTTTGTGCCACCCCACATCCTGAAAATAAAATAGAGGTAATTGCAGCGGCAAGTGTCAAACGCCCTATATATTTTTTCTTTTTATTAATCATATATTTTCCACATCTTTTCCAAATAAATATGAACCTGATCTATTATCTAAAAATGTAACTCCATGTATAAACTTTATTGCAGCCAATAACAGTATCTTATATTAGATCATCACTCCTTATGATCGTGCCGTCTATCGCATTCACATACACCGGATATCTGTCGTAGCCCTTATCCTGTTTTGACAGACACCATGCCGGAACATAAGTACATTTATCCTTGTCAGATGCATCCTTCAAACGGATATATCCGAGCTTTAGATTGTTGTAAGTGTGATTTTGTGTAAAATCATACTGATCTGAGTTTTTTGTCATGTCATCCTTGATGATCTCTTTAATAGTGTCCATTGACAAGAGTTCTACGTTTTTTGACTCATTTACAATATCAACCGGGTAAGAAACAGTAAATTCCGTCACTCCCTGATCCGTCACAATAAAGGAACTGCTGCCATATGGCATAAAATCATCATAGTTATCGAGTGTCTCCCATATATCCATATTCCGGGTGAAATCAAGTGACTTGCAAAACGCTATACCATCTACACCCTCGCCATAATCTATGATATATCCCCAGGCTGTATCCTTTATAACGCTCTCTGTATCATCAGTTTTTACGGTATCATCGCCATCCTCTATCACTCCTGCACTCCACTCGTAGTCTGAGGTTCCTATATATACCTGTGAAGCCCTGCCTAATTTATTTTGAAATTCTTCTGACTTCTTTACAGCTTCGTCTTTGGTCAATACACACTCGTTGTCATATGCAGAGGTAGTATCTCCACCTGTAGAACCTCCGTTAAGGCCCCCTACACCCTGCTCCTGTGCAAATGATGGTGGTCCGTAATAGCCATACTCACTGCTATCATATGATGTGCCCTCACTTCCTGCTTTAAGAGGCTGTGCTGAAATATATTCAAGCGAACCGTCCTCAGCAATTCCAAACCTAAGCTCACAGAAAACATTACCAATATATCCCAGATACTCATTACAATCCGTATAGTCTGTGGCTATTTCACGCGTATCCAGTGCAGACGGTTCTGCCTTTTCATACTGTTCCAGCAGATCATTTTCAATTTTCATCACCCTGCTGACGCCCTCTTCTGTGGTAAGTCCCTGATCAATTTCGTACTGATATCCGGCAATCGCATTTTTTACAACTTCCATACCGTGATATATCTCTTCTTTCGTATAATGAGGTATGTCGTGATAATATACGGTACTATAGCCAAAATAAGCCTCTATCACACTCTTTTTGAAATCGGCACCCACCTTTATATTCTTCACCTCAACAACCGACATGCTTTTGCAGTCCGGCAGGGTAATGTCTGCTGAAATATCCACATCCACACTTTTGTCCGATGTCTCAACAGAAAAGCTGTCATTCCATTTCGTACTGTCGTCAAACGCACTTATATCGCTTCCTGCTTTTGTGTTTATATTTTCAGTTTCCATATTGTAATCTACTTTTTTTCCTGAACAGCCTGTGAGTGAGATGATTACTATCGCTTCAACGATCGTCATAGCCGCTGCGAGTATTCTTGTGTGTTTTCTCATATGCCAATCCTCCCTGATATGTCACATTTTTTCTACAACATAATTATTCCTGTGAAAGTACGGTCCGATGTAAACATTCTGTATCTTAACTCAGATCGTCCGGATGTATCACACTTCCGTCAATCGCGTTGATAAATACAGGGCATGCATTTGTAGTGTCTTTCTGCAGCAATTCCAGACTCCATGCCGGAATATAACTGTATTTTTGCATATCAGTCCGGTTGTTTACCCTTATGTATGCAAGTTTTAGAGTATAATATTTTACATTTGTATCCAGTACATATTCATCAGCATTGTTTTTAAGTTCATCCCGGGCAATATCAAATATATTTTCCAAAGGAAGCATTTCTACATTTTCCTGTTTTCTTACTATACTTACCGGGCAGTCTATAAAGAAAGTACCTATACCATATTTATCAATATAAAAATTGTAGAATTCATTATCAAAAGTATCCTCTATACTATCACCATATTTCATATTGTATCCGCTGTAATCCATCGGGTTTAAAGCATCATCAAATAATATTTTGCCAACTCCGATATTGTAGTAAAATCTATAACCACTTACACACTCATGTATATCATCTTCCTGATACACCTGATTGGCTCTTTCGTTATATCCACTCCATTTCAGCTGCGAACTCTCAGTCTGCGGGATGGATGAAAAACCTGTCTCTTTCAAAAAGCTGTCTATCATATTCCCCGCTTCTTCTATTGTGATACCCGATTCATTTTCCTCCTGCGCGATTTCCTCTCCCGATGTATCCTGCGAATCCGTGATATCATTTACCGTATCATATTCCATGAGTGAATCCGGTCCAAAGTATTGCTGCACATATCCATCGTTAAATATATTACTCCACTCATATTCATTACTTCCTGCCTTTTTGGTATATCCTTCAATCGGACCTGCGCCAATTCCCGACAGCCATTTATTTTCATCACCATCTGCAACAAAATTCACGTTATACCAGGTATTTCCTTTTTTCCCTACAAACTCATCACATGAATCATACTCTGTAGCTATAGTCCATTCATCCCCGGCATTTTCCAGATAATGCGTATATTCCTTCAAAAACTCAGCTCTGTTTCCTGTGCCAGATGTATCAGTTGGTGTTGTTGAGGAATTTATGGAATCAATAAGATTTTGAAGCTGTGTTTTTGTCCAATGTTCTTTATCATAGTAATAAATCTGCGACTCTCCAAAGTATGCCTTCAATACCTTTTCCTTGAGCTTTGCAGTATAAGGTATCTTTTCCACTTCAACTACTGACATTGTCTTACAATCAGGCAGTTCCACTTTTGCACTTATATCTATATTTACATTTCCAATTTCTGTCTGCACGGAAAACTCATCGCTATAGGTCTCATCTGTACTAAAATCCTTTACATTGCATACAGCACTTTTTGTCAGTTTTTCTGTATCAGTGCCATAATCTACCTTTTTATCTGCACAGCCTGCCAGTGATGTGAGAACAATTGCCTCGATGAGTGTCATAATTGCTGCAAATAATCTCATATTTCGTGAAGATATGTTACCCCTTTTATCCATATGTGGCTCTCCTTTTTTGTGTTCCCTGTTGTTATAATGAGTATATATGTCAGTTGTAAACTTTTTGTATCATACATTGCATTTTTATTATAAAAACCCGGTCTGCACATACTTATGCAAACCGGGTCTATATCACTTCTCATGAATCGCATATACATATTCATTTTCCTGTAAAAACTGCAGCACCTCATAGCTTTCATTATTTTTTTGCTCCACTGCTGTTGTCTCGGATATCAGGTTAAGCTTTAAAAAATCTATCCCGCTGTAGTCAAAATATCCTTTGTAAGCAGACAAATCATTTTCTGCCTGTGATTCATCATCTGCCTGCAAAACCTCTTTATATTCACTCATATCACTAATATCCTTCATATGTGCTTTTGCCATAATGATTGTCCCATCCTCAAGCATCCAGATTGTATGATTTTGTGTACCATCATACTTCTCAAACCTGATTATCCAGTAATATGCCGTATATGTGTTAAAGGTATTATCCGATGCCTTTTTCGCTGCTGCCTCCCACGTATACCAGTTAGAGTAGTCAGGTGAAAGATTTACAGGATAGAGCTTTTCGTCATAAAGCTTTTCCATGCTTTTTCTGCATGTGGCAACTGCCTGATAATCCTGCTCATCCATCTCATAAGAGGCAGCATCATCTGTCGTGCTGTCCCACTGCCCATCTATGAGCGAGAGCTTCTCCGACAATTTCAGATTGGCAGATGCTTCCTTTGCCATTACAGAGCCTGAAGGCAGATAGCCTTTAGGAACCTTCGCCACATGATCATGTTCACTTTTCTGATTTGCCTCAAGCACTATGCCAGGCACCATGATGCCTGCTATTACTATACAGATTACTGCAATAGACATTATTATTAATTTGAAGCTGTCTTTTTTCATATCTTCCTTTAAATCTTACGAATTTACCATTTTTTATATCTATATTGCGTTCAGATTACCACGGCAGCAAAATCCTCATCGTTGTTCCGCATCCGGGTTCACTTTCCACTGAAAGTACTGCATTATGGTGCTCTAAAATGATTGCCACAAGCGACATTCCGATTCCGGCACCGCCCTCTTTTCTGGCTCTGGATTTGTCTGCCATATAAAACTCATCACAAATTCTTTCTGTCTGCTCTTTAGTCATTCCAATTCCGTGATCAATTATGCAGATTTCATATGCCCTCGTACATTTCCAGTCATCTTCTGATTCGGCTTCGCCTATATCCGTTTTGTCTTTAGGTATATTACAAGCCCTATTGTCCACAAATTTTCCTGTAACCTCAACCTGCTGACCTTCATCTGACGCTTTCCTTGCATTATCCATCATATTGACAAGTGCTGTAACCAGAAGCTCTCTATTCACGGTCAGCACAGTATCCTCTATCTCTGTTTCTATAGTAAGATGCCTGTTTTCGTATGCAGGCTCAACAACCTTTACCACCTCTGCACAAAGATCTGCCATATGAACCCGCGCTTTTTCAATATCATGCCGGCGCAGATATATCAGCTCAAAAAGCTTCTGCGACATGCTCTCCAGACGTTTTCCCTCCGAAAAAATATATCCAAGCGCCATCATCTGCTCCTCTCTCGGAAGCTCCAGTGAACGCATCGTGTCTGCATATCCAATGATTGACGTCATAGGGGTTTTTATCTCGTGGGTAAAATCCGCCACAAACTGCTCACGCTTGTGCACCATATCGTTAAGCTCATCTACATGATCCGATACTGCCTGCGCCATGATATTAAATTTCTGTGCAAGAAGTCCTATCTCGTCATGACTTTTTACGTTTACCCTTGTGGCATAATCCCCCTGCGCTATTTCCTCGCTGACATGGTTAAGCTTCTCGAGCGGCTTTGTCATGTACCTGCTGATAAAATACATTGCTACCGACTCTGCAATCAATATGACTATTATTATCAGCCTGAAATATTTTATCTGCTCATCAAGCAGTGTATACGCCTCTGATGCATCGCATTTACTTACTATACAGAGATTTTTTTCATCTATCACACTCTGCGATGTAACATAGATATAGTGCTTTTGGGATTCTTCTTTTATCACATAGTTTTTGTTTCCTGTTGTGAGATTTTTAAAAAGTGTATCACTTATCCCTGCATCACTTTTGTCATCTGTATATACTTTTTCACCATCAAAATATATATAGAAAAATGAATCCCTTGAGCGCACACTGCTGCTCACGCGGCCTCCTATCTGAGGAAGCTGTGCTGTTATTGAGGATGCGGTAACACTACTTTTTTTGGCACCGGTGTTATCCGTATTATTGTTTGAGGTTTCAGAGTTATCTGCGTTTTGAGACACGGAATTATCGGAAGCAGAATTCAAAAGCTGCAGAAGCTCATACTCCACCGAGGACTGTACCAGATTATTCTGCACAATAGCGTTTTTAAGCTGTGTCTGCTTCGCAAGCTCAAAATTCTTGTGTATCATGAGGTACCCCACCAGCCCCAGTCCAAGTGAAAGCAGTATTAAGTTTGTGAACAATACCTTGTACCTGAATTTCATTTATCCCTCTTTTTGTATATTACGCTTACCCATATTTAATGGTCTTTAGTTTTCTATTCTTCCAGCCTGTATCCTGCCTTAAATACGGTTTTAAGGCTGTCTCCTATATCAAGCTTTTTGCGCAGTCTCTGTATGTGAAGATCGAGAGTCCTCGACTCGACAGAGTACTCACTTCCCCATATTTCTTCATATATTTTTTCTCTGAAAAGTGTGATATTTTTATTGCGCATCAAAAGCTCAAGCAGCTCAAATTCCTTTGGTGTAAGCTCTATATGCTTTCCTGCCTTTGATACATTCTGGTTTTTCGTATCGATAGCTATATCCTTAAAGGTGAGCTGCTGTTCCATCTTATTATAACGTCTTAGCACTATATTTACCCGGGCTAAAAGCTCAACAATCTCAAATGGCTTTACCATATAGTCCTCGGCACCGGACGTAAGACCTCTTAGCCTGTCATCTAAAGTGGCTTTTGCTGTGAGAAATATCACAGGTATGCCAAGCGGCTTTATGTATTCCATAAGCTCAAAGCCGTTTAACCTCGGCAGCATTACATCAAGTATTATCAGGTCAAAATTTCTCTCTTCCAGAACATCTGCTGCCTCCATACCATCAAAGGCACATGTGCAGCTATAGCCTGCTTTCATGAGATTTAATCTGATGAGGTCTGATATCGGTTTTTCATCTTCTACTATTAATATTTCTATCATGATGTTCCTTCTAAAATTTATAATCTTTTATAAATCTTTGCATATTCTTCTTTTGCTGTCAATCCTAAGGAGCATATATTTAGACTGCATTATGCATGGCTATTTATATATTAACAGCTACTTGTATCTAAAATGTATCAGACGCAAGCAATTACATACGAAAAATCCGCCATGCGCATTCCCCGGCATGACGGATTACTCTTTAATCATATTTTAGTTTATAAATATCTACACAACACAAATTCTTTGAACCTTGGGAGTGTAAACTCCAAATGTCCATACTCCGGTGAAATAATCAAGCCTTTTTTTATAAGCCTGTTCCTGTATACACTGAAACTGTTTGATGCCTTTTTTATAGTCTTTCGTATTGCTTCCACTTTGGTGTCATTGGTTTTTGCCATAGCAACCAACAATTCCTTATCACCTTTTGACAGCTCACTCCATATCTTTTCATATACATATTCCTCCAGATACTGACTGAATTCAGGTAATACATTATGCCATCCGGTATTATGCTTAAAACAAAGATACCCCAGTACCTGGAAGGCAAACGGATATCCCCTCGTCTCTTTAGCCATCTCTGTAGCTTCCTCATCCGTCAATTCAAAAATAGACTTGTATTTTTCAGCTATCATGCCTATATTCAACGGACGAAGCTCAATTTTAGGTGCCCTGTACAAAAATGTGAGCGTTTTTTCATTCTGAAGCTCATAAATATTCTCATAAAGACCTGTCATAAGCAAAAATACCGGAAGATCCTGTCTCATATATATCTGAAACAGGCTGACAAACTCTTTCATTGTATCATTACATACAGCCTCGTCTATTGTCACAAGAACTCTCTTATGCTTCTTTTTAATTTTTTCAAGCATCCTCGTCACTGCCACATTTAAATCGGTAATCGGAGAAACACCTTCTATTTCAACGCCCAGCCCTAAGAATGACAGATTTATTTTAGCTTCACGAAAAACCTCTGACAAACTTGGATAATTGCTCAGATTTGCAGCAAATGATTGTAATAAATCACGTTCAGGGCTCAGATCGATAACAATCCAGTCTTCCTCTGCCCTAAAAGTTTTATTGATTTCTGTGAGCATTACAGTCTTCCCTGAGCCTCTGACTCCTGTAATCATACAAACCTGGTAAGCAGGGTTTTCATCCTCAAATGTATCAATTATTTCATAAGACTGAACATTACGGTTAATTAAACTGACCGGTTCCTTGCCAAATGATAATGAAAAGGGATTTTTTTTCATCTCTGCGCTCCTGTTTTATAACTTTTTATAACTTTTAATAATTTTTATAACTCTTTATAACTTTGTAATCTTTTTATAACTCTTTATAACTTATTTGTCAAGGTCTTGTCCCATACGTCCCATACGCCCCCTACAGTCCAATATGTTCCTCTACAGCCTCCTGTAGTTCTCAAGAAGCTTGTGCAGATCATCAATCTCTCCAATAAGCCTCTTTCCTATATCGGTATCCTTCACAAGCATACGTCTTTTATCATTTTCCTCGACCTCTGATGATGTCTCTATGTCAGTATTATTTATCAGGGCATCCTCCACCGATGTAAAAGGCGTGTGTGCCTTGAGCCTTAGACCATGTGAATTGTAAATCAGTGTATAGCCGGCGATACCGGTTTTCTTGTTCATCGCACGGCAGAAGCCTCCATCTATCACAAACAGCTTGCCATTGGCCCTGACAGGGTTCTCTCCCTCTATTGCGTGAACTGGTGTATGTCCATTTATGATATGCGCATCATCATCATACAGCCCGAACTCGTGCAGTATCTGACAGCAGAAGCTCTTATCGTAATACCTGCTGTAGTATGGGTTAGAAGGCTCTTCCCACATGCTCTTGTCTGTAACATATTCCATCTCAAAGGTCTTAAGCCTTCTGCCGCACAGCGGTGATTTTTCTCCTCCCCACAAAAACCACATAAAGTCTACAGCTTCCGGTGTTTTCTTCAAAAAAG
>OIEN01000751.1_pt1 | contig 17490 bp, 13 predicted proteins | sample 1581741 | NCBI WGS metagenome assembly OIEN01 (sample SAMN01760944, study PRJEB22395) | human gut metagenome | reverse complement strand
GATGCCGTGGCCCCGTTTGTGCCGGAAAAGGCGTTTGAACTGTATAAAACGGCGGAAAATGACGGCGCGTATACGGATTTTGACGCGGCAGGCCGGTGTGAGCTGACACTGCTGCGGGCAGCCTGCGCAAAGCCGGAGCCTTTTGCAGCGGTGCGCGGAGTGTCCGAAGGGCTGGAACACCGGTTGGAACACGCGGTGCGACAGAGCACCAGTCTGCCGCAGCTGCTGGATGCCCTGACCACGGTGCGCTACCCCCGGGCCCGGATGCGCCGCCTTGCCATGGATGCTGCATTGGGCTATACGGCCGACACGGTGCCGGCCCTGCCGCCGGCGCTGCACCTGCTGGGAGCCCGGAAGGATGCCCTGCCGCTGCTGGGGCAGGTGTCCCTTCCGGTGTCTCACTCGTTGGCAAAGCTGGCCCAGACCGGCCCCGACGGTGCCCGGATGGCGGCGGCACAGGCAGCGGCCAGCGACTTTGGGGCCCTGTGCCGGGCAAACCCGGCCCCGATGGGCGGAATATATCGTCAAAAAAATATCTTTTTGACGAATTGACAAAAAATTCTGGCAAAAAATCAGCAATTCCGCTCTTGTAACCGTGCCGTATTGGGTGTATCATTAAAGCAATGCAATGTTGGATACAACATGTGAGAAGAAGAAGGAAGATCGGCCCCGCCGATCCAAGGAGGAACGCATGGCACTTCATGTTCTGGACGAAGCCAACCGCTGCCTCGGCTGCAAAAAGCCGCTGTGTCAGGAGGGCTGCCCCATCCACACCAACATCCCCGAGGTGATCCGTCTGCTCAAGGCAAACCAGATGGACGCCGCAGGCCAGATGCTGTTTGAAAACAACCCGCTCACCACCGTGTGCAGTCTGGTGTGCAACCACGAGAACCAGTGCGAGGGCCACTGCGTGCGCAACCGGATGCCCAGCCACGACCCGGTGCACTTTTCCATCATCGAGGACTACATCTCCACCACCTACGCCAACAAGATGACCGCCGGCCCGGCCCCCAAGAACGGCATGAAGGCGGCTGTGGTGGGTTCCGGCCCGGCGGGCCTGACCATTGCGGTGCTGCTGGCACGCTGGGGCTACGATGTGACCATCTTTGACGCCCGCGACAAGATCGGCGGCGTGATGCGCTACGGCATCCCCAACTACCGCCTGCCGGACAGTGTACTGGATGATTTCCAGTACCGCCATCTGGAGCTCAAGGGCATCAAGGTGCGGCCCAACACCACCATCGGCAAGACCATCACCATCGACGACCTGTTCCGCGACGGCTACAAGAGCGTATTCATCGGTGCCGGTCTGTGGAAGGCCAACGCCATGCACATCAAGGGCGAGAGCCTGGGCAACGTGGCCTTTGGCATCGACTATCTGGCCAACTCCAAGGCCTTCCGTCTGGGCGATGACATTGCGGTCATCGGCGTGGGCAACTCGGCCATGGACTGCGCCCGCACCGCCATCCGCAACGGCGCCCGTCATGTGACCTGCTATGCCCGCCGCGACGAGAGCTGCATCAGCGCCTCCGAATATGAGGTGAGCTATGCCAAGCTGGAAGGCGTGGGCTTCCGCTTCTGCAAGGCTCCTGTGGAGATCCGGGAAAACGGCCTCATCTGCCGCGACACCGTCAAGGGCGAGGACGGCAAGTTTACCCAGGTGGAGGGCAGCGAGATCTTCTACCCCCACACCGGCGTTATCGTGTCGGTGAGCCAGGGCTCCGAGAGCAACCTTGTCAAGACCACCACCGGCATCGAGACCAACCAGAAGGGCCTGCTCACCGTCAGTGAGGACGGCAGCACCACCCGCGAGGGCGTGTTTGCCGGCGGCGACGCCGTGATGGGTGCCCGCACTGTGGTCGAGGCTGTGGCTGTGGCCAAGAAGGTGGCTGAGTCCATGGACGCCTACATGAAGAGCCTGCCGGTCGATGATGCTGCCGACCCCTATGCAGACATCCCGGTGTTCCAGACCCCCACCTCCGACGTGCTGGCCAAGCAGGAATTGTAAATTATCTGTATCTTTGCCGCCCCGTCGGTTGACGGGGCGGCAGTTGCTTTGTATACTTTTTATATACGTTGCACAAAAATGTACAGAACGGAAAGGCGGTGGACGCGATTTTAAAAGCATCTCTCCCCAAACTGCGGGAAAAACTGCTGGAAGCCCTGCAGGCCGTGCTGCCCATTGTGGCCATTGTGCTGGTGCTGTGCTTTACCATTGCGCCGGTGTCGCCCAGCATCCTGCTGTGCTTTCTGCTGGGTGCGGTGCTCATCGTGGTGGGCATCATGTTCTTTACACTGGGCGCAGAAATGAGCATGACCCCCATGGGCGAGCGTGTGGGTGCTGTGCTCACCCGGAGCCGCAAACTGCCGGTGATCCTGGGCGTCGGCTTTCTGCTGGGGTTCCTCATCACCATTTCGGAGCCGGACCTGCAGGTGCTGGCCAATCAGGTGCCCTCCATCCCCAACCAGACCCTGATCTTCTCGGTGGCGGCGGGCGTGGGCCTGTTCCTCACCGTCGCGTTCCTGCGCATGCTGCTGGGCGTGGCGCTGCCGCCGCTGCTGGTGGCATTTTACGGCCTTGTGTTCGTGCTGGCTGCCTTTGTGCCCCGGGAGTTTCTGGCCGTGGCCTTTGACTCCGGCGGTGTGACCACCGGCCCCATGACGGTACCTTTTATCATGGCGCTGGGCGTGGGCGTGTCGGCGATCCGCGGCGACCGCCATGCGGCGGACGACAGCTTTGGTCTGGTGGCACTGTGCTCGGTGGGCCCCATTCTGGCGGTGCTGATCCTCGGCATCGCATTTCGCGCGTCCGACAGCACCTACATCCCGCCGGTGCTGCCGGAGGTGAGCGATTCGGTGGAGCTGTGGCAGCTGTTCCATGAGGGACTGCCGGAGTACATCAAGGAAATTGCTTCCTCGCTGCTGCCCATCGTGGTCATGTTCGGGGTGTTCCAGGCCGTGGCCCTGCGGCTGGACAAACGCACGCTGGGCCGCATTGCGGTGGGTCTTGCCTATACCTATGTGGGGCTGGTGCTGTTCCTCACCGGTGCGAACGTCGGCTTTATGCCGGCGGGCAACTATCTGGGGCAGGTGCTGACCGGGCAGAGCTACCACTGGGTGATCATCCCCATCGGCATGCTCATCGGCTACTTTATCGTCAAGGCAGAGCCGGCGGTGTATGTGCTGAACAAACAGGTGGAAGAGGTGACCGATGGTGCCATCTCGGCCCAGGCCATGGGCATGGCGCTCTCGGCGGGTGTGTCCATTTCGGTGGGGCTGGCCATGGTGCGGGTGCTCACCGGCATTTCCATCCTGTGGTTCCTCATCCCGGGCTATGCGGTGGCCATCGGCATCTCCTTTGTGGTGCCCAAGCTGTTCACCGCCATTGCCTTTGACGCCGGCGGCGTGGCCTCTGGCCCCATGACGGCCACCTTCCTGCTGCCGCTGGCACAGGGAGCCTGCGTGGCCGTGGGCGGCAACATCGTTACGGACGCCTTTGGCGTGGTGGCCATGGTGGCCATGACGCCGCTCATCACGGTGCAGCTGATGGGCCTTGCCGCTCAGCTCAAAACCGGACGGCGCAGGGCTGCCCGTGCCGCCGAACCCGCGCTGGCCGGGGTGGCAGCCTATGCCGACTGGCCGGATGACGACATCATTGAACTGTAAGGAGGGCAAGCGCTGTGAGTTCGCTGTTTCTGATGAGCACCATCACCGACCGCCGCACTGCCGACGCCTTTCTGCAGTTGTATGAGGCCCACGGTGTGAACGTGACCCTGCGCACGGTGGGCACCGGCACGGCGGTGCAGGAGACCCTTTCCACCCTGGGGCTGGAAAAGACCGAAAAAGCTGTGCTGCTGGCGGTGGTCACAGCCCAGACCTGGCAGGAGGTGCAGCGGGACCTGCGCCGCAAAATGCGCATCGACGTGCCGGGCACCGGCATTGCATTCACCGTGCCGCTGAGCAGCATCGGCGGAAAACGGGCCCTTGGGTTCCTCACGGAGCACCAGACCCTGACCTGGAAGGAGGAGAGTACCTTGAAGGATACCCGCTATGAACTGCTGCTGGTGATCGCAAACCAGGGCTACACCGGCTCCATCATGGACGCGGCCCGCGCAGCCGGTGCCGGCGGCGGCACCGTGATCCACGCAAAGGGCACCGGCATGGAAGGGGCAGCTCCCTTTCTGGGCATGGAACTGGTGAACGAGAAGGAGCTGGTGCTCATCGTGAGCCGCACCGCGCAGAAGAACCGGATCATGAAAGCCATCATGGACGGGGCCGACCGCAGGGCGGGGGCCATCGTATTCTCGCTGCCGGTCACCGACACCGCCGGTCTGCGCCTGCTGGAAGAGGAAGAACCGGCTACAAAATAATCAAAAAAGGATGAATATTCTCCACGTTTGTCGGCAAAAGCTTGATAAACGTGGAGTTTTTCGTTATGATAGAAGAAAGTGATTCAAGAACAGAGGTGTAAAGATGATTCAACTTTCATATAAGCAGCAGATCGCCTTCAACTCGCTGTCCATCATTGCGGGCAACGCACTGTACGCGCTGACGGTCGTGCTGTTTCTGGTGCCGTCCGGGCTGATCACCGGCGGCGCCACCGGCATCGCACTGGGGGTCAACCGTGTGCTGGGCCTGCCGGTGTCCGGGGTGCTGTTTGCCATCAACATCAGCATGCTGGTGCTGGGCTGGATGGTACTGGGCAGCCGCTTTGCCCTTACCACCATTGCCAGCACCATCCTCAGCCCGCTGTTTCTGGCCCTGTGGGAGCGGGTGTTTGCAGATTTTGTGCTCACCGATGATCTGGTGCTCAACACCATCTTTGCCGGTCTGGGCGTGGGCATCTCGCTGGGCATCACCATCCGTGCCGGTGCTTCCACCGGCGGCATGGACATCCCTCCGCTGGTGCTCAACAAGTGGTTCCACCTGCCGGTGTCGGCGACCATGATGGTGTTCGACCTGATCATTCTGGCGGTGCAGGCGGCGTTCAGCCCGCTGCAGCAGTGCCTGTATGGCATCGTGATGGTCATCGTGTACACCGTTGTGCTGGACAAAGTGCTCATTTTCGGTTCCACCCGTACCGAGGTCAAGATCATCAGTCAGCATGCGGACGAGATCCGGGAAGCCATTTTCTCCCAGCTGGACCGCGGCGTGACCATCCTGCACGGTGAGGGCGGCTATAGCCGGAACAGCGAACAGGTGCTGCTGAGTGTTATCAGCAACCGGCAGCTGCCCAAGCTGGAAAAGATCGCCCACCTGCTCGACCCCACCTGCTTCATGATCGTGAGCCATGTGACCGAAGTAAGCGGCCGCGGCTTCTCGCTGGAAAAGGATTACAAGGAAGAGGACTGATTTTGCCCGCAGATACTTGCAAAATACAGGTCAGTTGGGGTATAGTATAGAAGAACGGTAGGTTTTGCCGTACATTACCCGATCAAGAAAGGAAATCCATCATGTTTGATATTTTCAATATGCTCAAAAAAGAAGAGAACGCTGCCCCCAAGCAGGTCACCCGTGACACCATCATCGGCGACATTCTGGACATGGACCAGAGCACTGCTCCCTACTTCATGGAGATCGGCATGCACTGCCTGGGCTGCCCGGCCTCCCGTGGGGAGAGCCTGGAGGAGGCCTGCGCGGTGCACGGCGTGGACTGCGACGAGCTGCTGGAGAAGCTGAACACCCACCTGGCAGCCAAGAAGGCCTGAGTGCTGCCCACACTGGATGCGCGTCTGGCGCCGGCGGCAGAACTGGTGCGCCTTCATCTCGTTGAACTTGTCCTTGAGGTTCGCCAGCTCCTCGCGCACCTTCGCCAGGCGGTCCTTGCTGAGCTGGTCGTCCTCCTTCTTGAGCGCCATTTCCTCGATTTCGAGCTGCATGATCTTGCGGCGGATGCCGTCGAGCTCCTCAGGCATGGAATCGATCTCCGTGCGGATCTGGGCGCACGCCTCATCCACAAGGTCAATGGCCTTATCGGGGAGGAAACGGTCGGTGATGTAGCGGTTGGAGAGCGTCGCGGCAGCGACAAGCGCGTTATCATGGATACGCACGCCGTGATAGACTTCGTAGCGTTCTTTCAGCCCGCGCAGTATGGAAATCGTGTCCTCCACGTTCGGCTCGTCCACCGTTACCGGTTGGAAACGCCGCTCGAGCGCCGCGTCCTTTTCGATATACTTGCGGTACTCCTCGAGCGTCGTCGCGCCGATGGTTTGCAGTGCGCCGCGTGCCAGGGCCGGTTTGAGGATGTTGGCCGTGTCGAGGCTGCCCTGTGTCGAACCGGCACCCACGATGGTGTGTATCTCGTCGATAAAGAGAATGATATTGGGGTTCTTGGCCAATTCGTTGAGTATGGCTTTGATGCGTTCTTCAAATTGCCCCCGGTATTTGGTGCCGGCTACAATCGACGCCATGTCGAGGGAAACAACCCGCTTGTCGAACAAGACCCGTGACACTTTCCTTTGCACGATGCGCAGGGCCAAGCCTTCGACGATGGCCGACTTGCCTACGCCGGGGTCTCCGATGAGAACCGGATTGTTCTTTTTACGACGGCTGAGTATCTGAGCCAACCGCTCGATTTCCTTTTCTCTGCCAACGACCGGGTCGAGCCGGTTTTCTTCGGCGGCTTTTGTCATGTCGATGCCGAAGTTGTCGAGCACGGGCGTGTTGCTGCCGCTGTCCTTGGCTTGCATGGTCGAGGTCTTGTTCTCTTTTTTCTTGGAGAACGGACCGTCATTTTCGACTTCATCGTCGTCGTCGTCCGCAAACTCGGGCCCCATCGAGGGAGTCACGCTGTCGGCCTGGTTGTCGTAACTGTCGGTCGGACGGGAGGTGCCTGTCTTTACATAATCCAGCACGCTCTGATAGGAAATTTCTTGGGCATTTAATGCCTGACATGCAATCGAGGACGGGTCACGCAATATGGCCAGTAAAAGATGCTCGGTGTCGGTGATGGGGTTTTTTAACAGCCTCGATTCGAGCAAACTCATTTTCAGTATTTTATCGGTGCTTTTGGCCACGGCGGTTTCTTGCGAAGGGGAGGCTTCGGCCGGCGTGTCGCAGGGGTGAGAGAGGAGCAATTCCTCGACGGCAGTTTTCAATCGCTCGGGTTGTATGCCCAAGTAACGCAATGCCTCGACGGCCTTGCCGGTGCCGTCTCTCAGTATGCCTAACAACAAGTGTTCAGGTCCGATAATGGGGGTGTGCAGGCGTTCAGCTTCTTCCCGGCTGTATCCCAAGACATTACGCACTCGTTGTGAAAAGTTTCTTTCCATATAATCGGTTATTTATATTTTAGCCGCTGCAAATATACAACTTTCGGCGTGTATATAAGCAATCCTATTCTTTCTCTGCAAATTGTGTGCCGATTTGCAGAACGATGGGTCGTGCCGCCTTCTTCCTGCCGTTTTGACAGATGGAAATGGGGTGGGGAAAGACCCGTTTTGAAAAATCTTGTTAACAGAAATTGGGCAAAGTGGGAGAAAAAGTTTTTATGAGTGAAAAATTTTTCTAATCGGGAAGAAAGTCGTATCTTAGTGCTGTTTTTTACATCACTCAAAAAAGATAAAAATTCGAATACATGGCGACAGAACAAGATGATAGAATTTTGAAAATTGATATCGAAAAAGAGATGAAACAATCCTACATCGATTATTCGATGTCGGTCATTGTGGCAAGGGCATTGCCCGATGTCCGGGACGGATTCAAACCCGTGCATCGTCGGGTTCTTTTCGGTATGAATGAACTGGGAAATACATCGAATAAACCTTATAAAAAATCGGCAAGAATCGTGGGTGAAGTGTTGGGTAAGTATCACCCGCACGGAGACTCGTCGGTCTATTTTGCCATGGTGCGCATGGGACAAGATTGGTCGTTGCGCTATCCGCTTGTCGACGGCCAGGGAAACTATGGCTCTATCGACGGCGACAGCCCTGCTGCCATGCGTTATACCGAAGCACGTCTCTCGCGCATTGCCGAAGAAATGTTGCGTGACATCGACAAGGAGACTGTCGATTTTCAGAAAAACTTCGACGACACCCTCGATGAGCCCGTGGTATTGCCGACCCGCATTCCCAACCTGCTGGTAAACGGCGCATCGGGTATTGCCGTGGGTATGGCTACCAATATGCCGCCTCACAACCTTACCGAAACCATCAATGCGATAATCGCTTTTATCGACAACCGCGATATTACCATCGAGGAGTTGATGCAGCATATCAAAGCGCCCGACTTCCCGACCGGAGGCTATATATATGGATATAATGGTGTCAAGGAAGCCTATGAGACCGGCCGCGGACGCATTGTCATTCGCGCCAAGGCCGAGATTGAAACCGAAGGAAACCGTGAAAAGATCATCATATCGGAAATCCCCTATGGCGTAAATAAGGCCGACCTTATCAAAAGTATTGCAGAACTTGTTGTCGATAAGCGCATCGATGGCATATCCAATGTCAATGATGAATCCGACCGTTCGGGTATGCGCATTGTGGTAGACATCAAGAAAGACGCCAATTCGAGTGTCGTTCTCAACAAATTGTATAAACTCACCGCATTGCAGTCGTCGTTCAGTGTAAACAATATCGCATTGCTCAAAGGCCGTCCCGTCACGCTCAACCTGAAACAGCTTATCGAGGAGTTCTATAACCATCGTCATGAGGTGGTTATACGCCGCACCCGTTATGAGTTGAGAAAGGCCGAAGAGAGAGCCCATATTCTCGAAGGTCTTATAATTGCCTGCGACCATATCGATGAGATTGTACAAATCATAAAAACGTCTCAAACACCTGAGGTCGCTCGCACTCGTTTGATGGAGCGTTTCTCGCTCTCTGAAATACAGGCGTCGGCCATTGTCGATATGCGTTTGCGTCAAATCACGGGCCTCATGCAAGACAAGTTGCATGAAGAGTATGATGCCCTCATGAGACAAATCGATTTCTTCCACAAAATACTATCGGAAGATGCTGTTTGTGTGCAAGTTATCAAAGATGAACTTGTCGAAATCAGAGATAAATATGGTGATGAGCGCAAGACGCAAATCATATATTCATCGGAAGAGTTCAATGCCGAAGATTTTTATGCCGATGACGAAATGATTATTACCATTTCGCATCTCGGATATATCAAACGTACACCGCTGTCGGAGTTCCGCGCCCAAAATCGGGGTGGAGTAGGAGCCAAAGGCAGTGATACGCGAGATGAAGACTTCATCGAATACATCTATCCGGCCTCGATGCACAATTACATGTTGTTCTTTACCCAAAAAGGAAAATGTTTCTGGCTTAAAGTGTATGAAATTCCCGAAGGGGCGAAGAACTCAAAAGGCAGAGCGATACAGAATCTGCTCAACATCGATGCCGATGATAAGGTCAATGCATTTATTCGGGTGAAGAAATTACAAGACCCGGAATACAACTTGACGCACAATCTGATTTTCTGTACCAAAAAAGGCGTGATAAAGAAGACTCGCCTCGAAGCATATTCACGCCCGCGGACCAATGGTGTGAATGCCATTACCATTCGCGAAGATGACCAGGTGATACAAGTGCGTCTGACGACAGGAAACAGCGAAATCATCATGGCCAATCGCGAAGGTCGCGCCATTCGTTTCCACGAAACGACTGTGCGTGAAATGGGGCGTACGGCAACCGGTGTGAAAGGTATGACTCTCGACGAGAATGTCAACGACGAAGTGGTAGGAATGATTTGTGTGAACGATCCCGAAACCGAAACTATCATGGTCGTGTCGGAGCAAGGTTATGGTAAACGCTCGGAAATAGAGGACTATCGCATCACCAACCGAGGCGGAAAGGGCGTTAAGACATTGAATATCACTCCGAAAACAGGCAAATTGGTAGCCATCAAAAATGTAACCGATGAGAATGATTTGGTGATTATCAACAAGTCGGGAATCACGTTGCGCATCAAAGTCGCCGATATTCGGGTGATGGGGCGTGCCACACAGGGTGTTCGCCTCATCAATCTCGAAAAACGAAACGACGAAATTGCTTCGGTATGCAAGGTCGCTTCCGATACGACGGACGAAATGCCTGAATCGGTCGAGACCCCGACAAATGAGCTATGAGATACAACACCTGAATCAGAAAATGAAATACAATAAAAACTCGAACCTAAAATTCAGAAAGATGAAAAAGATTTTTCTATTCGCTGTACTTTGCTTGGTTGGCGGTACGGCGTTTGCCCAGAAAAAAAATGTTTCTCGGGCAAATAACGAACTCAAACAAGAAAAGCCCAATTATGAAGAAGCTCGTCAGTTGGTCAAAGAGGCAAGAGAAAATCCTGAGACGCAAAATGATGCCCGCACTTGGTGGGTGTCGGCCGAAGTCGAAGATGCCATCTTCAATATAAACGAGCAGAAACGGGTGACCAATCAATCGTACGACGATGCAGCCATGTATAAAGCGTTGGAAGATGAGTATGCTTTCCTCCAACAAGCTCTCTATCTCGACTCGCTGCCCAATGCAAAGGGTAAAGTTTCACCCAAATACTCCAAGAGGATAATCGAGCGTATTCATGAACGCCATCTGAGTTTCTGGGACGCAGCTGTCATTTCCTATAAGAACCAGGATTATAAGAAAGCCTATGAAATGTGGAATACCTATCTGCTTATTCCTGAGAAATATGGTATCAGCGAAGCCCGACAGAAACAGCTCGAAGAGTCGGGTACCGTAGATAGCACCTATATTTTCGGCCGTTATTATGCTGCATTGGCTGCTTACATCTCAAAAGACTATGAATTGGCAATTCCGGCTCTCAACCGCGCCAAGGAAAGTGACTATGATGTAATGACTATCTACCAATGTTTGAATGAGTTGTATACAAATCAGAAAGACAGTGCTAACATGTTTGCCATCTCGCAAGAAGCTGTTGAACGCTTGGGTATCAACAAAGATACTGAGAACTTTTTGTTGCAGATGATTAACATATACATTGCAAAGAATCAGATAAATGAGGCTATTGCATATCTCGACAAAGCTATCGCCGCCAATCCGCGTGCCGAATACTATAAGGTAAAAGGCCGTCTCTATGAGGAGATTTCTAATGAAGCCGAAGCCATAGCTTGTTTTGAGAAAGCTCTTGAAATCAACCCGCAGTTGGCTGATGTGTGGAGCGAAATGGGCCGTATCTATTATAATAAAGCCTATGAGGAAAGTCAAGAGATAAACAAGATCAAAGATGACAAGGCATATCTAAAAGCCCGTGAAGAGCGTATTTTCCCGCTTTATCGCAAAGCATTGCCTTATTACGAAAAGGCTTACTCAATCGACCCGACAAATGCCGATTGCGTATTTGCCTTGAAAGGTATATATTATACACTTGGAATGGAGGATAAACTGAAATCTCTTGAAGGTAAATGATCTGAAACCCTAAACTTGAATAATTGAAATAAAGGCACATGGCGAAATGTCTAATAAGCTGTGTGTCTTTATTTATTGCTATTAAAGAAATTGAAATGGAATTTATATTAGACTTTGTCCTGCACATCGACAGATATATGGTGGAAATCGTGAGAGATTACCACACATGGACGTATGCCATACTGTTTTTGATTATTTTCTGTGAAACAGGTTTGGTTGTAACCCCATTTTTGCCGGGCGATTCTTTGCTGTTTGTTGCAGGAGCTATTGCCGCTCAACCGGATATGCCGCTCAATGTTCATATCCTTGCCCTTGTCGTTTTTGCAGCTGCCGTATTGGGGGATTCCTGTAATTATGAAATAGGCCGTTTTCTGGGTGCGAAATTGTTCCGCAATCCCAATTCAAAGATATTCAAGCAGCAATATCTTGACAAAACACATGAGTTTTACAAGAAATATGGAGGAAAGACCATCATCATAGCCCGTTTTGTACCCATCGTGCGGACATTTGCACCTTTTGTGGCCGGCATGGGTAAGATGCATTATTACTATTTTATTGCATTCAATATTATTGGTGGAGCCTTGTGGGTTGCATTGTTTTGTTATGTCGGTTATTTTTTCGGAGATCTCCCGTTTGTTCAACAGAACTTGAAGGTGTTGATTGTCGCCATTATTTTCGTCTCATTGTTGCCGGCTATTATAGAAGTGCTCCGTGCCAAAATGAAGAACAATAACAAGGAGGCGTAAAAGCATAAGGTTCATTCTTATGATATGCTTTTTTGGTAATCAAGTGATAGGGAATATGTTAATGTATTCCCTATGTTTTTCTACTTAACATAATATAGATTATAGAACAAATACATGTAGGGACAATAAGGTGTGATGTTGCATGTTTTACACCGAATAGCTTTATCTTTGCACATGTAAGGATGGAAACTCCGTACGGATAATATGGTTGTGCGTCGTTATAAGGAACTGACAAACTGTGATGTGGCGCGATTGAGAAATATATAAAAGCATATAGAGAATTAATAAAATAACATTAGTCGACGGATTAAGATGGAAAAGTTTTCCGAGGAATTTTGGCGTTTTGTGAAGGAGCATCAAGCCGATGATGTTCACCGGCTTCGATTGAAGTATGCCGGTCGACACGACGAACAGCTTGATTGGGCTATTGATCAAATAGAAGTTCGAAAGAAAGTGGACCGTAAATTGCCTCTGTTTTTCCAAAACGAAACTTTACTTTTTCCTTCGGTATTATCTGCCGAACAGTGTTCGTCCGAAGACACGGCGATTTATAAGCAACATTTGGTTTCGGGACGTTTCGACACGATATGTGATCTCACGGGCGGCTTGGGTATTGACTCATATTATTTGGCGGTTGTTGCGTCGCGACTTACTTATATAGAACGTTTTCCCCATTATTGTGATGTAGCCCGGCACAATTTTGAGGTACTACGACAAAAGAATATTGAAGTACAGAATATCGATTGCCGGGACTACTTGTCGCAACCGCACACTCATCACGACCTTTACTATATCGACCCGGCTCGTCGTGGTGCCGGGAATAAACGTCTTTATAACTTGGCGGATTGTGAACCGTCGGTTGCAGAGATACTTCCTATTGTCTTTGCCGAGCATGCCGCTCTTCTACTCAAAGCTTCACCTATGCTTGATATAACACAGACAATCAGAGATTTCTCTCACATATCTCAGATTCATGTAGTGGCGGTAAGGAACGAATGTAAAGAAATTCTTTTCTTGTTTGAACCTTATTATCAAGGAATTCCGCAAATATATTGTGCCCATGAAACGACAGAAAGAGATTGGCAAACGTTCACTTTTTCTCTTGAAGAAGAGGCTCTTCTCCCCTCCTCTCCCGATGCTGAGTTGAAAACCTATCTGTATGAGCCCAACAGTGCCATAATGAAAGCCGGTGCATTTAAGTCGGTCGCGGTGAAGTATGGACTTGACAAGTTGGCTGTGAACACTCATCTTTATACCGCAGATCGTTATCTGGCCGATTTTCCCGGACGGATATTCGAGATTATAGAGGTAGTCCCTTTTTCGAAGCAGATTTTGAAGCGTTTAGCGAGCCGATACCCGCAAGCCAACGTTTCGACACGCAACTTCCCCCTTGCTGCGGAAGAAGTGCGTCGACTTGGCACTATCAAGGACGGTGGAGATATTTATCTTTTTGCAACGACGATAAATGGCAGAAAGACAATAATATATTGCAAGAAAAAGACGCCTTGTTAGCGTTTGAACGCCCGGTCGATTTGGCGTTTGTCTTCACGTTCTTTTATGGATTCGCGCTTGTCATAGATTTTTTTGCCTTTGGCTACGGCAACAACCAACTTGGCCAAACCTCGGTCATTAATGAACAGCCGGGTGGGAATAATCGAAAATCCCGACTCTTTTGAGATTTTCTGCATTTTATCCAACTCTTTGTGTGTCAGCAGTAATTTGCGGTCACGACGTGCGGAATGGTTGTTGTAGGTGCCATAAAAATATTCGGCAATATACATGTTTTTTACCCACAATTCTCCATTGTTGAAAAAGCAGAACGTGTCGGATAGCCCCGCTTTGCCTAAACGTATCGATTTTATTTCGGTACCGGTGAGAACGATACCCGCCGTGTAGGTGTCGAGCAACTCGTAGTCAAACGAAGCGCGACGGTTTTTTATATTGATGGGTGCAAGTTTCATTCGGAATAAATTATTGGTTCATACCCGGCATGATCAGGTAAAGGATACGTTCTACAACAATGGGAATCACCAAAACAAGAATGGTGACTATGAGCGTGAAAATTTTTCGTCGGGAGTCGTCGACGTGCAGGAAAAATTTGGCCCCTGTCCAGATAACGTAGAATATGGCCAGTATGGCATATTCAAGAAACGAGAAACCTTTGGGCAGTATGTTTACGATAATATCGACGGTCATATACAATGACAATAACGAACCTACAAAGCGCTCGATTACTTCTTTTTCTTTTTTCAGCGAGAAATAAGGCTGAATTTCTTTGAGGATAAACGCCAGGAAATAAAATCCGATAAAGAATTTGACAAATTCTACAATCGCCAGTCGCAGGACATATTCCAAATTGTTGGAATTGAATTCATTCCCTATTAAATGGCAAAAACAAGACAATGCAGCCATACCCATTACCGGATATAAAAACCGGTTAAAAAAAAGTGCATGGGCAGCCTCTCCCTGTTCTGCCATCTTTTGCCAAGTAACAGAGGGTCGGGTTATCAGTTGATATATGCGTATGAGTATATCTTTAAACATGATATGTTGGCAACGATTACATGGGCAAAATTACGAAAAAACTTCGGAATATCCGCCGAATTGCAGCAGATTAACGCAACAGGATTTGATAATTAGGGAGTTAGAGGAAAAACGCAGAAGTTGGGCAGACAGTTGAAAACCGTCTTAAAGCAGATTAAAGCAAAAGAACGGTTTCCTAATCATTACCCGATGAAAGTGCAGATTTAACAGTCCCTGTTTCATTTTGCGGCGTTCTGCGCAGCTTTGCTTATCAATAGGTAACTTGTTGATTTATAGTTTTGCAACCAAAAAGAAACGAGTATGCCAAGAAGCACATTCAAGGTGCTGTTCTACGTGAACGGCAGTAAGGAAAAGAACGGAATTGTCCCCATCATGGGACGGGTTACAATCAACGGAACGGTAGCACAGTTCAGCTGCAAGCGGACTATCCCGAAAGAGCTTTGGGATGCCAAAGGGAACAAGGCAAAGGGCAAGAGTATGGAAGCGAGGGAAACCAATCTTGCGCTTGACAACATCAAGGCTCAAATCATCAAGCATTACCAGCGTATATCCGACCGTGAAGCCTATGTAACGGCAGAAATGGTACGCAATGCCTATCAGGGATTGGGCGGTGAGTATGAAACGTTGCTCGGTGCTTTCGACAAGGAAAATGAAGTGTTCAAGAAGCGTGTCGGAAAAGACAGGGTCAGGGCTACCTATATGGCAAGGGTACGGGCAAGAAACCATGTGGCGGCATTCATCAGGTCACATTACAAGCGGAACGACATCTCCATGCCTGAACTTACGCCCGACTTCATCAAGGAGTTCGCCGTGTTCCTGTCCAACGAAGCCGGACTTCACAACGGTTCGATATGGGAAAACTGCATGTGGCTGAAAGGTGTGGTGATGCGGGCACACTTCAATGGACATATACCGAGAAATCCGTTTGCCCAGTTCCATATAAGCCCGAACACGAAAGAGCGTGAATATCTGACGGAGAATGAGCTGAAAACATTGATGGAATTTCAGTTCAAAGACCCCAAGAACTCCTATCTCCGTGATATTTTTGTTTTTGCCAGTTTTACTGCCCTGTCATTCGTGGACATAAAGGAATTAAGCAACGACCAGTTTGTGGAAGTGAACGGTGAGAAATGGATTATTTCCAAACGACACAAGACGGGTGTACCGTTTCAGGTAAAGCTGCTGGATATTCCCTTGCAGATAATCGAGCGTTACAAGGCTTTTCAGGAAAACAATCTTGTATTTCCCAATCTCAACTATTGGTCAATATGCAAGCGTATGGGAAAGATGATAAAGGAATGCGGCATCACCAAGAAAATCAGCTTTCATTGCTCAAGGCATGGGTTTGCGACCCTGGCTCTCAGCAAAGGGATGCCAATCGAGAGCGTCAGCCGTATTTTGGGGCATACGAACATTGAGACCACGCAAATCTATGCGAAGATAACCGTGCAGAAATTGGATAATGACCTCACGATGCTGAGCGACAAACTGAGCAAATCATTCGGAAACGTGAAAATGGCAGGGATATGAAACGGGAAATAATCACAACGGACAGCTATGGTAGAATTACCATACCATCCGATACAGGTAATATATGGATGAATGAAATGGAGCTGGTGGAACTGTTCGGGGTAATCGCCCCGACGCTCCGTGCCGCCATCCGTGCCGTGTACAAGTGTGGAGTTTTGAATCCTCTTGAAGCAGAAAAACGTATCAGGCTGCCCAACGGCTATTATGCGGACATGTATGCCCTGCCGATGGTGGTGGCACTCGCTTTCCGTATTGACACGTCAAGTACCGCAATGATTCGCAATGTCCTGCTGGAAAGATTGTGCCGGCGAAAAAAGGAACAAGTCCTGCTGGTGTCAGTGAATAACAGGATGCCGTATGAATGTTAGCATGAACTTTTAATGTCCAGCCATTTGATGATTAACGGTTTAATCTGACGTAGTGACGACATGAAGTCATTGAATCTGTAAATCAGTACGTCAGTCAATCTGTAATTATCTGCAACAACCAGTCCCCGAAGACGTGCATATTCCACGACTTCGGGCTTTTTTATCTCCTTTTACCTGAAAGAGCCACCCGTTTATACTGCATTTTCTTTTGGCATGACCTATTTTGCGCCGTTCCGCATAGATTTGCGTATCAAGATTTTACCGACACTTCCGTAGCTTTGCAACCATGTTTAACCCGTTGCCGACAGAATGTAGGCAGCACTAAAACCTGTATCAAGAACATGAAGAAAAAAAGGAATCATTTGCGTAGGTACAATTCTCTACAAGATTGTGAATCGGGATTGTCATTATTCGCCGATAAGAGGAATAGGACGTTACTACACGGTAAACAAAATACAGCTGGAAAAATTCTGATATTTTGATGAGATGATGAAAGTATATATAAAAATAAAGAGAAACAGAAACTTACGTCTTCATCAACCTTTCAACAAGAGAATCGGGCTGATGAAAAGAGAAAGAACACACCGCACTCTACATCACTTTTCTTTTGGTGAGCGGTTTGATGAAACGATGATGAACATATATCATTTTGGTTATCAGTTTATTATCCTGTCAACTCATCAATTCATCGGATTTTCATCCGCCAACAAGTCTGCGGGACAAACGGATGGAAGGAAATGCCACTATCTGCAGACAGGTCGGTCGGACATCCGACCTGCCTGTTGTCCGACCAGCCGACAAGGGAAGGCGTATCATATCAATGAAAAGAAAAGAGCTGCCTATACAGCTGGTACTCTCACAGGCTTTTGAGAACAGAAAAGCCATAGCTCATTAGGGCGTTTTCTTCACGCACCGCTGACGCTAATGCTA
>OIEN01000736.1_pt1 | contig 17871 bp, 10 predicted proteins | sample 1581741 | NCBI WGS metagenome assembly OIEN01 (sample SAMN01760944, study PRJEB22395) | human gut metagenome | reverse complement strand
ATCCATTACTTAATTAGACTTTTTTTATTTAGTCCTTGACAAAGGGTTCATTTTACACAAAAAAAGTGCTTTTTTTCTTTCGACAATTGACTATTAAATAATTTTATACTATACTATTATTAGAATAAAGAGGTGTATTAATGTGCTTATAACTTTAATTAAAAATGATTTGCTTATTAATTTTACTTTGCCATCAAAAGTTACTGGTAGTTATTTTATAACTGATAAAGTAAGTGGAGAAGAAAGAAATTTAATAAGTGTCGAAGGTATTGATGATAAATGGATTTTAAAAAGTAATTTTGATGTTAAAATACTAAATGGCAATAATATAGTTGATTTTATTGTTTTGAACAAAGATAATTTTTATACTATTAAGGTAAATGGTGAAAAATATAACTATCTTTTATATTGTACTGAGGTTTGTGACAATACTTATGTTAATTACATGGTAAATACTAATGAAATTACTATAGGAAATACTACAAATGATGTAATTAATTATAATTGTAATATTATTAGTGCTAATTATGCTAAAATCAAACAGGAGAATAATGTTTTTACTATTGAATCTACTAATCAAAATAATTTAATTTTTGTTAATGGAAAAAGAATACAAAACATGATGCTTACTACAGGTGATTTAGTGTTTATTATGGGATTGAAGATATTGATAATAGGTAACAGTTTATTCATTAATAATCCTGCAAGCAAAATAAATATAAATCAGAATTGTTTTACACCTTGTCATATTAATCAAAATTCTTACCTAGGAAAAAAAGAAACAGGAGATGAAGAAGAAATTTTATTATATGATGAGCAAGACTATTTTTATAGAGCACCTAGATTTGTTACTTCGATTGAAAAAGAGAATATTTCTTTTGATTCTCCGCCTGAGGGTGAATCACAAAAAGAAAGACCAATCATATATACAGTGGGGCCTATGCTTACTATGGCTATGTCATCTTGTATTTATGGTGTTATGGCTTTAGGTAATGTCTTAACGAAAAAAAGCACCATAAGTGAATCATTTCCAACATTACTTATTTCATTTGGAATGCTTATGAGCGTTTTTCTATGGCCAAGTTTAATGAGAAGATATGAAAAGAAAGAAAAAAAAGCAAGAGAAAAACTAAGACAGGAAAAATATCGAGAATATTTAAAAGATAAACAAACAAAAATAGAGACACTCAAGAAAAGACAAACTCAAATACTTTTAGAAAATAATTTAGGCTTAAAAGAATGCCAAAATATTATTTTAATGAAAAAAAGAAATTTATGGGAGAGAAAAATAGAACATGATGACTTTTTATCACTTAGACTTGGCCTTGGTAATACTAGTCTCGCTGTAGAATTGAATGCACCAAGTGAACACTTTAGTTTGTCAACTGACGATTTAAAAGAAACTCTAGCAAAATTAGTAAGTGAATCACATGAAATTGAAAACGTTCCTATATGTTTATCATTAACAACTAAAAATAATGTAGTAGTTGTCGGAAATGATATTTTAAGGAAAAGATTACTAGATAATTTGATTCTAGAATTGATTGCTTTTCATAGTTATGAAGATGTAAAATTAGTTTTTATGATTGATAATGATGATTATGATTATTATAAAAAGTTTAAAATTCTTCCTTTTGTTTGGGATAATTTAAGAGAAATGAGATTTTTTGCTGAGAATTACGATGAAGCTAGTAAAATTTCTTTCTATTTAGAGCAAGTTTTCTCACACAGAAAATATAGCGATGCTGATAAAATAACTATTAGTGATATTACATACAAGGATGTTAGTCCATATTATGTGATTATTACTAATTCTATTAAGAAAATGCGGAATTTAGAAATAATAAATCAAGTATTAGCAGAAAAAAGAAATTTAGGTTTTAGCATAATAATCTTAAATGATGGATTATCTAATTTGCCAAATGAATGCTCTAACTTTATAGTTTTGGATGAAAATAAAAGTGCAATTATAGAAAATGATTTAAACATTAATAAACAAAAAACTTTTATGTTAGATAATAAAGAAAATATTGATATGTATGACGTTTGCAAACATGTTGCTAATATACCAATAAAATTTTCTAAGCAAAATAGTATTTTAACTAATAGTATAGGTTTTTTAGAAATGTATAATGTTGGTAAAGTAGAACAATTAAATGCCATAAACAGATGGCATGATAGTAGTCCTATTCATAGTTTGTCATGTCCTATTGGGGTAACTAAAAATGAAGAATTATTATACTTAGATTTACACGAAAAATTTCATGGACCTCATGGTTTAATCGCAGGAATGACTGGTAGTGGTAAGAGTGAATTAATTATTACTTTTATTCTTTCTATGGCGGTTAATTATAGTCCATTAGAAGTACAATTCGTATTGATTGATTATAAAGGTGGTGGTTTAGCAGGTGCCTTTGAAAACAAAGATACTGGTTATAAATTACCCCACATTGTAGGGACATTAACAAACTTAGATACTACTGAATTAAAAAGATCCTTCGCTTCTATTCAAAGTGAATTAAGAAGAAGACAACAAATGTTTAACAAAGCAAAAGAAACCCTAGGCGAGAGTACCATTGATATTTATAAATATCAAAAAGCATATCGTGATGGTAAAATAGATATGCCAATTTCCCATTTGTTTATTATTTGTGATGAATTTGCTGAATTAAAAGTACAACAACCTGAGTTTATGGATCAATTAATTAGCATAGCCAGAATTGGTCGTAGCCTAGGAATACATCTAATTTTAGCAACACAAAAACCATCAGGAATTGTTGATGATCAAATATGGAGTAATAGCAGATTTAGAATATGTTTAAAAGTCCAAGAAAAAAGTGATAGTATGGATGTTATCAAAAGACCGGATGCGGTATCCTTAAAAAATGCAGGACGCTTTTACTTGCAAGTAGGTTACAATGACTTATTTGCCTTAGGACAATCTGCTTGGTGCGGTGGTGGTTATTTTCCAACTGATAAATTAAAGAAAAAAATAGATAGAAGTTTATCATTTATTACTAACATTGGTAATATTATAAAAAGTGCAGATGATAGCAAAAAAAATGATATGATAGCCCAAGGAGAGGAATTGGGCAATATAGTTAGATATTTAAGTGATGTAGCACAGTCAGAAAATATTAAATTAGATAAGTTATGGCTTGATCGTATTCCTGATATTATTTATATTGGAGATTTAATTAAAAAATATAATTATGAAAGTTCACCATTTGAAATAGATCCTGTTATTGGCGAATATGATGATCCTGAAAATCAAAGACAAGGCTTATTAACAATAAATTTAACTGATGTAGGTAATACCTTAATATATGGTTATCCTGGTAGTGGTAAAGATTTATTGCTTAGTACTATAATATATTCAACAATATTAGATCATACAGCTGACGAAGTAAATTTTTATATTTTAGATTTTGGAAGCGAAACACTAAATAGTTTTGCAGATGCCCCTCAAATAGGAGATATAATTTTAAAAGATGATAGAGAAAAAATAACTAACATATTTAAAAATTTAATGAAAGAAATTGAGAAAAGAAAAGAATTATTTGCTAATTATAATGGTGATTATAAAAGATATTGTATGGGAAGTGGTAATGCACTACCTATGCTTGTTATAATTATTAATAATTATGAAGCTTTCAGTGAACTATATGATGAGTTTCAAGATACATTAATTACTTTAACTAGAGATGGGCAAAGATATGGCATTACATTTATTATTAGTACTAGTGGTGTTAATTCAATAAGATATAAATTATCTCAAAATTTTAAAGAAATAATTGCACTTTCTTTAAATGATAAAGCTGATTATTTATCAGTTTTAGGTAATACTAATAATGTTTTTCCATCCAAATCATTTGGGCGTGGTATTATTAGGATAAATGATAAAGTATGTGAATTTCAAACGGCTTATCCATACGATTATGACAATTTAAGTGATTATTTGAAAGTTATTTCACAAAAATTAATACAATTTAGTGATTCTAAAGCAAGTGAAGTTGCCATTTTACCAGACAGGGTAACAGAAAATTTATTAGAACCTTATTTTGGGAATTTATCCGCAGTTCCAATAGGCATATCAAAAAGCAGTTTAACACCATATTTATACAATTTTAAAGATAATTATATGACTATAATTGGTTCAAGAAATATAGACACTAACTTTACATCGAGTCTTGTCAAGTCATTGACAAAGATTAACAATTTAGATATAATGATTATAGATACAGATAGTATCTTAGATAGTAGTAGAATAAATAATGTGTTATATTGTAATAATAATTTAGATGAAGTTTCTTTAAAAGTAACTAGTTTAATTAATAATTTGATGAAATATAAGGAAGCAGGACAAAGAGTAACAAAAGAATTTGTTTGTGTAATTATATCATTAGATGAATTTAGAAGCAAAATCACCATTGAAAATAAAAAAGCATTTGACAAAGCAATCATAGATGGTTTAGGTCTTGGTAATATTAGATTTATTATAATAGATACAATGATAAGATTAAAGAAAATGGAATACGAATCATTCTATATGGAAACAGTAAATAAGAATAGTGGTATTTACTTAGGTGATGGAATAACTGACCAATTTGTAATAAAACTAAACAACACCAACAAAGAAATGACAGAAAACATTGGAAATAACTTTGGATATGTTATTTTACAAGGAAAACCGACACTAATTAAGTTAATTAATTATGAGGAGGGTGATTATGAATAATAAAGTTGATGTTATTGTTTATGTTCCAAAAATAGAAAAAAAATATGAGATATTAATACCAATAGATAAAGATATTTATTCTGTAACAAAACTAATTGAAAAAAGCATCTTTGAATTTACAAATGGCTCTTATTTAAATGTTTTTGGTAATGGTAATTTAATTAACAAAAAAGATGGAAAAATCTATGATGTTAATTTAATTATAAAAGAAACTGATATCCGTAATGGTACAGAACTTATTCTAATTTAATTAAGGAGGTGAATCATGAATATTCAAGCTAATACTGAAAATCTAAGCACTCGTGGTAAAGAAGTTCAATCTTTAGCCCAAGATTATCAAAACGAAGTTTCTAAAATATATTCGAATATTGAAAATTTAAGAAATGCTTGGAGTGGACAAGATAATCAAGCATACATTAATAAAGTAAACGAATATAAAGCAGATATTGAAAATTTAGGAAAAGTAATTGATAGATATGGACTTTTCTTAGTAGAAACAGCTAGAAATTTAGAAAATATTCAAAACGAAATTGCTAGTCAAGCAGGAAAATTATAGGAGGAAAAATAAATGATTGAGAGAATATCATACGATGAAGTAACTAATATTGCTAATTCATTACACACATCAGCAGAAGCTATTAAATCAATTTTAGATGAAACCTCAAAAAAAATGGCAACAATTAATACAGAAGACACTTGGAAAAGCCAAGCAGCATCTGATTTATATGAAAAATACAATGTATTAGCATCAAAGTTTGAAATGTTTTATACAGCAATAGAAAACTATGCAAGATTTTTACAACAAACTGTAGCAACATATCAAGCTGCTGATAAGACTATTTCTTCAAAAGTTGATGAAATATTAAATTCATAAAACCGTAAAAATCGGTTTTTTTCTTTTGTTAATTTACATCTTAAAATATACATGATATAATTTATATAACAAAGTAAAAGTAAGGAGTGAAATTGACGTGAATGATAATATAGAAAAACAATATACAAGAAACGAATTATCAAGAATATTAAAAAACATTAACGATTCATTAGACAACCTATATAAATCCTACGATAATTTTAATGATGGATATTCAGATGAACCAGCTAAGAAAATAAATGAAGCCTATGCAAATTTAGAAGAAAAACTAGTAAAAGCCAAAAATATGGTTATCGATATGATAAATAGAATAGATGGAGAATAGTAAAATGATAAGAGATCCCTATATAAAATTATTTATAGCTCAAGTTTTAAATAAAAGAGTAAAAGATATAACAAAAGAAGATTTATTAAATGTTAAAGAATTAGAATTAAATTCTTATGACATAAATGGCAACGAAAAATTAACCTATTTTAAAGATATTTTGAATTTTCCAAACTTAGAAAAATTAACTATTGCACACATGAATATTAATAAAGAGTGTTCACAGTATTTAAAAGAACTAAAAAAATTAAAATACCTAGAATTATATAATTCAAGACTATGCGATATGGAACCTTTAACTGAAAGCAACAGTATAGAATGTTTAGTATTAACAGGATCAATAATTAATAATATAGAATTATTGAACAAACTAACTAACCTACAAAAATTAGTTATGAACAATGAAAAACTATCAAATCTAGATTTTTTTAAAAATTCAAACATAAAAGTATTATCATTAGATAGAAGTATAATAAAAAACTATAATGGATTAAAGTTCTTAGGCAATTTAGAATTGTTATCAACAGTAGGAGTTAATATACCAATTTCATTTTATAATAACTTAATATCTATAAAAAAAGTGTTTATATCATATGAAGATTATATGAAAAATCAAGAGATTATTAATATGATAAATAAAAAGCATTCATACAAAATTTATTTAGGAAGCATAATTCCATTAATTAAAACAAATGAAAGCGGTGAAAGTTAATGATTTGCTATAGCGATGAAGAAAAAATATCTTTAAGTAGAAAACTTCGTGAAGGTGCAGGAGGAAAAAGTAGTGGGTCTTCAGGATCAAAAGGTTCTAGTCCTAAGCCATCACCAAAGCCAAAACCATCACCAAGTAATGGCAATAAACCATCAAACAGAGATAGCTCTAATGATACAAATGCCATGAGAAAAGAACAGCAATCAATAAGAGAATATAATAATAAAAAAAACAATAACAATAAACCATCGAACAAAGATAGCTCTAATGATACAAATGCCATGAGAAAAGAACAACAATCAATAAGAGAATATAATAAGGAATACAACAATAACCTAAAATATGACAGTGCAATTAATGCTAACTCACTGAAACAAGAACAATTAGCTGTTAGACAAATAAATAAATATTTAAATCGAAATAATGAATCTGATGCCAACCTAATGAAACAAGAACAATTAAGGATAAGAAAAATTAATGAATATAATGAGTACTTAAAAGCAAATGCCGCAGGATTGAATGGAGCCTCATATTGTATAAAAAACTCCACAACAGGATTATACGAAGCAATAACAATAATAGATAGAATAAAAGGAGTATCTGGTGATAATCTAAGTCAACAAAAAACAGATCTAGCTATGCAACTTGGTTCATTACAAGCCTTACTAATAGAAGCTAATGCAAAGAGCAAAGACATAGAAAAAAATAGTAAATAACATAATGGATGTTTATACAAAATTTGAAAAACAGCAAAGTAGTAAAAAAGAAATAATATTAAATGAATATGGGAAACCAGATTTAAAAAAATGGACAGCAGAAGCAGTAATAGATTATGCAGAAAAAGAAGTAAACAATTATTTTACAGGTTTACATAAAAAACAAATAAAAGAAAATTTAAAAAATTCAAAAACTATTGGTGAAGCTATAGGATATTATCAAGAAATAATCGGCTCAACAGCAGCTAATATTCTTTATAATTTTAGTAAAGGAATGGCAAAAAGTTTTGAAAATGTAAGAGATGCCATACAAGCTGGCTATTTACAACTTAGAGATGGAGATTGGAAAAATGAAAAATTAAAAGACGCAGGTAAAGAAACAACAAAATCAAAATTTGAAGAAAGTATCCATAACATTTTATTTTCTCCTACAAAGGTTAAAGATCCAAAAATGGAAAAACTAGGAACTCAAGATTGGAATGATTGGTCAATAGAAGAAAACATTAAAGATTTAATAGAAGATAAAACTACTAATTGGTTTAATACAAACTTTAAACTTAATGAAAAAGATCAAAATGGTATAACTAGATTAGAGAAATTTGAAAAAAATTCATTACTAACAGAAAGTAGTCTTGGTGGACAAGTAATGCAGAATTTTGGTCAAATGGTTCCAAATATTGTTTTAGGCAATGTCTTTGGCGCGGCAGCATCGCTTGGAACATTATATGCCAAATCATTTGGATCATCAGCTGAATCTGCATATAATATGGGAGCAACCATTGATGATGCGTCGACATATGCAGCATTAAGTGCAGGAGTAGAAGTATTTACTGAAAAAATGTTTGGTATTGTGGGTGGTATAGTACCAAAAGGCTCAGGATGGTTAGATAATGTTATAACTTATGCTAGTAAAACTGGTGAATTATTAGGTGGTGCAGTAGGAGAAGTATTTGAAGAACATCTATCCAATTTAGCTCAACCAATTATTAAGAGTGTAACAATAAATAGAGATTCTAGTATTAGAGAAATGATGAAAGAGGACTTCCTTGATGCATTCAAGGATACTACATTAGTAACACTTGGAACAACAGCTCTTTGTAATCTGCTTGGTTATAGCATTGGGATAATTAAAGCAAGCGTTGATAATAAAAACGTTATGGAATATTATGAAAAATTACCACCAGGTTCTAAATTGTTAACAGATAAAATTATAAAATACGATGATACTAGCACTATGTTAGAAATTGAAAAATCACAAAAATCCAAGGAAAGCCAACCAAATCCTGTTAATTTAGAGTTGAAAGATGATGTAAAACTAAATGGGCAAGATACAAATGCCTCAATAATTATGAAATATGAACCTGATTGGATTAAATATAAAAAAATAAAAAATAATTTAAAGAATCTTGTAGAAAGTGAAATAAAAACACGTAATATTAAAAGAAAAATCACAGATAATTTAGGTAAACTAAATACAGATAATGATCGATTAGAAATAGTATTTGACGGAGATAAAGGAATATATAAATATATTAAATATGAAGGTTATGATGCCAAAGAAATAAATTATAATAAACTTGATACAATATCAAAAGAAAAATTAAACTTATATAATGAACAACTAAAGAATAATAAAGGTTTATATGAAATAGAGAAAAAAGAATGGCAAAACCAAAAAAGAACAGAAAAATTAAAGGAAATGGGGTATTCACTAGGTACTATTGAAGTTGGATTTAAAGGTAGTGGAAGCATAAATAGTAACTTATATAAGTATTTGATAGAACTAGCCACTCAAAAGAATAATTTGCTAGGACTGCATAGAGTTGGTAGTCACTTTAATCAAAATATACAAGAAGATATATTTAATAATGGCTTAACTATTTTTGGTCATCTTGGTATCAATTCGTCAAAAACACTTAGTGACAGCGTTTCTTACTATTCTGACAATGATAGTGTAATTGCCGAACTTTTAGGAGCTCATGGTTATAAGGATTCAGTTGGATCTATATTAGTTTCTATACCAGATTCTGCTTTAGAGGCAGGAAATGACATTTTAATAAAAACAGATAAAGGAACTAAACTAAATCCAAAATATATTGTCGGTTATGTCCCTTGGTATAATGGAAATCATTTGGAAAATATTATAAAGAACCCTAACTTTGAGCAATCAACAACCTCTGAAATATTAAATTCCAATATTATTAAGCAAAAACTTGATCAAGCAATTCAGAATAGTACAAAATATAAATTGTATTGGTCAACTGAATTTGGTTCTGAATTTGCAGAAAAATATTTTGACTTTAATTTAGAATGGTCTGATATAGTAGATTTAAATACAGAGAAAATACAAATATTAGAACAAGAAAATGCTATAACCCATTTTAAAAAGACCAACAATCCATTAATACTTGATATATTGGGTATAAAAAAAACCATAGATTTATATAGAAATTCAAGATCTGATTTTGAAATGATTTCTGATATTTATAAAAATTATAAAAATGATAAATCTATTTCATCATTTATGGAAAACATTAAATATTCGCCTGTTTCTGAAATCAAGCAAATATGTCATGATTATCTAAGAAATGAAATTATTACATCATCTAAAAATATTAAAATTCAAGATTATTCTCAAAAATTTATAGAAGAAAATGCTGATATATTTTTAGTTAATGCTGATATACCTGAGGAAATAAGAAACAAATATTATACAAGAAGTTTAACAATTGATGATGTAATTAACAATCTTGATGTTTTTTCAAATATTCCAATTGAACATTTTATGGAATTAAGTGAGGTTCAACTTTTTGCTAGTGAATTAGGTGAAGGAGGCTTACAATATATATTAAGAGAACACAGAGACACATTTGACCATCTGCGTGACGAAAATAGTTTTTACAAAGTGACTGAAAAATTAGGAAAAGGAAATAGTATAGAAGAAAGATTTTCTAAAGCAATAAGAAAGTATTTTTATAGTGAATATGCAGAATCTAGTATATATTATGATGAACAAGGACCTTATTTTGACATACCAGATTGGTTAAATTCATTGAATTTCAGAACGACTTCAATATATAAATCAATAAATGAACTTGAAAATTATGATTCAAAAACTCTTCTAGTAGATCAATGCCAAAGAACCATCATTGAAACATTTGGTGTTGATAATTTACTTAGATTTGAAAAATCTACACGGTTTTTTTCCTATCCAACAGTTTTTAATGGATTAGGGATAGATAGAATAAATCTTTTATATAAAGTTTTGTATTGTACAGATATTAAAGAAATTATTAATATATCAGAAAAAGATGACATGACATATTCTAAATTTACTGATATCATGGCAATGTGTTTAAATGAAATGAGAAAATCTCAAATTAGCACAATTCATCAATCTTATGATTTCATAGAAGGTGAATTTAGAAATAATTATCCAACTATTTTTATGTTTAAAGATGCTCCATCAGAATTAAAAATAGCATTTTATGAAAATAAAATTGATGGAAAATTCTTACAACAACATAAAGAATGTATACCATATCTAATTGAAAAGTATAAGTTTTTAGACCAAGTTCTGAGTGGAAATTTCGAAGTTGATTGTTATTATTCAAACAACCAGCAACAAGATTCTCCATCACTAGAAAAAATTAACTTTATTCATTATTATAGTAAATTATATGGTAATGAAAAATTATTGGAACTATTTTCTACTTATGGCTTTACAGACTTATCCAACAGTGTTTTTGATTTATCTGCTGATAAAGAAGGAATAGATAAACAATATAGAGACATTTTGTATAATAGAATAATAACTGATTTTGATTTTTCATATACACATCATCTGTTATCAGTTGATAAGTTTGTTAAAGAACATCCCGATATATTTTTAACCAACGAAGAAATAAATAAAGTTCCAGAAAATTTTAGAGAAAAATTTACAAAACTATTTTATGAAAAAAATTTAAGTTTTGAACAGATTAGACAATATCCTGAGTTAATAGATGTTTTAAAAAACAAGAACTTAAAAATGGCATTTTATTGTTACAACAATTATAATTTATTGGATGTTGATCATGACAATTCTAATTCATATAGTTTATCAAGCGAAATAGACATAATTGATATAATTGGACAAGAAAAATTTCTAGAACTATGTTCGAAATACGGAAGATATTTAGAAAATATACATAAAAATCTATTAATAACAAAAAATGAATTAGATTATAATAGATTATGTTCAAAAATAGAAGACGTCATTGCTGAAAGATGTTTACTTGGTCATATTATCAATTATCAAACTGACGCCCCAGAATTTTTAAAGCAAAAAATGCCTAATCTATTCTTAGATCCTAATGCACCCCAAGAATTACAGGATTTATTTTATGGTGTTAATTATAAATCATTATCGTTTACTGATATAGCCAACCATAAAGAATGGATGGAATATTTAAAGGATAAATCAGTCGTAACTTCATTATTAAAAAACCTTAATTATTCATATAATGATATTAAAATGTATTTTAAATTATTCGGTGATGAAAAAGGATTAAAACTAGGGCTTCAAAGAACAGAAATTGTTGAACATATGATTAATTCACAACAGATTGAATTAATGAAACAATGGTATGATAAAACAGGACAAAAATTTATTCCCGACTTTGTTGTAATGGAAACCATTCCTATTGAAGAAGCAGAAAAATTTTTAGTATCTGGTCAAATCTGGAGCAAATTAATGAAAATAAAAAGCTTTTCAGAAAAACCAGAATCACGTATCGCAATGTTAAAATTAGCATACACATTCGGGGCATTTGATCAAGATCAAACTGGCATAAAAGAACTACTAGATTTATTAACTGGTGTTCCAAGAAAATACAAACCTGATGACATATCTAAATTAAAAATATTAGAACAAGAAATACAGAAATATAATAAAATAATTGCAGAAGATCCAGATGCATCTCCAACCATGCCAACTGGAACAATTGAATATGGTTATTTAATAGAAGAATTAAAAAAGAATAATATTAAATTTACGGGTGAAAGTATTTTTGAAAATATATTTAATATAAACTCAGATATGAGTGCAACATTAAAATTAAATCCTCAAAGTTATCCAAAAGTGATTGAATATTTAAGAAAAATTTTAGAACAAGAATCAATTGTATTATCAGTTTTTGAAGCCAGCGAATTATTTAATGAATTCAATTTAAAATATGATAAGGATTTTAGAGAATTCTTATTAAAAAATATCGATGAAATACGAACTAATCCTGAATATATAAAACACCTTTCAAGTATTCAACAACAATTTGATTTAATTAAGACATTTAATAGTAATAGAGTTTTAACTTTAGACACAGCATTAAGTTTCGTCCAATATAATAAATATGAGAATGTAAATATAGGAAATTATAAAGTCGCCGAAATTTCTGCTATAGCCAATTATACACAACAACAATTTGATATATTACAAAAAATTTATAATTATGGCAAAACGAGGACATTTAATAGCATTCCAAGAATTGAAAATGCAACTGAAAAATATACTTATGAAATTTTGCGTTTGGATGATCCACTCGCAATGGCAATAGGAACTTTATCAGATTGCTGTCAAGCATTAGGTCAACCAGCTGAAGTTAGTATGGAACATAGTATGGTTGATAAAAACGGGCGCATATTTATTATTAGAGATAACCAAGGAAATTTGATTGCACAAAGTTGGGTATGGAGAAATAAAGATGTATTATGTTTTGATAATATTGAAATACCAGACAAAGCCTTTGCTAGGGCAATAAAAGATAATCCAGAATTAAAGAGAAGCGGATTTGCTAATGAAATATTTGAAGTGTATAAGCAAGCTGCGGGTGAATTAATTAGAACTGATGAACTTGTATATAAAGAATTACTAGAAAGAGGCCAAATTTCACAAGAACAATATGATGGATTAAGATTGGGTAAAGTAACGGTAGGTTTAGGATGGAATGATATAGCAGAAGTTATAAATAAAAACGCACCAAAGGATACTGAAAATATTTCAAGACCGCTACCATTTCAAGAACCAGTTAAATTATCTCATACATTATATACATCGGATTCAGAAATTCAATATATATTAGAAAAACGAGAAAATCGCACAAAATATGATGGAGAAACCATACCAGTTTACACCGATACATTAATTGAATATACAGATGATACATTTGATGAAAAAATGCTATATATGCTAGAAAAACTCGAATGGGTCACAAAGAATAATCTTGAAATGTCCAAAACACAATTAGATGAATATAAAAATAAAGAAAATATTGTATCATCACTAGCAAAAAATTATGATTTTAATCCAGATACAACAAGAATTATAATGAATCCAAACTTTGCTATAATCTACGAGGTCGATGGAAATAATATAAAAATAGGCGATTTATTATATAATTTTAGTATTGATAATAAAGAGCAACAAATAGATATTACCAGTGATGTAATGTTACAAATCAAGTTAGCATTTGATCAAATATCAGCAGGAAAATCAATTGACACTTCAAAATTATCAGCAGAACAATTAGAAGTTTATAATAAATTAGAAACATTAAACAAAGAAAACAATTTTAAGAAAGGAGAAGAAAATGAATAATACAATTGATAATGTTATCACTAATTCCCAAACAATATCCAAAAAAAAGGTATCAAAGGAAGAAATAAAAAAAATTATAGAACAATTTTATAATTCAATATTAAATAATAAAGATGCTATAATGTTGACAAATGAAATTGATATAAAAAACTCTAATGGTTTTAAATTGAATTTTAATATAATAGATAGAATATTTAAAAATATTCAAAAAGAATCTATTTATTGTGGTGAAACAATTTATACCGAAAGAAATGATGAAAAGAAATTTATATATGGGAAATATTTAACATCCAAAGGAACCATTTTAACTATAAATGAAGGAAATACCTATATAATACTAGAAATGATTTTAAAAAACATAATAGCAAACAATATACATATAATAAATACTCCTGGATATATGTATGGCACCAATAATTTTTTAATTGTAATATTACAAACTATATTAGAAAAAAACGGATATTCAAAATATCAAACTCAAATATTTAACTCCGAAACTTGTGAAGACTTATTAAAACGTTATACAAGTATAGATTTGGTAGTTTGTATTGGAAATCATAATTTACAAATGTTTGTCAGAAATCATTGCAAAAATGAATTAATTCTAAGTGGTTATGAACATTTTGATATATATTTAGAAACAACAAAATTTATGAAACTAATCAATAAAATTATAAATCAAAACGTTCCTATACAATTTTACATTAACAAAAAAATAAATGTCGAAATAGAGAACGCAATTATAGTTGATGATATAGAAGAAGCTGTAGCACAAATGAATTTCAATGGTAATGGATATAGTACAGCAATATTTACTGAAGATAATGCTTCTGCATGCTATTTCTTAGAAAATATAAAAAGTAAAATTCAAACTATTAATACAAGTCCTACAATAGAGAGAATTTGTGACATTAATCAACAAAGTTTGATGTCGGAAAAAACAATTATTTTTCCCATCGGTAATTTTTCAGACAGACTAGAATTTTATGCAACAAATATGATAAAAGAAAATAAAACAAGATAAATAATTATCTTGTTTTTTCATATAATTAACCATGAAAAGAATTAAATTAAAAAAATTAAAAAAGAAAAAAATTAACACTAAACTATCCATTATATTATTCATCATAGTTATCGGTTTAGTCTTATCGTATATGCTTATCAATTACATATCAAAAAAAATAAATCCCTTTTACATGTCGTATGCCGAAACAGAAGTTAACAAAATATTAACAGAAATAATTAATAACTCAGTTACCGAAGAAGTAGAAAAAGAAATGAACATAAATGAAATATTCAACATACAAAAGAATGAAAGTGGTGATATACAACTAATTGAATACAATTCCATAAACGTTACCAAAATATTAGGAAAAATTACTAACAACATTCAAAACCATCTAATCAAAATAGAAGAAGGCAATATAGATTTAACAGATGACAAACTATTAAACATAGATAAAAACAAATTAAAACGAGGAATAATCTATGAAATACCAATAGGAGTATACTCTAATAGCATATTTCTATCTAACCTAGGTCCAAAAATTCCAGTCAAAATGCAATTAATTGGAGATGTAGCAAGCAGTATTAGCACAAATGTCAAAGAATACGGTATCAACAACGCTCTCATAGAAGTAGGAGTAACCATTGAAGTAAAGAGTCGAGTAATTCTCCCTTATATTTCAAATGACATCAAAATCAAAGGAACCATTCCAATTGCTTTAAAAGTAATACAAGGTAAAATTCCATCATATTATTTAAGCGGTTTTAAAAGTGATTCAAACATAATTACAAGTAGTATCATTCCCCCACATAATTAAAAAAAAATAAAAAAATTAAAAAAAATATCAAATATACAAAAATTCAAAAACTACACGGGCGTTTGTTAAAAACTGACACAAAAATCATCCAAAACTCAAAAAACAACCGGGCGTTTTTTAATTTCTGCAGTTTGACTTTATTTCTCTTCTTGCAGTATAGTAAACTTGTTAGGAGGAATACTTATCATGAAAAAAATGTATAAACTTAAAATATATCCAAAACTACCATTCAAATAACACCATTATATGTCAAATCTTCAGATAAAAAGCTGATTACAAAGTCTTGTATATTTAATTGTTATAAGAACAAATTGATAGATATAAATATAAATACCATCATCAACAACATAATAAAAAAATAAAATTAAATAAAAAGATAAGTTTTTGTAAAATAGAACCTAAAAATTATAACAGCATAGCAAAACAAAAACAAAAAATAAAGTACGGCAGCTACTGTCGGAATTATGTCTACGGTAAAAACAAAAAGCTATTACTTGTAGAAAAAGAGCATATTTGATGTAAGTCAAAAAAATTGTTTGCATCTTCTGAAAAATTAGAAAAACTTGATAAAATGCACACAAAAACAACAAAAATATCCAAAATATTACTAAAAAAACAATTTCTTCTTGCGAATTTAGAACTTTTGTGTTATAGTAAATTTCGTAAATTTTATGTTTGTGGTTTACTTTATATTTCTTCTTGCTTATTAGCACAATTATATAGTAAACATTGCTCAATTATTAATCTATAGCAATATATATTAATAAATATGTAAGATTAGTTCTTACAAAAAACATTATTTTACAAATAAAATATAATAAGGGAGGTTTAAATTTATGAGTAAAAGAAAAATTGTTGCACTAATATTATTCATTTTTGTAAGTCTATTCATGTTCTCTTTTGCTAGTCCAAGAGGAATTGGAATAAAAAAGAATAATAACGTGCCAGAAAAAGAAATATTTACAGTAGTTTTCAAAAACTATGATGGAACTATTCTAGATGAACAAACAATTGAAAAAGGTAACAGTGCCAGTTACCAAGGTGAAACTCCGAAAAGACCTAACAGCAAAATATGCAATTATGAATTTACTGGGTGGAGTGATTCTATTCAGAACGTAACTTCTAACATAGATGTTGTTGCACAATATAATTGTGAAAAACGCAGTTATGTGGTTAGATTTATGGATGATGATAAAGTTACTTTACTAGCAACCGATAAGGTCAATGCTGGTGGTACCGCGATCTATTCAGGAAAAACACCTACAAAAATAAATCATGTATTTAATGGCTGGAATGACACATTATCTAATATCTTGTCAAATAAAACAGTATATGCGACATATTATGCTGATTATAATCATAATGATATAGATGATGCTAAGGAAGATCATTATAACATTACATTTAAAGCAGGGGAAAATGGTAGTTTAGAAGGAACAACAACTTATACTAACATTTTAACAGGCTTAACTTTTGAGCAAGCAAACATAATTATACCAACACCAGTGCCAAATAAGAACTACAAGTTCAAGGAATGGACACCAAAGATTAATAAAACTGTAAGTGCTAGTGTTGAATATACTGCGGAATTTTATCCAGACTTCAATAATAATAATATTGATGACAGAGAAGAAGAACATTATACTATTGAATTTTTGGCAGGAGAACATGGTATATTAGAAGGAACAACAACATATGAAAATATCCTAACAGGCTTAACATTTGAACAAGCAAACATTGTAATTCCAAAAGTAAAAGCAAATGAAAACTATAAAGCAAATGGTTGGGATAAAGAAATCAACACAACAGTAATCGAAGATGCAACATACACAGCACAATACTTTGCTGATTTCAATAATAACGATATTGATGATGAAACTGAAAGAGTAACAGTAATATTTTATGCAGGAGAACATGGCATAATAGGTAATTCAAAAGAATACATGGTAGAAGGTTTATTACCAGGCTACGATAATTATCCAGATGCTCCAAATATTGATGTTTACTTTGGTTATGGCTTCAAAGCATGGAATCCAAATTATAATGCTA
>OIEN01000733.1_pt1 | contig 17913 bp, 13 predicted proteins | sample 1581741 | NCBI WGS metagenome assembly OIEN01 (sample SAMN01760944, study PRJEB22395) | human gut metagenome | reverse complement strand
GCTGCCCCTCCGGCCCCACCATGGCCGATCACCTTGGCTACTATGCGGAAGCCGGCCTGACCGCCGAGGGCGTGAAGGGCAGCAGCGACGTTGAAGCGCTGGGCACCAATCAGGTTGACGTTGCCACCGGCATGATGGCAAAGATGCTCGTACCCATAACCAACGGCGTGGACATCACCTTCGTAGGCGGCGCCCACATCGGCTGCAAGTCCCTGTATGTCCTCGCGGACAGCGACTATAACACCACCGCCGACCTCAAGGGCCAGAAGATCTCCGCCCCTAACGGCATCGGCAAGTCCGACTACAACATAACCGCGCTCCTTCTCGACGCCGACGGCATCGACTACTCCAAGGATGTTGAGCTGGTCCAGGTCTCCGCCGACGCCTGCGTTACCGCTATGGAAAACGGCGAGATAGCCTCCGCGCTCCTCAGCGATACCTTTGCATACTCCATGGTCAAGGACGGCAAGCTCAAGTGCATCCGCTCCCAGCTTGACAGCGACTTTGCAAACCGCACCTGCTGCGTAATGGCGATGAACGGCACCTTTGTAAAGGAGAACCCCACCATCGCAAAGAAGGTCGCCCAGGCCGTGCAGAAGGCTCACAGCTGGATGCGCGACAACTCCGACGAGGCCACCAAGGTGCTTATGGACATGGGCTGGAACGGCGGCAACTATGAGATGAATATAATGATAAACAACTCTCTGCAGTTCGGCCTTTCCGATGAGTTCACCGGTGAAACCCTGAAGGACTTCATCGGGCGTTATATCCGCCTCGGCCTCATCACCTCCATGGACAACGCCGACGAGGTGCTGAAGCTGGCCTGGACTCCGATACTGTAATCTGAACCTGATACAAAGCAAAACGCCCCCGCTAAGCGGGGGCATACACTGACGAAAAAGTGGCTGAACGCCACTTTTTTGTTGCTCTGCATCATATATATTCTTTCACCCGCGGCCGATGTATATCTACTGCAGATTTGTTTGCAAAGTAAAAACGCGAAACGGGTCAAAGTATAAATCCAACCGCTCAAAAAAAACATCAATATAATAAATGCTTATGGATAATAGCCGCCATATTGACATTGGTATAAGGTGTAAGTATAATATCTATCCGTGAAAACAAACGAGGCCGAAGGCTCTGAAATATTTAAAAATGTTTTGCACTCAAAAGGAGAAATTATATGTCGCTGCTGTTTGATACCTTCGTTCAGAAGATGAAATACAATGTGCTTAGGGAAGTGGCGAAGCTGGCCTATAATGATGAGCTCACGCCGCAGAGGATAATGGACATCTCCACCAAGATAATACCGGAGGGCAAACCCATGTTCCGCTGCTGCATATATAAGGAGAGGGCGATAATAAACCAGCGGGTAGCCATGGCGCTTGGAGGCGATGAGGACGGCAACGTGGTTGGCGTACTGCCTATAGCCTGCGACGAATGCCCTGTGGACGGGATACAGGTCACCGCCGCCTGCAGAGGATGCCTTGCCCATCGCTGCATGGATAATTGCCCCAGGGGAGCGATAAGCATAGTGGATCATCACGCAATTATAGATAAATCAAAGTGCGTGGAGTGCGGCAAATGTATGTCGGTATGCCCATATTCCGCCATAGTGAAGCATGTGCGCCCCTGCGTCCGCGCATGCAAGGCAGAGGCTATATATATAGACAAGGAGACCGAAAAGGCGGTAATAAACAAGGACAAGTGCATATCCTGCGGCTCCTGCGTGTATCAGTGCCCCTTCGGCGCGATAACGGATAAGTCCAGCATTACCCAGGTAATATCCCTTATACGCAACTCCGGCAACAATAAAAACTATCGCGTGTATGCGGTGGTTGCACCCTCCGTGGCGAGCCAGTACACGGACATTGCGCCGGAGCAGGTGATGGCGGGCATAAAGGCTCTCGGCTTTTATGATGTGGTGGAGGCGGCATGGGGTGCCGACATGGTGGCGTGGCTTGAGGCGGAAGAGCTTGCGGAAAAGCGCTTTCTTACCTCCTCCTGCTGCCCGGCTTTCGTAAACTATATAAAGAAGGGCTTCCCGGAGCTTGCGGAAAATATTTCCCACAATCTCTCCCCAATGGCGCAGATAGCCCGTTGGCTGCAGGAAAAGGACGAGGGCTGCCATGTGGTGTTCATAGGCCCCTGCATAGCGAAAAAGGGCGAGGTGAAGTATACCAAGACCAAGAAGTATGTGGATTATGCAATAACCTTCGAGGAGATGCAGGCGATGTTCTCCGCAAAGGGAATAGATGTAGCGTCCATGGATAAGGCACAGCTGGGAAATGCCTCGTGTTTCGGCAGGATATTCGCCCGCTGCGGCGGCCTTGCAGAGGCCGTCAAGGAGGCGCTCAAGGAGCAGGGAGTCACGGAGGAGCAGTTCGGGCTGTCCGCCGTTTCCTGCAACGGAATTTCGGAATGCAAGGCGGCGCTCCTTAAAAAACAAAAGGGGCTGCTCAAGGAGAATTTCATAGAGGGCATGGCTTGCGAGGGCGGCTGCATAGGCGGACCCGCTTGCCTGAGCCACAATGCAAGGAACACCGCCCAGGTCAACGCCTACGGGCGCTCCTCTGCGGAGAGCAGCATATCAGACGCAATAAAGGCGTTCCGGGATGAAGAGAAAAAATAGGATATTAAAGCCGTGTGCAGCTGATTGGAGCCGCACACGGCTTTTTTTGATTTAAAAATAAAGATGAGACTTACGGCTGCGGCATTTTGACTATTTTTTAAGGTTGGAAATGATGCTGTTTACCGCCTTTTCGACGAGCTCCCGTGAGGTGGCAAGGTTCATGCGAATGTGAGTGCCGAACCTTTCGCCGCCGAACCAGTCGCCGTAGTCAAAGGCAAGGCCGCACTTGTCCTCCATAAAGCTTTTTATTTCGGAGGCGGGAAGGTACGCGCCGAAGTCTATCCAGAGGAGATAAGTGCCTTCCAGCGGGGATACCACTGCCCCGGGCAGCGACTTTTTCAGGGACTCCCTTACATACTCATAGTTGCCGTAGATGATATCTCTTACCTGCTCGAACCATTGGCGGCCGCCCCGGTACGCGGCTTCCACCGCCATATAGCCGAAGGGGTTTCCTCCGTGTATACGTATGCCCTCCACGAAGCCGTCGAATCTCCTGCGGATATCAGGATCGGGTATTATAGCGAAGGAATTCTGGCAGCCTGCCAGGTTAAAGGTTTTTGTGGCGGCGGTGAGGGTGACGAGTATTTTATCATAGTCGCCTACGGTGGCGCTCGGTATGTGAACGTTGTCGCCGAATACTATGTCGTGGTGTATCTCATCGGATATCACGTATACGCCATGCTTTTTGCAGATGTCCAGCATGGCCTTCAGCTCATCGCGCTTCCATACCCTGCCCGCGGGGTTGTGGGGGGAGGAGAGTATAAAGAGCTTCACGCCGTTTTCCACGATCTTCTTTTCAAAGTCCGCAAAATCTACGGTGTATATGCCGCCGGTATTTATAAGGTCGCAGCAGACGAGCCTGCGGCTGTTGTTTTTCACGGCGTGCATAAAGGGGTAATATACAGGCGTCTGCACTATGACGGCGTCGCCGGGTTCGGTGAACACCTGCAAAAACCAGTTGAAAGCAGGTACTACGCCGGGTGCAAAGCGCAGCCATTCTTCCTTCACCTGATAGCCGTGGTATTTGCGTTCCCAGTCTATGAATGCCTGATGATAGCTTGGCCGGGGAACATAATAGCCGAACACGCCTGTCTTCATGTAGTTCTCGATGGCGGACACGACGCAGTCCGGCACGCGGAAATCCATATCCGCTATCCACATTGCCTGAAGGTCGCTGCGGCCAAATGTGGATTTCAGATTGTCCCACTTGCTGGAATCGGTGCCCCGCCTGTCTACGAATACTATCTGTTCCTTATTATCGCTTGCTGTATTTGTCAATTGATGTTACCTCCGGATAAATCTATATGGATTATAGTGCATTTTCGGCTTTATTCAAAGAGCAAAAAACGCTCATTTGAAAAAACGATTATACCGTATGCAATATCCTTAAACTGAATTTGATGACGGTACCCAAAAGAAAACCAAAAGCGATGCATATGCGGCTTTAAAGGGCCGCCTATGTCTTTTTTGTTTTGGATTGCAAAATAAAGGTGAAGTTTGCGGCTGCCGCATCGACAACGTAAGTTTATGGAGCTATACTTTTATAAATCAAACTATTTTTACAGGCATCATATGCTTTTATAAAAGGAGTGAAACCATGAAAGAAACAAAACCGCCCAAGAAGCCACTGTTGTTTTACTATGGCATAGTGCTGCTCTGCGTGGTGCTGTTCAACGCATTCATAGCGCCGATGCTGATGGACGACCCTGTCAAGGAGGTGGATTACGGCACCTTCATGCGCATGGTCGACGGCAAGGAAGTGGACAAGGTACAGGTGAATACCGACGAGATAACCTTCACGGACAAGGAGGGCAAGGTATACTATACCAGCGCCATGGAGGATCCCGACCTTACGCAAAGACTCTATGAATCAGGAGCGGCGTTCGACAGGGTAATAGAAAAGACCATGAGCCCGCTGGTGAGCTATCTTATTACCGGCGTGCTGCCGATAATACTCTTTGTCGCCCTGGGCCAGTACCTCTATAAACGCCTTATGAGCCAGGCCGGCGGCAAGGATTCACTCATGTTCGGCGGAATGGGCAAGAGCAACGCCAAGATATACATACAGTCCACCGAGGGCATACACTTTGACGACGTTGCGGGTGAGGACGAGGCCAAGGAAAGTCTCGCCGAGATAGTGGACTACCTGCATAACCCCACTAAGTACAGCGAGGTGGGAGCTTCCATGCCTAAGGGCCTGCTGCTTGTGGGCCCTCCGGGTACCGGCAAGACCATGCTCGCAAAGGCTGTTGCCGGCGAATCCAACGTGCCGTTCTTCTCCATATCCGGCTCGGAATTCGTGGAAATGTTCGTCGGCATGGGTGCGTCGAAGGTTCGAGACCTGTTTGAGCAGGCCAAGGAAAAGGCTCCCTGCATAGTGTTCATAGATGAGATCGACGCCATAGGAAAGAAGCGCGACGGCCAATTCGGCGGCAATGACGAGCGCGAGCAGACCCTCAACCAGCTGCTCACCGAGATGGACGGCTTCGACAGTAACAACGGCGTAATAATCCTCGCGGCTACCAACCGCCCCGAGTCGCTTGACCCGGCGCTGACCCGCCCAGGCCGTTTTGACAGGCGGATACCCGTAGAGCTTCCCGATCTAAACGGCAGAGAAGCTATACTGAAGGTTCACGCACGCAAGATAAAGGCCGATCCCGACGTCGATTACCATGTTATAGCCCGCATGACCTCCGGCGCTTCGGGCGCGGAGCTGGCGAACATCATAAATGAGGGCGCGCTGCGCGCCGTCCGCGGCGGAAGGAAAACTGTCTCACAGGCAGACCTTGAGGAGAGCGTGGAAGTCGTCATAGCTGGCTATCAGAAGAAGAACGCCGTGATGTCCGACAGGGAGCGCAGCATAGTGGCATACCACGAGATAGGCCATGCGCTTGTGGCCGCATTACAGTCCCATTCCGCCCCCGTGCAGAAGATAACCATTATCCCCCGCACCTCAGGCGCATTGGGCTATACCATGCAGGTAGAGGAAAACGACAGATACCTGCTTTCCAAGGAAGAGCTTGAAAACAAGATAGCTACCCTCACAGGAGGCCGCGCCGCAGAGGAGGTTGTTTTCAACGAAGTCACCACCGGCGCTTCCAACGATATAGAGCAGGCCACAAAGCTTGCCAGGGCCATGATCACCCGCTACGGCATGAGTGAGGACTTCGGTATGGTAGCAATGGAGACCGTCACCAACCAGTATCTGGGCGGCGACACCACGCTGAGCTGCTCCGCCGAGACCCAGCGGGTCATAGACCAGAAGGTAGTGGATATGATAAAGAAGCAGCATGAGAAGGCTGTGAACATGCTGAAGGAAAACCGCGAAAAGCTTGAAAAACTGGCTCAGTACCTCACCGAGAAGGAGACTATCACAGGAGAGGAATTCATGAAGATACTGGATAGCTTTAAGGAGGCGGCGGTATGAAATATGAGCACAGATACCTTTTCGTAGAGATACTGGAGGGCGTGCTGCTGGTAATGCTGGGCGTGGCTACCATGCTGCGCACCGAACAGGTGCTGGACAGCCTTACGCTGATATTCGGCATACTGGCTGTCATAACCGGCCTCGCGGACGTGATGTTCTACATACGCCTTGAACGGCACACGGGCTTCCGCCCTGCGGTATCACTGGTTTCCAGCATACTCAGCATAATGCTTGGATGTGCCCTTATAGCACACCCTAATGTGGGTACGGGCATAATGCTCATCATATTCCCGATATTCATAATCGCCCACTGCATCGCCCGCTTAACCCACCTGAACATCGTGCGATACGTGGCAGGAGAGGTGAGCTTCTGGCTCACTCTCATATCAAACGCGGTGGGATTGATACTGGGCGTAATTCTGCTGTTTGATCCGGCCCTGTCTGCGGCGGCGCTGGGAGTCATACTGGGCGTAGATCTGATACTGCTCGGAATCGAAGCCGTAGTGTTCGCCATAGACTGCTATTGCAGGCTGAAGTAACGAACTTAAATAAAAAAACAAATAGGGCAGCCATATCCTCGTTGGAAATGGCTGCCTTCTTTACTTTTGGGGAAATTGTTATTTTACGGTTCGGCGGCGGGTCTCGGCGTGGGCTGCGTATACGGTGTGGCCCGGCTCTACGGATTCCGTCAGCCATACGTTACCGCCTATAACGCAGTTGTCGCCAATTACAGTATTTCCGCCGAGTATAGTCGCACCGGAGTAGATGACCACGTTATTGCCTATATCGGGGTGGCGCTTTATGCCCTTTACCGGGGTGCCGTCCACGTTGGTGGGGAAGCTCTTTGCACCAAGAGTAACGCCCTGATACAGCTTCACATGGTCGCCAATGGTAGTGGTTTCGCCTATTACCACGCCTGTGCCGTGGTCTATGAAGAAGTACCTGCCTATGGTGGCGCCGGGGTGTATGTCTATACCGGTATTGCGGTGGGCTATCTCGGTCATGAGACGGGGAAGTATAGGCACCTTCATCTTGTACAGCTCATGGGCGATGCGGTATATGCTTATTGCCTCAAAGCCGGGGTAGGCGAGCATTATCTCCTCAACGCTTATGGCCGCAGGGTCCCCCTCATAGCCCGCCTGAGCGTCAGTTTCCAGCGCCGCCTTGATATCCGGCAGCATATCTACCAGATTGTCGGAAATTTCCTGATAATCATCCGGCAGTACCCGCATTACGCAGTCCGCAACGGCGTTGCGAAGGCGCGCGCCATTGCCTAGGTTGCATCCGAACATATTGGGGTACATGGCGCTGCGCAGAGTCTGCAAAAGCTCTGCGGTCTGCTCCATAAGTCCGGCATAGCTGCCGCAGGAGGGACAGCCGTTCTGCCCGCACATGCAGCCGCCGTAGCAGAGCGGAGAAACAAAATCATCTTTCATTACGATCTATCCTTAAAAAATGTTTATAATTTCTAACATTTACCTATCTTTAGGGTAGGATAATAAGCTATTATAGTTTTTTTGGAGATGCCTGTCAATAGCGGGACAAGGCAAAAAAGGACGGAAGCCTTCGCTTCCGTCCATGGTGTGCGATGTACGGCGTTTTATCCGCTATCTGTAATTGTTATCATCGCCGTAGAGTATGGGAGCTTGATGAACCTTTTTAAATGTAAGCTGCTGGCCGCTGACAGTCAGCGTAAAGGAACGGTCGCCAAGGACGATGCTTTGATCCGGGATTATCGCTTTATTTGCCTCGCTGCCGCATGAGATGGAATAGACGTTCTCGCCATTTTCCTCGAAAACACCTTTTATGTGGCAATTGTTTTTACTGTCCGTGTAATAGAAGGAATTATCATCGTCGGGGTCAATAGCCATGGTCCTGAAACAGATAGTATCATCGCAGGAATATGATCCTCTAAGCTCATCGCTCAAGGGTTCGGGAATATCTGCCAACATGTAATAGCCTGCAATGATAAGCACCGCCAAAACGATGCCCAAAGCTGTTTTACGTTTCACTGAAAAGCACCTCCTCTGCTGCCTGATATTTGAAATGAATCCGTGCCGCCCCTGCTTCTGCCGTGGAAATACCTGATCCTATACAAAAAGTGTATCAGACATTTCTTATCAAAACAATACTTCCTGCCGCCGGAATTTGTGAATTTTCATTTAACGCAGGATCGCCGCCCGATGGCGCAGCAAAAAGCCCCGCGGGGCTTTTTTTGCTGCTTTCTCCGCATTGAAAAAATGCAGGCTTTATGGTAATATCAGGTAAAAGTAAGGTCGAAAGGAAAAGAGAGCATGGATGTGACAAACGATATCCGTTATATCGGCGTAAACGATCATGATCTAGATCTTTTTGAGGGGCAGTATATTGTGCCGGAGGGCATGGCATACAACTCATACGTGATAATTGACGAAAAGATCGCCGTGATGGACACGGTAAGCGCCGATTTTGGAGAGGAATGGCTTGCAAGCCTGGAAAACGTCCTCGGGGGCAGGAAGCCGGACTATCTTATAATACATCATATGGAACCGGATCACTCCGCAAACATAGATAAGTTTATAAGCGCATACCCGGAGGCCGCTGTCGTGGGCAACGCAAAGACCTTTGAAATGATAGACCAGTTCTTCGGCAGCGGCCTCTGCAAAAACAAGCTTGCCGTAAAGAACGGCGATACGCTGTCTCTGGGCAGGCACGAGCTGACGTTTTTATTCGCCCCCATGGTACACTGGCCCGAGGTGATGATGAGCTATGACGCCGCGGATAAGGCGCTGTTCTCGGCAGACGCCTTCGGAAAGTTCGGCGCGCTGGACTGCCAGGATAAGGAATGGGACTGCGAGGCAAGGCGCTATTATATGGGCATAGTGGGCAAATACGGTATGCAGGTGCAGGCCGTGCTCAAGAAGGCGGCGGCGCTGGATATAAAAATGATATGCCCTCTGCACGGCCCGGTGCTCACGGGCGATCTCAGCCATTATATGAGCCTTTATGATATATGGTCGTCCTATGGCGTAGAGAGTGAGGGGGTTTGCATAGCCTACACCTCCGTATACGGCAACACAAAGCGGGCAGCCGAGCTGCTGGCGAGAAAGCTGGAGGAAAGGGGCTGCAGGGCGGCAATAAGCGACCTTGCGCGCTGCGATATGGCGGAGGCCGTTGAGGACGCCTTCCGCTACGGGAAGCTGGTGCTGGCCACCACGACCTACAATGCGGATATATTCCCGTTTATGAGGGAGTTTATCGACCACCTTACCGAGCGCAACTACCAGAACCGGACCATTGGCTTCATCGAGAACGGCACATGGGCGCCCGCCGCCGCAAAGATCATGAAGGCTATGTTTGAGAAGAGCAAGAATATCAACTATATCGACACTACTGTGACGCTGCGCTCGGCAATGACTGAGGAAAACGTCGAAGCGATAGAGAGAATGGCAGAGGAGCTTTGCCGGTAAAAATGCAGATAAGTCCAAAGGACGCCCACAGCGGGTGCCCTTTTTTGTATGGTTTTTTACAATAGACAAAAACTACGCTCCATGCTATCATGTGTTATACCAAAGTATTATTTTTATGGAGGCTTTGTCATGTCGATATCCCTTGATTACGCACTTGAACATAAGAATGACCCCGCGGTGCTGTGCCGCCGCGCAGAAGCAGGCACCGTGCTGTCCGAGCACAACCTTGAGGACCCCGCCATATTTGACGATCTGGTGGATTCCGGCCTGCTCGACCTCACCGGCGCGCTGAAGATAGGCCAAGTGCTCGGCGCAACGCTGAAGAAAACATGCGATTCCCTGACAGCCCTTACTGCCGATAAGGTAGAGGGCGCAAAGAAAGGGATCGATGAGCCCGCTGCTGCGGATACAAAGGCGGAGGAGGCCGCGGCCCCAGTTATAGGAGGCAGCGTGGAGGACGCTCGGGTGACGGTTTCCGGCGGCATACTTACCATAAACATCAAAGAGGGCAAGGGCATACATGGCATACATATAGAGCTGCCCGTTTGACGGCCTTGAGCGGACAGGGCTGAAAAGTGCCGGCACGCCTGAAAAAAAGGCGCGCCGGCTTGTTATGTATCGGAAAAATGAAATCGACAAAACCGATAATTGCACGATTTAGACAATAATATGACAAGTAATGCGAAAAAATGCAGGAATGATACAATTTAAATGCTTGACAGGCCCGAAAGAGCCGTGATAAAATACATAAGTAAAATTGATACAGACTTCGTGTCTGCAAATATTTTTGAATATCAAAAGCATATCTTTTATCGGTTGACAGTTCCGGAAGAGATCGCAGCGCAGAAGATACGCGGCGCCGAAGGGGAAGCAGAAACTCTCAGGCAAAAGGACCGGATCTTGACGATGCTCCGAAAAGAACGGCATTACGCCGTGCGCCGAAGGTGCAACTCTTTATCGCCCACAGGCTTAAAGGGGAATCTCTCAGGCTACACTACGGAGGCACAAAATTCTCACCAAGGGGAAGTTTGTGCCTTTTTAAGTGTTCAAAAAATAACGCGGATATTTGTCTCAAAAGCAACGCCAAATCAAAAAATCATATATCAAAACAGGAGGAAATTTTATGAGCGAACTCAAACGTACTCAGCTGTACGACGCCCACGTTGCGGCGGGGGCGGATATGGTGGACTTCGGCGGATGGGAGATGCCTATACAGTACCCCACCGGCATAGTAGCCGAGCACCTGTACACCCGCCACGCGTGCGGGCTCTTTGACGTTTCCCACATGGGCAGGCTGCTTATCGAGGGCCCCGAGAGGATCGCCTTTTTGCAGCATGTGCTTTCCAGCAACGTAATGGCGCTGGATATCAAGCAGGCACAGTACGCCATAATCCCTGATGAAAACGGCAGCGCCGTAGACGACGCGTATCTTTACAAGTTCAATGAGGAGAATTTCCTGTTGGTGGTAAATGCCGCCAACACCGAAAAGGATCTGGCCCACCTTCTGCCAATAGCGAAGGAATACGACTGCACCATAACCGACATATCCGGGGACTACGCCGCGATAGCCGTTCAGGGCCCAAAGAGCAAGGAAATAATGCTTACCCTCACAAAGGGCAAGGCTGTAACCGAGCCCATGAAGAACGCGCTGAATATAATAGAGCTTGAGGGGCATAAGGCGTGGATAGCCAAGACCGGCTACACCGGCGAGCCTCTGGGCTATGAGGTATACGTAAAGAGCTGCGACGCAGAGTGGCTGTGGAACCGCCTTGTAGAGCTGGGCGGCAGGCCCGCGGGCCTTGGCGCCAGAGATACCCTGCGCCTTGAGGCCGGCCTTCCCCTGTACGGCCACGAGATGGGTAAGGGCCCCGACGGCAGCAATATGCCTATATTTGCCGTGTCCCTGGCCAAGTTTGCCGTAAGCTTCTCAGATCAGAAGGGCGATTTCATTGGCAGGGCGGCACTCACAAGGCAGTCAGAGGCCTTTAAGAAGATAATGAACCGCGACTTCTCCGGTATGGACGTTCTGCCCAGGCGCATAATGCCCATAACCCTGCTGGATCGAGGCGTAATGCGCGCAGGCATGGAAATATACCGGAACGGAGAGCTCGTGGGCTGGGTCACCAGCGGCACGATGGTACCGTACTACCGCAGCGAGGGCGAAGGGCTCTCTACCGTGATAACCGACGAGACTGCCAAGCGCTCCATCGGCATGTGCTATATCGCCAGCGACGTGCTGGAGGACGACAAGGTGGAGATAGACGTGCGCGGCAAGCGGCTCAAGGCAGTTATACCTCCGTATCATATGAGGGTGGACGCTCCTCCTTTTGCACGCCCGATAATCTACGGCTATGAGCCCGCCCAGATGGACGTCAAGGTAGACGACAGGGCAAAGAAGGCCGTCGAGCTCATATTCGACGCAACTCACAACCACGAATGGCGCCAGCATCAGTGCATCAACCTGATACCCTCCGAGAACAGCGCCAGCCGTGCGGTACAGCTCCTTTGCGCCTCCGACCCCGCCTTCAGGTATGCGGAGCACAAGAAGGTGAAGTCCTTCTACGATCAGGACATATTCTACTATCAGGGCACTAAGTTCATAGACCGCGTAGAGCAGCTTCTTGTGGAGCAGATGAAGGAATACTTCAACTGCACGGAGGTAGAGACGAGAGTCATCAGCGGGCAGATGTCCAATATGGCTACATTCTCCGCCCTCATGGACTGGAAGAACCGCCTTGACCGCAAGCATACTCCCCAGCGCCTGGGCTATGTGATGAACAACCATATAATCAAGGGCGGCCACCTTTCCGCTCAGCCCATGGGCGCCCTGCGCGATTACATCGCCATCGACCCCGTTACCGAGCGGCATGCCATAGTGAACTTCCCGGTATGCGAGGACAATATCTATAAGATAGACGTTGAGGAAACCAAGAAGTTTATCGACCAGTACAGGCCTGAGCTGATAATCTTTGGCAAGTCCATGGTGCTGCATAAGGAGCCCGTGGCGGCTATACGCAAGTTCGTGGACGAGCAGAACATACCCACCACCATAATGTACGATATGGCTCACGTTCTGGGCCTGGTGGGCGATTACTTCCAGAAGCCCTTTGAGGAGGGTGCCGAGATAGTCACCGGATCCACCCACAAGACCTTCTTCGGCCCCCAGCGCGGCGTGATAGCCACCAACTGGAAAAAGGAAGACCTGAAGTACGGCCTCTGGGAGACCATACAGAGCCGCGCCTTCCCCGGCAGCGTCTCCAACCACCACTTAGGCACCCAGCTTGGCCTGCTGATGGCCGCATACGAGATGAACACCTTCAAGGCCCAGTACCAGAAGGCGATAATCGAGAACGCCAAGCACTTCGCCAAGGCCCTGAAGAAACAGGGACTGGACGTTGCGGGCGACCCCGAGATCGGCTATACAGAGACCCATCAGGTAATAGCCTCGGTAGGCTACGGCATGGGCCCCGAGATCGCGGAGCGCCTGGAGCGCAACAACATAATCGTAAACTATCAGGCTACCCCCGATGAGGAAGGCTTCACCGCCTCCGGCGCGCTGCGTATGGGCATGAGCGAGATGACCCGCTTTGGCTTCGGCTTTGAGGAGTTCGACAAGCTGGCAGAGCTGATGGCAGACTGCATACTGCGCGGCAAGGAAGTAGGCGACGAGGTAACAAAGCTCCGCGGCGGCTACACCAGGATGCACTACTGCTTCGACGATGAGGAAATGCTCAACGCCTTGGGGAGCTTTTCCGCAAAGATAGGCCTGTAATAAGGCGCAAACCTAAGACGACCCGCCCGGGACTTCCGGGCGGGATGAAACAACAAAACATATAGAATAGTTTAACGGAGGTATTTAAAAAATGAATCATCCCAACGATCTCAGCTACTCCAAGTCCCATGAATGGATAAAGATGGATGGCGACACCGCCATAATCGGCATATCCGATTTCGCGCAGGACGCCCTTGGCGACGTGGTGTTCGTAAACCTGCCCGCAGAGGGCGACGACGTCACCGCCGCCGAAGCCTTTGGCGATGTAGAGTCCGTAAAGGCAGTATCCGACCTTATCTGCCCCGTTACCGGCAAGGTAGCGGCCATCAACGAAGAGCTGCTGGATTCCCCCGAACTGCTCAATTCCGATCCCTACGGCGCATGGATAATCAAGGTCGAGGGCATCACCGACAAGGAAGAACTGCTGGACGCGGCGGCATACGAAGAGTTCTGCGCACAGGAGGGCTAAATAATGGGCAGCTACGTTCCATCTACAGAGGCGGAACGCAGAGAGATGCTCAAGGCCATCGGTCTTACGGATTACCGGGAGCTTTACCGCGATGTGCCTGAGAAGATGTATCTCGACGAACCGCTGAACATACCCGAGGGAATGAGCGAACTGGAGGTCAGCAACGCCATATCCGCAATGGCGGCCAAGAATAAGGTATTTAAGACCGTTCTCCGGGGCGCGGGCGCATACGACCACTACATTCCCAGCATAGTGAAATACATTCCCACCAAGGAGGAGTTCCTTACCGCGTATACCCCCTATCAGGCCGAAATGAGCCAGGGCGTATTGCAGAGCATATTCGAGTATCAGACCATGATATGCGAGCTCACCGGCATGGACGTTTCCAACGCCTCGGTATACGATGGCGCTACTGCCGCAGGCGAGGCTGCCGCCATGTGCCGCGACCGCAAGCGCAGGGTGACGCTGATTTCGGGAGCTTCCCACCCGGATACCATAAACACCGTACGCACTTACTGCTACGGCACCGGCGATGAGATGCGCATCGTACCCATGAAGGACGGCAAGACCGATATGGCCGCTCTCCGTGAGATGCTCACCGAAGACGTGGCCTCCGTATATATCCAGCAGCCCAGCTTCTTCGGGCAGCTTGAGGACGCGGCGGCAATAGGCGAAATGGTACACGCCGCCGGCGCAATGTATATAATGGGCTGCAACCCCATAGCGCTTGCGATAATGAAGACCCCCAAGGACTGCGGCGCGGATATAGCGGTAGGCGAAGGTCAGCCTCTCGGTATGCCGCTTTCCTACGGCGGCCCGTATCTCGGCTTTATGGCTACCCTCACAAAGCACATGCGTAAGCTGCCCGGCCGCATAGTAGGCCAGACCACCGACAGCAAGGGCGATACGGCATATGTGCTTTCACTTCAGGCCCGGGAGCAGCACATACGCCGCGAAAAGGCCAGCAGCAACATATGCTCCAATCAGGCCCTCTGCGCGTTTACAGCAGGCCTGTATATGGCTACCATGGGCCCCGACGGCATGGCGGAGGCGGCAAGGCAGAGCATGGCGAAGGCGCACTACCTCGCGGCGAAGCTCTGCGAGATACCCGGCGTGCTGCTTAAATACAAGGGCGATTTCTTCCATGAGTTCGTGACGGAGCTGCCGCGGCGGGACGAGGTGCTCAAGGCCCTCGAGGAGGCCGACATACTGGGCGGCCTGCCCGTTGAGGACGGCATAATGTGGTGCGCTACCGAGAAGGTAACAAAGGCTCAGCTTGACAGGGCCATAGAAGTGGTTAAGGAGGTGCTTGCGTAATGAAGCTGATATTCGAAAAGAGCGCGCCCGGACGCAAGTGCTCAATACTGCCCAAGTGCGATGTGGAGACCGTCGAGCTCCCAAAGGAGCTTCAGCGTGAATTGAAACCCGCGCTGCCCGAAATGAGCGAGACCGACATTTCCCGCCACTATACCGAGTTGAACCACCGTGTACACGGCGTAAACTGCGGCTTTTATCCTCTGGGCTCCTGCACAATGAAATATAACCCCCGCATTGACGAGGAGATGGCCGCGCTGCCCGGCTTTACGGCCATTCACCCACTCGCCCCCAGGCACACCACCGAAGGCTGCCGGGAAGTGCTCGACACCATACGCAAGTACCTTTGCGAGGTCACCGGAATGGCGGATATGACCTTCCAGCCCTCCGCAGGCGCCCACGGCGAGTTCACCGGCGTGCTGCTCATCAAGCAGTACCACGACAGCCGGGGGGATACCAAGCGCAACAAGATAATCGTTCCCGATTCCGCCCACGGCACCAACCCCGCCACAGCGGCGATGTGCGGCTATCAGGTGGTAAATATCGCCTCCGCCCCCAACGGCTGCGTGGATCTGGAGGCGCTGAAGGCGGTCCTTGGCGACGATACTGCCGGCCTTATGCTTACCAATCCCAATACTGTGGGCATATTCGACGAGAATATATTGGAGATAACCCGCCTCGTGCATGAGGCAGGCGGCCTCTGCTATTATGACGGCGCAAACCTCAACGCGGTAATGGGCGTTGTACGCCCCGGCGACATGGGCTTCGACTGCATACACATGAATCTGCACAAGACCTTCGCAACGCCTCACGGCGGCGGCGGCCCGGGCGCAGGTGCGGTAGGCTGCAAGGATTTCCTTGCGAAGTTCCTGCCCCACAGCGCTATGATGGAGGGCGAGGGACATATTCAGGTACGCGGCTTTGCGGGCAACTTCCTCGTGGTAGTAAAGGCTCTTACCTACATAATGACCCTTGGCCGCGAGGGCATACCCGAGGCGGCGAAGAACGCCGTGCTCAACGCGAATTACCTCATGCGGAGGATACAGGGCACCTTCGAACCCGCATTCGACCGTATATGCATGCATGAGTTCGTGCTCGATCTTTCCGGCTTCAAGAAGGAGACCGGCGTTTCCGCTCTGGACGTCGCCAAGTCCCTTATCGATTACGGGATGCATCCGCCTACAATGTACTTCCCCATGATAGTACATGAGGCGCTTATGCTGGAGCCTACCGAGACCGAGAGCAAGGACACCCTGGACTGGGCGGCGGAGGTCTACCGCAAGCTGTATGAGCTGGGCCATACAGACCCCGAATATATGCACGGCGCCCCCCACAACGCGCAGATAGGCAGGCCGGACGAGGTCAAGGCGGCGCGAAGCCCGATAGTCCGCTATACAAAATAATAAAAATAACGGAGAATTGATGATAGATAAACTCAAGCTTTACAGGGGTCAAAGCTTTGACCCCTTTTTCAATTTGGCGGTGGAGGAATATCTGCTGCAAAATACGGACGAGGGCTGCTGCACGCTGTATCTCTGGCAGAATCAGAATACCGTGGTCATAGGCCGCAACCAGAACGCCTTCAAGGAATGCCGCACAACTCTTCTTGAGGATGAAGGGGGAAAGCTGGCCCGGAGGCTCTCGGGCGGCGGCGCGGTTTTTCACGATCTTGGCAACCTGAACTTTACCTTTTTAGTTCCCACGGTGGATTACGATCTGGATAAGCAGCTCAAAGTGATAGAGCTTGCATGCGAAAAGCTGGGAGTGAAGGTCGAACGTTCCGGACGTAACGACATACTGGCGGACGGGCGCAAGTTCTCCGGCAACGCGTTTTACAAGAACGGACCCCGCGCATACCATCACGGCACACTCATGGTGGACGTGGACCGAGAAAAAATGGGCCGGTATCTCAACCCCTCAAAGGCCAAGCTGTCATCAAAGGGAGTGGATTCAGTTCGCTCAAGGGTAGTTAACTTGAAGGAGCTTGCGCCGGATACCACGATAGAGCTGCTTTCTCAGAAGCTTGCTGAGGCGTTTGGCCAGGTGTACGGTCTGACATATGAAGAGATAGGCCTTACGGAGCAGGACAAAGCCGCCATACAGCCGCTGTTTGAAAAATACGGCAGCTGGAAGTGGCGCTTCGGCAGGGAGATACCCTTCACCTTCGAGTGCGGCGAAAGGTTCCCCTGGGGGAGCGTACAGATACAGCTCATGGTGGACGGCGGCAGGGTCAAGGAAGCGGAGGTGTACTCCGATTCAATGGACTGGAGCATAGCCGAAAGGCTGAAGGCGGCATTGGAGGGCGAGAGCTTCAGCGAGGCCGCCCTGTGCCTTGCCGCAGAAACGGCCTGCCCGGATATCGCATCGGATATCTGCCGTATGATCCAAGAACAGGAGATATAATATTTATGAAGGAATACCAACTGATAGTGATAGGCGCGGGCCCCGGAGGCTATGTTGCCGCGCTGCGCGCCGCCAAGCTGGGCATGACCGTTGCAGTAGTAGAAAACCGCGAGGCGGGCGGCACCTGCCTCAATAGAGGCTGCATACCCACAAAGACGCTGCTCCATTCCTCCGAGGCGTATCATGCCGCCACAGCCAGCGCCGGCATTGGCATACATGTTGAAGGCGCGCGTGCGGATATGAACGAGATATTTGCCTATAAGCGGCAGATATCCGCTAAGCTCAGCTCCGGAATAGAGAGCCTTTTTAAGGGCGCAAAGATAGACCTGATCAGGGGGCGCGCCCAAATAACCGCTCCCGGCCGCGTACACGTGGAGCTTAACGAGGGCGGCTGCGATGAACTGGCGGCGGAAAAGATAATCGCCGCTACGGGTTCCGTACCGGCCC
>OIEN01000730.1_pt1 | contig 18021 bp, 29 predicted proteins | sample 1581741 | NCBI WGS metagenome assembly OIEN01 (sample SAMN01760944, study PRJEB22395) | human gut metagenome | reverse complement strand
CTTGCTCCAGAGCGGCACGATATACGGCACTCTTAGCCGATAGGTCGGTTTTGCTAAGTGCCTCCCTTTGCTCAACCGTCAATACAGAGGTAGCCACTGCCTCATAATTGGCAGAAGAGGTGGTAAGGTTAAGGTTTGATAAGTATTCCTGCTGTTGTGCTGTCAAAAGTTGCTGTATGGTGGCAATACGGAGTTTCTTTACCAGATTGGCTTGCTCTTCCGCTGTAAGCTCCTTTTGCAATGCGGCTACATGGGCTTGTTGTACGGCTGTCATAGCCTTTGTTTGTGCCGCTGTCTGCCCTGTAATGGTGGCTTCTGCTTTCAGTAAGGCTATCTTTGCCTGTTTAACCGTGTTGTCTATCAAAGCAACCCCGGTATATCCCTTTGTGGCAAGTGTATTCAGCATTATTGCCGCCTTGTAGCTTCCATAGGCAATAGTAACAGCCTGTACAATACGGATAATCTCATCCATATTCTCTACAAGGTCTATAGCACCCTGAATAGCTCCAGCGAACAAATCTTCATTATCCTTGCCGATCTTGTTAAGCGCACTATCCCAAGCATCGCCCAAGTTTGAAAGCATACCAGTAAGCGATTTGCTTTGCTCTTGCATGAGGTTGAAATATATTCCTCCCTCACTGGTCATGTTCTTAAATGCTTTCTCTACTTCCGGGAAGCCGACTTTTCCCTCTGTAACCAGCTTGTTAAGTTCTTGCCTATCTACGTTAAGCACCTTTCCCAACTCTTCATAGATAGGAATACCACGCCCGGCAAACTGGCGAATATCCACCGTGTATGCCCTGCCTTGCGATCTCAATGTTCCATAGAGGTAGATAAGATCTCCAAGTGGCGCACTCACACCAGAAGCCACATTACCAAGCATCACGATCTCATCTACCACGCTTCCCACATTTGATCCGAAAGCAAGCATCTGTTTTGCTCCTTGCGCTATGCTGGTAAGGTCAAACGGAGTTTTAGCGGCTGTATCTACCAGTTGCGACATAAGCACCTGTGATTTTTCGGTGCTTCTCAACATGGTATTGAAAGCCAGTTCAAGTTGCTGGAACTGCCCACGAACTTGAACTATACTTTGTACAAGGCTCATCATTCCTTGCCCAACAAGGTAGGAAACGATATACCTTGCCCCGTTTTGCGCAAAGGTCAGAAACGATTGCTCCATGCGGTTTGCTTCCAGCACGGCATTATCAGAGGCGTTTTTGATATACCGCCCCATCGCTTCGCTTGACACTTTGAAATCATCTATATCAAGAGTGGCTTTGAATGCTAATGCTCCACCTATATTTTCCATACTAAATTAAACCTTTGACATAGTTCTTAATATCTTCTTTCGTTTTGAGTTCTCTACGGATAACCTTTCCTCCTGTTTTTGGCTTCGGTAATCCGTTCTCATCCGTTTCTGTTTTCGGAATCGGCTTTGTCCTTGCCATATCCGCCATCATCAGCTCTACATTCATCCAAGAGATACCCCAGAGCAAGTAATCATAACTCCAGCCGAACATTTTCAGCAATTCCGCACGATTACCCCACGGGCTGTTTAGCCCGGTTACTCTATCATATCCGCCCTGCTCTTCGGTTTCGTTTTCCCTACTTCCTTGATTGATATGATAGAGGATGTAAAACCCCCGGCATTCATCATCTGGCTTATCACATCGGCAAGCTGCTTCAATCGTGGTACGGTCAAATGCTCAATGAAGAAATCACGGAGTACCTTTGTCTGTTTGTTTACTGGATTAGCGATTGAGCCGTTGTTGATTACTGCAACTGCGGCTATCTCCGCCATGAGGGAAATGTATTTGAAATACTTTTTTGCTTCGTGCGTTGGTTGCTCCTGTATCTTTTCCTCATTGAGTTCTATTTGTAGGTACAGTTTCCTCAAATAGTCAATAGTACCCAGATATAGCGGCTTCACATGGAACTGGCGCATATATACTTCCACCATCTTTCCCTTATCCGTGTCCGGCATTTCCATCACCGCTACATTCCAATCTTTCGGAATCCGCCTGTCATGCCACATCTTTACATGGTTAGGGAAATGTTTGTTCCACCAGCGTACCCACTTAGGAGGTTTTACCGGGTTAATCTTCAAAGGCACGGAGAATTTCACCCCCATATCCAGAAGTGCCTGTATCGCTTGCTCTTCTATTTCAAGCTGTTGTTCTCTTGTCAGTTCTTTTGGCTTTTCTTCCATAGATATTGCTGTTAAAAAGAAAGCCCCCTACGTTGCTTGCAGGAGGCTTTCCTGTTACATAAAAGCATCAGGATTACGCTTTAGTCGGATCAGTCATAGCCTCATCAATTTGCAACTCGGCTTGATACTGGATCGTGAGCGGCACAAGACAGATACCTTTTGAAGAGTATGTAATCTCGAACTTCGGAATGATCCTCACATTCGGGCAACCGATAAACAAGCCCTCTTCCGGCTGCTGCCAAATGGCAAACTCCTTGTATGGCAGTTTCTTCGGTCTTACCCACTTCCTGTTAGGAGTTTCCCCCTCTATAGTTCCGCCAAAATAGCGTGCAAGCAATTCCAGATCTGGATCCATCAGCGAAAGTGCCACTGTGGTTTCCGTTTCGCCTACCTGTGTAATCTTCTTGCTTGAAGTTTCTGACTTATGTACCGTTGTTTCAGGATCAGAATCGGTAAGCTGGCAAGTGTCTTGATACACATCGCCAAGATCTTTCCAATCAGAGCCTTTTGCTGGCATAGTACCGTCAGCTCCCGCATCGGTAACATAGATCTTCTTCAATCCCATTGTTGATAATACTGGCATAGTCGTAAAATTTATTGGTTCATTTTCTTTTCTCTAACTGTTATCTCCAAAGCGATAGAAACAAAGTGTTCGTTATGGTCTGGCTCTTTGATAGGAGGATTGATCAAACCGATATTCCAGTTATAACCGCTTCCTATCTCGTAGTGGTTCTGCAAGACTGCAATAACCTTTTTCCTTATGTCTATCAGCCTCTGGTAGTCTATTCTGTACACGGGTGGATTTGTACGCTTCTTCACCTTATCCGGCACATGAATGTTTACGTTGATTTGCCCGTAACGCACGGATTCCTCACCGTCTATTGCATGAGGGACTATAATCACATCTTCTTTTCTGTAGTCGTTACGTTCATAGTCAATGCTCCCTGTAATCATGGTTTTTACTTCACTTTCCACAAGCATTTGATACACCCGTACCGCTATCTCTTCCGTTGTAATCATAACACACCTCCGAACAATTCATTTGCCTTTGATTTGGCTTTTGCCATAAGTTGATTCATTGCGGCTGGAAAATCCTTTTTGGCTTTCAGTTCTGCCGGAAGAATGACATTGTAACCCTTAGCCTCAACGTAAGCTGCGTAATTCATCCCGGCTACTATAATGAGAGAGAAAGCATCAGGCAAGCTGTTAGCCATTTGCATAGCCACTTTAAGGCTTGCTTTAGCTCCCTCATTGTTAGGCTGGTTTTCCCCACTAAAGTATTCCAGTTTCTTATTACGCACTATCGCATAGGATATAGAGTTTGTGAGGTTTCCCGTCCTGTCTGTATAGCTGTGCTTCTCCTTAGCGTACTTCACAAGGCTTTCGCCAAGAAACTTCAATAGGTATAGTGTTGCGTTTTCAAGTCTTACTTGAAACGCTGCCACTGCCTGTGAAATGACACTGCTATGATTGTTAGTCGGAGCTATCCCCATATCTCAATGTATCTTCTGTTAAGATTATCCACGCCTTGAACCTCGAAAACTGCCACCTTGCCATCCTCACTTGTGATCTGTACTGGCGTTGCAATATCCAGATTTCCTTTGAAGCACTTTGGTATAAGTACATCGTAAGTGTACTGGTGCATTTGCCCGTCTGTACCGATCTTTTGTTTGGCTGGCACGAATGTTTCTATCTGGCACTCGCAACCGTCCATCCAGTCGCCCGTTTGAGGCTCTGAAACAATAAACCCGGTATTCGGATCTATTTGCTCATCCTGAATTTCCTTGTATTTGAAAGTACCGTTATATCTCATGGCTACCACATATTAGATCCGTCCGTGATAGACGGGACTTCGACAAACTCCGAGGCATCCAGACCGTTTTCACTGCAAATAGCCTTGATACGCTTCTTTAGCTCATCCACGCTATACCCTTGTGAGGATTTGCCCATGCTGTCACTTGTGAGGACAACCATTTTCTTTAGCACCTTGATAGCGGCAATGGCAATAGGTTTCCTATCCGTTTCCGCATTGTATTCGGCATCAGAATTGCCCACATTCGCATCAGCAAGAGCCTTTTTCAGCGCAAGAGGACTTGGCGTATATGGTTCAAGTTCACCGATCAGAGCATCGTATTTTGTCAAATTACCCATCTTAGACCTCCTTGTTAAGTATTTCAGAGAGTGAAGCGGCTTGCTCTTCCGTCAGTTCATCCAGCTTCTTTGAAACGCCTTTTACTCCGGCATTCTTGGCGGCTGGATTACCGATTTCTTCAAGTGCTGCTTTCACCTCATCAAGTCCGTATTCTTTCTGCTGGAATGAGATTGTTTCAGGCTTCTTCTCATCCGCCTTTTCATCATCCCCATCATCAACAGAAGTAATCTCACACATACCACGCTTCACAAGGTCGTTTACCCTGCTTAGGTCGTTTGTGGTAAGAAGATCGCCAGACTTGTAAATAGTCTGGTGATCATTCTTATCTCTGAAAGGCTTTAATACTACCAGTTTCATAGTTTAGCCCTCCATAAGAGCATCAATGCCCTCAAACTCCTGCTTGGTGCAATACATACGCTCGTTTCCGTTGGCATCTGCCGGGATCGTCTTTTCGGAAATGCCTCTTACCTGCATACAGATAATGGCATTAATATCCGTAATGATAGGCAGCAAGCGTCCAGATCCTTGCGTAACTTCACCTGCTACCTGACCAGTGGATTCACCAGTACGCCACTTGGCGATACGGATTCCGTTACCAGCGTTCATGTAGTCCACATCGTCCTCTTCCATGAGTTCGCTGTCCTCAATAGACGGCTGGATTTCACCGATAACTCCGGCTGGCTTGATACAGATAAAGTTGTGATTCCACGGCTCAACAGATCCACGCTTTCCGTCCTTGTCCTGTCCCATCTTACGGGTGACAACCGTAATGTTCGGGATTTCGTTCTCACCCAAAAGGCTTTCAAGTTGGGTTTTGGTGACGGTCTGCGCCTGTTTGTCGTTTCCATGCACCAGCAAGCGTGTGGTCTGATCCATACGCAACCAGTAGTAGAGATCCTGCGACATCAGGATTTCGCCCGGCTCAATTCCCCTTTGGCGAAGATCGGCACAAATGGCAGCAAGCATCAGTACAGGACTTAACTTGCCTGCCTTAGTGTTTGCCGTAGTCCAGTTGAAAGCCGAAATGAGCTTGTTAGCCTCATCCATGTTGTAGTCGATCTCAAACTCCCTACCACCCGGATTGTTGATAGCTGGTTTGAACTGTGCAACACCCCAGTTGGAGAATGCCATAAGCGCAATGAAGTCCATGACATCTTTGCAGCCCAGATAAGCATCCTGCACATCCGCTTTGAGTGTCTTTTCGATCTCCCTAACCTTTTGAGCCTCCGAAAGACGGGGATTCTCGTACACTTCCATCAGCTTGCGATAGGTACGGGCTGGCATAAAGAACTTGTGACCCACACGGGGTATTTCCTTAGTCCAAATATCGAAGCCGTCAGAGCGTCTTTGAGGGGTAGGTGATTCATCAGCAAGCAGCGTAGCCATGAAGCGCAACCGATACTTGCCCATAATTCCCTCCGCTGTCAGCGACATTTGAGGGGTATTGTAGGTGAACCAGTTATCGGAGTACATCTTCTGGAACAAGGCTACTTCCCTTTCAGAAGCCTTATCGAAAGCCTTGCGCCACGTTGCCAGAAAGTCAATGGGTCTGCCATCCTTGTACAGACCTTTGAATTTTGAATAAATTGATTTCATGCGTTATCCTCCTTTCTTTAGAATGATTGAGTGAGTTTAACGTGCGGATTGGCTTTCAGAAACTTTCCTGTAGTGTCTTTCTGGCTTGCCGGGATAGGCGGAACACGCCTTTCATACATTGCATATTGCATTGTATCTGCCGAAACATCAATGCCAGTTTCAAACTCGCTTACCTCCACATCGTAGATAGTTACAGCGTTAGCCTCACCGATTTCAGCGGCATTGGAAGATTTTTCCACCACCTCCACCAGTACATCATCCTTAGCAAGCCCGGTGATTTCTTTGGAAAGCGTGATAATGTAGTTTTCGTTCTTAGCCTCAATCTTGGAGATAGAAACAGCATCGGCAAAAGTGCCAGAGATAGCACCAGCCTTAGCCACCTTATCGCCAACAGCGAAGCAAGGAGCAAAAAACTCATCCACCAGCAAGCGAACGATCTTCTTATCATCGCTATCCACCTCCACCACCTTAGCGGTTTTCACCACGCTAACGAGCCGGGTTTGCTCATCGTAGATTGCAAGAGTTCCAGCCGGGATAGTGTCACCAACATTGAAACGCTGTTTGGTGACATCCAGATTGAAACCGCCTTGCACAATAGAGGGACTACCCGTAAATATCGGGCGTTCCCCTGTAAATGAGTGCTTTTTCCTTTTCATTGCGATTTTATTTAACAGTGATTGATTCCAGCAAGCTATCAGCAGCTTCATCTATCTGTTTTTCGCTTGCCGCTTTAGAACCCTCTGAATCATCAGGCGCAAGACCTGCCGTAATGAAGTCTTGTTTGAGATTTGCTACAGCCTCTTCTATATCCTCATCATCGGATATGGATTTGGCGAAGCGATCACGGAACTTAGCCGGAATCTTGTGCTTTGCCATAGCAGCGTTAATATCCGCCATGCGCTTTGCCTTGTTTTCGTCAGCCTCATACTTAGCCAACTTCTCTTCCAGAGCCTTAATCCGCTTCTCATTCGGATCATCCTTTTTGTTGGGATCATCTCCAGAGCCTTTGCCGCCCTTATCGTCTGGATCGTCATCTTCTCCGTCCTTTTTCCCTTTCTTGGAATCATCCTTTTTCTTGTTTGCCCATCTGGTAGCTTCTCCCTGACTTTCAGTAGCCACGTCAGCTATCAGGTTTGCAGTCGTTTCAATCGCTGCATCATCGGTCGAATCATCCTCAATGCTGCCACCCAATTTTTCGGTTATCGCTTTAAGGTACTTCTCCGATAGACCAGTGTCCTTACACAAGTCCTTGACCTTTTCAAAGAGTTTCTTATTCATACTTGAATTGCATTTATAGTCCGTTAATATGTGACTTCTACAGCGCAAATATAGAAAATAATTCCGTAGAAATGTGTTTATTGAACACAGAAAATTTACCGAGTTAATGTATTTATTTTCTGTATGTTAGAAAACTGATTAGAGTTTTACAGAAAAAATCTCCGCAAATTATTTGGTATATTACAAATAACACACTATATTTGCACTGTGTTTAAGGAACACACATAACAAGAATAGCAACATTAAAAGATTTCGGATATGAATAAGAAAGAGTTTGAAGAAAGAACAGGATTAAAGGTACAAGATGATAGCTACTCTAAGATAGAGGAAAGCTATATGAAAACAGACCTTGACAAAGATCAGTTCTGTAAGTTGTGGGTGGAAAACCCGGATGCACTAAGAGAGATCGAAACGAAAACGGTGCTGGTTCGTGAGCTTTACGAAGAGCGCAAGAGCCTTGCAAACTTCTTGATTGATCAGGCTGAAAAATGGAGTGCATCAGACTTGCGAGAAAAAGCAATCGCCATGATCGGAGAAAGGGAGTACCTAAGAAGAAAAATCGCAAAAGGATATAACCTGTGGGATTCAGATAAGAAACTGTTATGCGATATTCTAAGTAAATAACCTGCCACAAACCGATTTCAAAGATAGTCCTAATAATTAATAACTTATAAAATAAATAGACATGGAAGCAACGATTAAACAAGTACAGGAAATAGTATCAGTTCTTACAGAGGAACAACAGCAGCTATTGAAAGACACTATCAACTATGGTGCATGGGGTGATGCAGATATGGAATTTCTGGATGAGAACGGGAATATAGAAACAGTCGGAATGTATGGCTATTGTACCAATGATGCAAAAGAAGCCGGGCATTTTTCGGGTAGAAAGGTTGCCGCAATGTTCCGATCAATCTACAAAAAGCTATGCCCGGCAAACCGAAACCAGACAGGCAGATATATTTCCCACTGTAACGACTGGTGGGGTGATGGTTCAGGCGATATGCTGTTTATCAGACATAGTTACTATAGAGCCTTTGAAGAGTGGGCAAGACAATAACAAAACGGGTGGGGAAACCCACCCTTAACCAACAAATGCAACATCGAATATGAATAATCCAATTTACATCAGAGTGCTACAGCACGATAAGAACGACCAGATACGCATAGGTGAAGCCTTTCCAGCTACAGACTTGGAACAGGTGGAAAAGAACGTAATAGCCCAATATGAAGAAAAAACAGCTTGGTGTGGCGGCTTCAAAGTGGCGTGTGAACGGTACTACAAGCGCATTGCAATAGTCAATGCCGTTAATCTTGGAATAATGCGATTGATTTATAACGAATAACTACGGATATGGGAATACTGAAAGATGCAATACTGGATGCCCTAAAAGAGCAGGGTGTAAAAGCGGAATGGGTAGGAGAAAAACCCAGAGTATTGAAAACGGCTGCACAAATCAAGTACGATGATTTGCGCAAGGTGGAGCTGAACTATACCAAAGGTGTACATGAATCAAGAAAGGATGATCTAAATGATAGTAGAAGAAATTAGTTTATCAGAGTTTCGCAGAATATCAGGGATGTCTGAAAGGCTTTATAAAGTTTGTTCAAAAATACACAACATTCAAACATTCATTGAATTTATGCACTTCTCTCCAAATCGGAAATTAAGAGGATTTGGAACGGCAACATTTGAAGAACTTATCTCACTACAAGAGAAATATAAAATTGAAATGGAACACATGAAATCAAATAACATTGACTGGGAGCAACGAAGATATGAGATAGCAAAAGAAGCTATCAGAGGAGTTGCGCTAAATGCGGATTGTTTCACAAGAATTGAGATAGAAACCACTGTAAACAACGCATTGGAATTGGCAGATTTACTAATTGTAGAGCTGAAAAAGGGATGCGAACAATGAGTGCTACAGTATGTATTCAAGATAAGTATATGTGCTACAAATGAAAGTCTGCCGGGGACATATACGGTAGATCGTGCGAGCACGGTATGTTGTTTCCAATCTGATTGCTTATGGCTAACATGAGCGAATGCCCAAACTTTGAACTTGATATAGAAAAGGTGAAAGAAAGTCTTGACAGAAAGGAGGTAAACAATGGCATGGGTAGCGAGGAATAGAAATGGTTCATTGAAATTGTTTTTAAGGGTAAAACCAGATAGGCTTGACCCTTTATGTAATAGCTTTTGGGTTTGTAATTACGAGAATGGGGAATATGAATCAGGGGAAAATATAGACCCTAATTTACTCCCAGAAGTAACATTTGAAAATAGCCCTATGGAAGTTAAGCTAATACCTATCACAGATAACTACGGAGGAAAAGAAAATGACTAAAATAAAATTTAATTGGAGATATGCACAAGGCGAATTAGATACCGACACACTGAAACTTATTTGCCTGCCAGCAAGAGGTAAAAGAGCTTTCGGGCGTGACGAATTGGATGCGGATCTGTGCATTAAAGATGGTATGAATTTCCAGATAGCCCAAATACACTTGGGTGATGTTGATAGTTCAAACATACTTTGCGAAGAGATTGTAAGGCGATGGAATGAGTTCGAGGACTGGCATAGTGTAGAAGAATCTTTGCCGGAAGTAGGAAAAGATGGATGTAGCGAGTATGTGTTAGTGACAAACGGTGATTGCATTCCAATAATGGCGAAATACACAGACAACAGCTATACAAAGAAGTACACCTACAAGGGTATGGATGGAAAAAAGCATGATAACCATTGGTTTGACACATATTCTAATCCGATACTTTACGATATTACCCACTGGAAAGTGATCAAGCAACCTAAGATAAAATAAGCATGAAAACACTGTTTATTGATGTGATGCTCAAAGGCAGATTTGTTGCCACATTGCGATACAGGTATTGCCCGGCTTTTCCTCTGGATGCAGAAGGACTTTCAGAATTTGTGGTTAGCAAACTGCCTACATTGAAAAATAAACCATTCAAGATAGTATTTTGATATGGCACAAGAAAGCATAGATGATTTTATCCAGATGGCAAAGGATTACGCAAAAGCAGAAAAGGATCTGGAGGTTCAGCGTTGGGTGTTTGTTAGCTTTGAGCGAATAGACGAACAAGGAAACTATGTACGATTATTCAGCTACGATTTACCCCGTGAGATTTACGATCGCAAGCGGTGGGTAATGGAGTGGAGAAAGGCAAAACTTGTGTGCAAATACCCGAAAGGAAATGTTAGATACACATTGAGTTTCTACGATAAGCGTTTGGGACTTGATATGCGCATGAATGAGGATCTGAAAAGGCTTATTGCGGCAAAGGCACAAGTAACAAGGGTAAGGCGAAAGATTGAGGAATATGTGGCTTATAACAAAGTACACAATATGTTTTTCGATGAGAGCACCGATGCGGATTTACTGAAAGCACGTGAGAAACTTGCTATAAAGATCTCCAATGTACAGGAGGCAGAAGAAAGGTTAAAACTAAAGATAAAGGAACTACGAAAAGAAAACAAGTAACTACATAAAGAGTTGAAGAGGCACGTAACTTTACTAAGTAAATTAAACTCAAAAAACAAATAAACTTATGGATATTAAGAACATTACCAAAGAAGAAGCCGTAAACGGCATTAAATCACTGTTTGAACTGTTGCCTTTCGACAAAAAGGAAAACGGTAAATCATTCTATGGCGTTGGGAATTTTGGAAATGCAACTTTCTATTTTGACAAAAGACAGTACATGAGGGATGAAGTAATAGGCAAGCTGGTTGAATACTTCCGTGATAAAAACATTGTAGGTGGTCGGTGCAGAATATCACCAATAACCTTACTTTATACGGTTGTCAGCATAGAGGATCGTGCTTAGTGTTTGTTATATGTAATATAATTCGTATATTTGCGTTCAATAAACACAGTAGTATGAAGCAGGAATTTAAGGTTATCCATGTAGAACTAAGAGAGCCATACAACGGAAAGAAACACTACTACTTTGGCTCAAAGGCAGCGATATATGATACCTTGCCGGAAAAGCTGGTAGGAATAGCCAAAGAAAGCCTTTGGAATGTGGATCTTTCCGTTGGCGAATACTCAAACAAGCATTGTATTATTCGGATGGGGAAACTCAAACGTAAACAACAATCGAAGAAAGGAGCGTAACATGGAAGATGATAAATCAATCAGAAAGATATGCGAGGATTCCGCAAATGAGTTATCCAGAGCATTTGAAGAGGTTGCGAAAAGCATTGCTGAAACTGGAAAGGAGTTTAATTCACTCATGGATTCCGCTCTTGATTCAATTATGAAACAATCCATTTCAGAAGCATTTATTGAAGAAATGAAGTGGATGGATAAGATGGTTTGTTCGTACTGGATCACAAAATGGTATTACCGAATGAAATACAGGAAAGCGAAGTACGCCAGAATACAGGCAGAAAGATATTATAATCAAAATTTCAAGTGATATGTTAGGAGCGATTATTGGAGATATTGTAGGATCACGGTTTGAGTTCAACAATACAGATAAATATGACTTTGAAATGTTCACCGATGAAAGCACTTTCACGGATGATACCATTTGCACCATTGCGATAGCGGATGCCATAACAAAAGGCACTGACTACAAAAGCAGCTTGCTTGACTGGTGCAGAAAATACCCTAATCCCAAAGGAGCATACGGTGGTAGCTTTGCCCGTTGGATAGCTTCAAGCGATCCGCAACCGTACAACAGTTTCGGGAATGGATCGGCAATGCGAGTTAGCCCGGTAGCATGGGCATTTGATAGGCTGGAAGATGTGCTGACAGAAGCGGAAAAGACTGCAAGTGTGACACACAACCATCCAGAGGGAATAAAAGGTGCTGTAGCCGTTGCACACGCTATTTTTCACCTGCGCACAACACATAATCTGCCCGGACTTGAAAGGGAAATGAATCGGTACTACCCATGCTTTATGCTTGGTGATTATTTCTCCGGGGTATTTGACGAAACTTGTCAGGGTACAGTTCCGATTTGCCTTAAAATAGTCCGTGTAAGCAACTCTTTTGAAGATGCCATAAGACGGGCGATCTCTTGGGGTGGGGATAGTGACACCATAGGCGCAATAGTAGGTTCAATGGCAGAAGCGCAATGGGATATACCAGAGGATATGCGCAAAGAGGCTTTCAACAGGTTGCCCGTTGATATGCTCAATGCGTTTGGGAGTTTCTTTCAAAAACTTAATAACAAGCAAACAATATGGTAACAAACAAGATAGTTGAAAATTTGTGTGGCACATTGCAAATAGACAAAATGCGACTGGTCACTATCCTAAACAATGTGCGTCAAAAAGGGTATGTTTACCCTGTTGATGTTAGATCCCTTGCGGAATTAGGAATACCAGTTATTAGTGTTATCTCAAACATTCTAAATATACCAGTGCAAAAGGCTTACGAACTATGTTCAGAAACGGCAAACAAAGGAACAAATGAGGTATGCCCACCAGACATAACCTATGAAGATCTTTTGATTGTTCTTGGTATAGTAGCGCAAGATTTTGAAGTTAGAAAGCAACAAGCTATTTTGAGAAAGTATGAAAACAAATGAAGATTGGAACAAAGCCGGATTCTTTTCCGGCATAACAGAAGATTACTCAAACTACCATTGGTATAAGGGTGAAAAGGAGAATCCGTACACCAAAGATACTTTCCATCCCTTAGCCGCTTCTTTTTGGGAATATGAGCGTAATTTCCACTTCGGGTATCTTGATAAGGCTGACACAAATAAAAGCCTTACAGAAGCCTACAATGAGTGGAAAAAGGAGCTTATCAATGACTATTTACCCGGTAAATCTCCAAATCCATACGGAGATACTACTAATTGGGAAAAGTCCTTTGAAACTGGTAAAAGAGAGGCTTAACAGCCCCTCTTTTTTATATCTCTTCCAACTCCACAACCCAACCCCTACCAAAGCCAAATTTGCGCTCTGTTTCTTGGTACACCTTTAGCACCTTGAAGCGTGATCCGGCACGAAACACAACCTCATCTTCATTGGGGTAGTGTGATATGGCTTTCACATCCACACCTTTCTTGCTCTTGATCACCAGCATAAGGTTATCGCCAAAGATTGCCGTGTTCTCTATGCTTGTGGTGCTTGACATAAAAGCCTTGTTTACATAGGGAGTTCCAGACGATAAGCATTGTTGCATTTCCTTGATATACTTCTCCAGCTTCATAGAATCAAAGCTAATACCAGAGAAAACAGTGCCGTTATACCGTGGCATTTTCTCCAGTGCTGCGTTATGAGCCGGATAGTATTTCTGGCACAATCCTCCGTAATCCTCAACTTTCCCGAAGTACGGATCTACTATGCCATAGCCATAATTATTGCACCATTTAGAGCCATAGGTGTAGCGATTGATCAACGCAAGCTCATCTACAGGAATGCCAGTCTTTTTGCTGTATGCCCTCATCTTATCCTCTTCGCTACTGTAGTTCTGCCATCTGCCACCAATAGCATTATTCCCGGAATGGTTTACAGGTGCATTGACATACTCATCCAGAGCCTTTTTCGCAAGTTCTTCCGTTTCTCCGTTCAGTTTAACCAGTTTGCCTTGCTTATCAACATACTTCAATGCAAGTTCTTTCTTGTATTCAGCAAGACGCTTGTAGGCATACCCAACATTACTATCCCACTGGCTACCGTGTTGAGCCAAAGCCTTATCATAAGCATCTTGAAGCCGTGCAACTTCCAATTTCTCTTCCGCTGTAGCATACAAGTCAATGGTAGATCCATCGCCTTGCTTTGCCAGCTTGGAAAGTCTGGCTTTCTCTACCTCATGGATCTTCGCCTTAACCTTATCAGTCAGTGTTCTAATCTCCGTTGCAGTCTTTCCGCCATTGATAGCCTCATTCAGTTCATTTTGCAATGCTTTCAAAGGCTTGCTTTTGCTCTTGTACTCCAGCAAAGGTTTGGCAGCATCTACGGCTAACTGTATTTCATATTGAGCCTTGACGGATTCCAGTTCCTTTTCAAGCATCTTCACCATTTCGGGCGAAGTAGGAAACTTGTTTTTGTCGGCTACCCACTTCTTTTCAAACTCCAGTTTCTTTATCTGGTACGGAAGATCCCCAACGGATATTTTTGCCTTGAACGCATCGAAAGCATCATACAAGGCTTGTACGGCACTTTCTCCGTATTTCCCTACCAATTCCTTATGATGCTTCTGTTCTGGTGTCAGAGGGTGCAATATCTCATCCACACCGCTTTTATTGTCCCGTATGAAGTACGGCAAAGTTCCCTTTGAGGTCGCTTCATTGATACGATCCTCATTAGCCTTTACCCATCCTTTGAAGTGTGTAGGAAAATCCTCTACGGCATTCTCGCTGTTTTCAAGTGTTGCGTTCTCATCCTCCAGAAGCCGCTCCAACATCTTTTCTATTTCCTCATCCTTTGCCAGCACTGGCACTTGGTAACACCTACAGTTAGGATGCCAGCCAGTCCACTTGAATGTTTTCGGATAGATCCCTTTCAGATCATCGCAAATGTCATGTATGGGGTGATTGTTGCTCAACTTGATTTCAATTCCTACAACAAAATCCAGTTGCGCCCAACGGGTGTAGTCGGCAGTCCTGTAGGCAATGTTTGTTTCAGTCCGGGCAAGTCTTTGTGCGTTACGATATGAGGAACGGTAAACACCCTTTCCGGGGTGGTATTTCTTCGGGTTATCATCTATCCACTTGTAGGATTCAGTTGCCGTGTCGTACACTCTGCGTTTCCACTTCCTGCCATATATGGGGTTTCCGTTCTCATCTTCTCCAATCTTCACACGGAAACGCCTGTACCACCTATCCGGGTCGTTCAGGTACTCTTTAATCTTGGTTGCAAGCCTGTTGGCTGGTATGCCCTCACCGATAGCCAGATCCAAAGTCTTTTCAAGCTCTTCTTTGTACATCCATGTGTACTTCCAAACCTTTTGCGATAGGTTTAAGCCGTCCTTTGTCTTTCTGGCAAAGAAAGCATCCATAGCCTCCATGTTTCGGAGAAAGAACCGGGCAAAGTGCTTATCCTCTATAGAGTGTTCACCAAACACACTTTTAACCAAACCATCATTGTTTTCATTGGATAAAAGCCACTCCTTTTCTACGCTGTTTCGGATCGTCTGGTAAGTCTGGCTGTACATATTGCGAAGTATGGGCGTAACATCTTCACTGTAGCCATACTCCGAAAAGGAAAACGGCTTACCATCTTCAAGCTCCGTGCCTTTCACAAGCTCAATGATTTTACCCAGTGAATCAAGATAGATCTTACGCACTTCGGAAGCATACCACTCTGTGCGCTTGAACAACTCCTGCTGTAGCTTCTTTTCGTTTATGTACTTCGCCATACTGTTTTACCCTTTCTTTTGGAAATGTTCGCACCAGTCGCTATCCAGAAACTTTGAATACTTATGGAATGGGCATTTGCACAAAAACGGCTCACCTTTCCAGTTCAATTCATGGTAGCCGTATGAGTGCTTGCATTCTCTACAATGGTACTTCAATTCGGATCGTTTCAGTTTCTTTGCCATCACTCATCATCATTTAGAAAACTATCTAACAAATCCTTTTTTGTCCCGAAACAGGCACATTCGTTGTGGTGGTAAACGGGATCTTTATCACCAGCACAACGGTATTCTTTGCGCTGTATCTCTACATACCAAACTTTGGTATATAATTCACCTGAAAGAATACCACCAGTACCGGGAATAGTTCCCCCTGTTACTTCTATCTCTATTCCGTCAATACGGATCTTCTCCGGCTTGTTATCACGCATGATCCAAACCTCATCGCCAACATGATATTTTGTATGTATTTCCATTATTCGCCCTCCCCAAATACATCAGTTCTGTTTAGTGCCATTTGTCGCTCCAGTGCTTCGGCTTGCTCCTTGCTTATTTGCTCGTATTCCTTTTGTGCATTCTTCACAAGGTAGGAAAGTTCCAGAGTGGACTGCAAAGAGAGTGCGCCAGCCCCGTACTGTTTCAGGACATCGGCAAGCATTTCGCTCACATCATCACCGAAAGGCTCTTGAAACTCGTGTGTCAGCTTCAATGCCTCATACTTGGATTTGTTCTTATAGTCAAGCACATTTCCCATGATCGAAAGCATGATACTTCCGTGCCTGTTCATGTAATCATCGTGGGTTTCCTTGCGTTTCTCTGCCTTGATAACAGCCAGAAGCATAACCTTTCGGATAGCCTTTGCGGAAAGGTTGCCCAGATTCTTCATGTTGTCAAAGTCAATGTTTGGCGTGAACGACTTGGAAAGAATGTGCTTATCCAGACGCTCATACTCGTTAGCCTTGCTCTGTGAGGCTTGATCCCATGTAAGATACTCTATTTTTCCACCGTCTTTGAGGATAAACAACTTAGCCTCATCCTCTGACTTTGGCAAAGAATTGAGGATTTCAGCCGTTGCCACCATAGCCGGGTTTGCAAAACGATCGTTCACATCTGCATCCGTGCTTTCCAATGATTCCGACCGCTCGATCATTGCTTGTACTCCTGCGTGTTCCACCTCTTGCTCAAACAGAAGCACTGGTATTTTACCAACAGGGTTTTGAAGCACCGCAACCTCCCATCCGATATTTCCACGCTTTGCCCGGTATATGGTATCGGCTGTGTAAATATCCACATGGTAAACAGTCCTATTCCCTGCCTCTGTAAGATAATACCCCCATGCAAATGCTGTGAGCCGCTTATATTGATCCTTGACGGTGTAAATATCATCGCCATTTTTCTTGCATAACACATTCAGCAAAAGCCGTGGGTTATCTTCTTTATCCCTATACACATGGTATAGTATAGCCGCTGTTCCCTCCGATCCAGCCGCTCTTTTGTAATTCTCAAATGCTTCATCCGTACCCTCTGAAAGTTGCCCCCATTTTACAGGTCTGCCATACAGGAACACCAATGCGATCTCATTGATAAACGGCTGGTAAGGGATAGGTATTTTCCACCTCTTGCTCCAGCGCAAAAAGTTCCCGTTCTTATCATAAACCGCACGATCCTTTCTTTCCATAATTTTATGGCTGCTTACCTCGTAATCTCGTAGATTCTTGGTAGCGGCAATGGAATGATCGTGCATCATTGTTAAGGCTCTTGATACATCCTTTGCATCCAGAAGTTCCGCAAAGCTCTGTTGGTAGCCAACAGCCGCTTTCACTTGGTTTGTAAGTACATTGAATAATCCCATACTATTTTGAATTTACCCGGTTAAACCTAATCTTCGTTCTATATCGTCTGGTATCTCATACTCGTTGTAATCAAACCACGATCGCATGAGCATCATATCCCGCCAGTCCGGGGAACAGCCCAAATCTTCTTTGATTGCCTCCTTTGGTTTCAGCTTCAAACTTCCGTCATCGTCAGGCTTCCATGTTTGCAGTTGTTCAAGTTCCCTCGCTATCTGCTCTTTGTCCGCTTGACTTACCAGATCCTCATTTATTCCCACATCAGAAGCGTTGATATGTTCCGCCAGTTTATAGCCGCATTGTGCTTGCAAGTTCTGGTAGTTCTCATCTTTCAAAGCACGGCTGTTATTCACAAATCCCTGTATGTTGCAACTATCCACAACACCACCGCCCACACCGTCCTCATCCACAATACACCGATAGTTTGGTATTCGGTATTTCTTCTGGCATCGGATAATGTATGCCTGTATGTCTGTAGTCTTGCTTACCGGGAAACTCTTTAGGTCTATGATATTCCACCCGTCCCATACGGCTATCCTCGCATAGTCAGCACCGAAACGGGCAATATCGCCAGTGAGGTAGTGAGTGCCTGT
>OIEN01000729.1_pt1 | contig 18046 bp, 22 predicted proteins | sample 1581741 | NCBI WGS metagenome assembly OIEN01 (sample SAMN01760944, study PRJEB22395) | human gut metagenome | reverse complement strand
GAATTAAAAGAAGAAATTTAAGAACTGGAGCAGTTACTGAAGATACATTTAATACAAATATTAAAATAACCAAAGCACATATTGAAAAAGTTAAAGCTGGTTATTTGTATCAAATGGGTGATACTTATGTATTTATGAATAATTCAACTTATGAACAAATTGAACTTCCAGCATCAGTTTTAGGTGATAATGTTAATTTCATTAAAGAAGGTTTAGAAATTGATATTGATAACTATGATGGAGAAATAATTGGTATTACATTACCAGAAAAAATAGAATATGAAGTTGTTGAAACAGAACCAGCTGTTAAAGGTAATACTGCAACTAATGCAAGTAAAGATGCTAAAATTGAAACTGGTTATATTGTTAAAGTTCCTTTATTTATTAATGAAGGAGAAAAAATCATTGTTTCTACTAAAGATGGAAAATATTCTGGAAGAGCATAAGCTCTTTTTTTATGTAAAAATGTGTATACAAATGTATATCTGATAATTATTCTTTGTAGCCTTTTGACTTGTTTTGTCGAACTTGTTGCAGTAAAAAAAATTGCATGTATAATAGACATTTAAGAAAGGAGGCGGAAAAGATGACTCTCAAGATAAAAGAAGTAGCTTCGAGAGATTCAATTATCAAAAATATTTTGACATCTACGGATGCTGGACTTGATTATCTGGCGATGATTGTTTGTAAAGTTTTAGGCTTTTCTTATGAAGATTTTACTTTTACTTTAATTCATCCCATTGTAAGTGTTAATGAAAACATTGTTAATAGTGAAATTGATTTAGCAATACAAAATGATGAAGTAATAGTTAATATTGAAATAAATAGTTCAAAAGGAAGTAAAATAGAAAGAAAAAATAATAATTATGTTTGTCAGTTGGTTTTAAGACAAACAAAAAAATCTTCAGATTACATCAATAAGTATAAGAAAGTGTACCAAATAAACTTGAATACTTATGGTGTAACTAAAGATAAGAGATTTGTTGTAATAAGTAAGATACTTGATATAGAATCACACGAAGAAATCCATCCAATGTTTGAAATATACGATATAAATCTTGCAAAAATTCTTGATAAAGATTATACTATAGTTAAGGAAGACAAAGAGTCTTTAGAGAAATTACTTTATTTGCTTATATGTAATGATAAAGAAAAGATGAAAGAAGTATATGATGGAGATGAGTTTATGGCCAAGATAATCAGAGAAGTAAATACCCAAACAGATGAATTGGATAAATTGCTTTTTTATAACAGAGAAATATTAGAAGATGAAGATTCAAGAGAAGTGGAAATAAAAGAAGCATTAGCTGAAGGCCGTGAGCAAGGACTAACTGAAGGTCGTGAACAAAGTAAACAAGATATCGCAAAAGCCATGTTAAGTGAAAATTGTGATATAGAGTTGATTTCTAAAGTAACTAATCTTACTTACGATGATGTAGTTAAATTAAAAGAAGAATTCTAACAGATTCTTCTTTTTATCTTTAATTATTTTTCTTCTTTTTGAGTTTTTGTTTCTTTTTTAGTATTTTTTTGGTTTAAGTTGCCATTAATTTCTTTAGTATTTTTCCAAATCATGATATTAATCATCATTAATTCATATGTAATTCTTAAAGTTAATGGTCCAAAAATTAATACTATCAAGAATAAAATGAAACTTGTAGATATTAAACCAAATGAGAATAGAACAATAAATATAGTTAAAATAATATAAACTATTTTTAAAATTGGTTCAATTAACATTGTTTTGAAATCTAATAAATCTCTGATTTTTTGTAGATTTACACTTACAGGTTTATCACTTTTAACAAACATAAAGTAAACCATAATACCAGCTGCAATAGCTAAAATAACGGCAATAACTGTCCAAACTAGAGTTCCGGCAACATTTGCAGCAGCTTTTGCAGTTTGACCTGTCATATAATCATAATCGTATATAATATAAAGCTCCTTTCTATTAATATATTATCAAAAATATAAATTTATTACAACAATAATTTGTCAAAAATTGTTATTATATGTTACAATTAATATGGTGTTAATATGATAGAGTTAGTTAAAAATAAAAATAGTCTATTGGATAGTGAAATAAATAATATTATAACTAGAGTTAAAGCTTTAATTATTACTAGTGATAATAAAATATTACTTTGTCATTCACATATGGAATATCAATTTCCTGGTGGACATATTGAAGCGGGTGAAAACTTGTTATTTGGACTTAAAAGAGAATTAAAAGAAGAAACCGGTTTAGAATTTGATACAAGTAAATTGGAACCATTTGTAGTTTTAAATAGTTATTATAAAGATTATCCCAAGATAGATGAAAATACTAAAATAGTTATATATTATTATATCATTAAAGATAATAGAGTACCTAATTTAAAAAATACACACTATACAGATGAAGAATTAGATGGTAATTTTAGTTTAAGATATATTCCACTGGATATAGTTATGGATGTTTTAAAAGAAAACGTTGATATTTACGGAGATGCAAATGGAATAACTATGGAAATGTTGGAGGTATTAGCATACTTTTTAAAGTTAAGTGTATAAAAAAATAAGTCTTTTGCCATAAATAAAGGGAAAGGACTTTTAATATGACAAAGTATAAAGTTGATATAACAGGAATTAATACTAGTGAAATCATAGTGTTAAGTAATGAAGAAATGACTAAATTATTTGTAGAATATCAAAATGGAAATTTAGATGCAAAAGATAAATTAATAAATGGAAATTTAAAATTAGTTTTAAGTATACTTCGTAATTTTAATAATAAAAATGTTAATTTAGATGATTTATTTCAAGTTGGGGTTATCGGACTTATTAAAGCAATAGATAATTTTGATTTGTCATATGGATTAAAATTATCAACGTATGCAGTACCTCTTATTATCGGGGAAATTAAAAGATATTTAAGGGATAATACTGCGGTTAGAGTGAGTAGAAGTACAAAAGATTTAGCATATCAAATAATAAAGTTTAAAGATAGTTATTTGAGTGAACATGGTATTGATGCTAATCCGAGTGTTATAGCATCGGCATTAGGAATAGATGAATATTTAATTAGTTATGCTATGGATGCTATGCGAGATCCAGCCAGTTTGTTTGATCCAATTTATAATGATGGCGGAGATACAATATACTTATTTGATCAAATCGCTGATACAAAGGATAAAAATAGTGATAAAGATATGATAATCTCTTTAAGAAGAGCTTTGCTCAAAATAAAGGAAAGAGAAAAAAATATATTATTACAAAGATTTATGGTTGGAAAAACTCAAATGGAAATTGCAGATGAAATGGGGATTAGTCAAGCTCAAGTGTCTAGATTAGAAAAAAGTGCAATTGAAAATGTTCGTAAATTAATAAAATAATTCATATAATTTAAGGGGGATTTATATGTATTTAAGTGAATTACAAAATAAGGATATAATTAGTGTTAATACGGGTGTTAATTTAGGAAGAATTATTGATGCTGAAGTAAATAGTGAAGGTAAAGTATTAAGTTTAGTAGCTGAAAATAAGAAATTATTTAGAAAAATGTTAAAAAATAGTGAATTTAGTTTTACTTTTGCAGATATTACTAAAATTGGTACGGATTGTATACTAGTAAATAAGTGAAAAATGTGATAAAATAATAGCATGAAGAAAAAAAGTTTTTTAATTGCTATTATTGTTTTTTTATTTGATATACTTATTAAATATATTGTTGATAAGTCTTTTTACTATGCTGAATTAAAAAACATTATACCTAATTTTTTCTTTTTAACTAAAGTTTATAATGAAGGTGCAGCATGGAGTACTTTTGAAGGAGCTAGATTTTTACTTATATTTATTGCTATTGTGGCTTTAATATTTTTAATAATTTATCAAAGAAAATTTAAAGAAATAAAAAGAAACATTATATCTTTTGGTTTGATTTATGGTGGTCTTTTAGGAAATCTATTTGACAGAATAAGATTTGGATATGTAATTGATTATTTAAAATTTTATATATTTGGTTATGAATATCCTGTATTTAATTTAGCAGATGTTTCTTTAGTAATAGGTTTTGCACTTTTAATAATAGCAATTTATAAAGGAGAAGATAAAGTTGGAAATAATAAGTAGTGATAATGAAATAAGAATAGATAAATATTTAACAAGTAAATTAGATTTGAGTAGAGAAACCATTAGCAAAATGATTGATAATGGATATATTTTGGTAAATGATAAAAATGTTAAATGTTCTTATAAAGTTAAAGAAAATGATAAAATACTTGTTAAAGATGGCTTTATCAAAGAAATAGATTTAGAAGCTACGAAGATGGAATTAAATATAGTTTATGAAGATGATTATTTAATGGTTATTGATAAACCTAGTGGTCTTGTAGTTCATCCTGGAGCTGGCAATAGTAATAATACTTTAGTAAATGGACTGCTTTATTATAATAAAGCTTTAAGCAATAAAGATGACTTTAGACCTGGGATTGTTCATAGACTTGATAAAGATACGAGTGGACTTATGATTGTAGCTAAAGATGATAAAGCTCATGAAATTTTAGCAGATGATTTTAAAAATAAAAGAGTTCATAGAGAATATATTGCCTTACTTGACGGAGTGTTTCCTCAAGAAAAAGCTATAGTAGATGCTCCGATTGGTAGAAGTAAAACTTATTTTGATAAAATGGAAGTTACTAAAGATGGAAAAAAAGCTGTTACTCATATAGAAGTATTAAAAAAATATAAAGATTATACGTTAGTTAAATTAGTGCTTGAAACTGGTAGAACTCATCAAATAAGGGTACATTTATCATATATTGGATATCCTGTCCATAATGATCCAGTTTATTCTAATAAAAAATGTAGTAGTTTTGGACAATTTTTACATTCAGCATATTTAAAATTTGAACATCCAATTACTAAAGAAGTTTTAGAGTTTAATAGTAAACTTCCAAAAGAGTTTCAAGATTTTATAGAAAATTGTGTATAATTTTTATAAATGTAATGATATTTATTATAATATAAGGTAAGGATGCAAGAGGAATATATCCGAGGACTTTTTTAATATCATGTAAAAGTAAAATAGAAAATAATATTAATAAAATAGAACTAATTAAACCAAATAAATAGTTTTCAAAATAAAAATAAAATATAGAAGTAGAAAAGTTTAATAAATAGTTGGTAATAGTTGAGAATATAAGGGCATCATTAAAAAGATGATAATTATTTATTTTAAGTAATACAGTTACTAATAAAAATAAACTGATAATGTAAAATAGATATTCTATCATATAGCACCTCTTTACTAAAGATATGTTTTATTGTAAAATATTATGACAAGGAGATGAAATAAATGTCTAATGTAATGATTAGAAAAAGTGATCAAGTAATGATGAGTTTAGTTCATTATTTTGTAACTAAAGAAAGTTATGCTCCGATTAATGTTCAAGGAGTAAAAGATGAAATTTGGTTAGAAAATTTAAATGGACCATATAGAATAATTAGAATAAGTTGTAATTCAATAATTAATGAAGAACAATATAAATTTGATATATTTAAAATGAAACATGTAATGAAGCAAATAAAGAAAAAAACTTTATCTATTAAAATGAATGCTTTAAATATATGTTTGGATATTAGTAAAAAGATAGATCGAGGTAATGTAAAAGATATTGAAACAATTAGGGCAGAGAGCTTAAATGATATAAAGAAAAATAAAGATATAACTAAAGTATTTCCTGATATTACAAATAATTTGTTAGAAAGTAATGATGGATTAGAGTTAATAATTAATGTTACAAATGATATAAATGAAAAAACTGAAGAAGAAAATAAAAAGTTTAATGATGTATTTTCTCAAAAAAGAATTATTTTTACAAATGTTATTTCTTTAATATGTTTAGTTATGTATATAATTGTTGGAATTTATGGAAATAATATATTTAATTTTAGTGTTAATGTATTAGCTAAATTTGGTGCTAATAATATATTGCTTGTTAAAAATGGTGAAATTTGGAGACTTATTACTTGTTCTTTTTTACACGTAGGCTTTATACATTTTTTACTTAATATGTATTCTTTAAGAGTTATTGGTCCAAGCGTGGAAGGTTTAATAGGTAAGGGTAAATTTGTATTTATATATTTGTTGAGTGCTTTAAGTGCTAGTTTGATGTCTTTAGTATTTATGGATTCTAATATAGTTTCTGTAGGTGCTAGTGGAGCTATATTTGGTTTGATGGGAGCTTTACTTTATTTTGGATATCATTATAGATTGTATTTAAATGATGCTATTAAAACTCAAATTATACCTGTTATTGTATTTAATTTACTTATTGGATTTATGATTTCAGGAATTGATAATGGTGCTCACATCGGAGGATTGATCGGTGGATATTTAGCTACGATGGCAATTGGTATAAAAAATAAATCTGAAAAAAGAGACATGATTAATGGTTGGATTGTTTTAATTTTATATCTAGCATTTTTAAGTTATATTGTATTTTTTGTTAAATAAAAATATCGAAGTGTTCGGCTTCGATATTTTATATTTTTCTATAAAGACCAATAGCTGTACCTAGAATTGTAATATTTTTAAATATTAATGGTTCCATTGTATCGTTTTCAGGTTGAAGTCTTATATGATCTTTTTCTTTATAAAATGTTTTAAGTGTTACTTCATTTTTATCAGTCATTGCAACTACAATGTCACCATTTTTGGCTGTTTGACATCTTTTAACTATTACGTAGTCGTTATCAAAAATACCACGATTAATCATTGATTCACCACTTACATGTAAGGTAAATACTTCACCGGATTTTGGCATTAGAACTGCAGGTAGATCAAAAAATTCATCTGGTTGTTCAATTGCTGTAATTGGGTTTCCTGCTGTAATTTTTCCTAGTAAAGGAACTTTTACTACGTCTTCATTTTTTTCTAAATATTCATTTTCTACGAGTAATTCAATAGTTCTAAATTTGTTACTTGATTGTCTAATACAACCTAATTTTTCAAGGTTTTTAACATGAACAAATACTGTAGCAGGACTATTTAAGCCAATTCCAGCTCCGATTTCTCTTACTGCGGGTGGATAACCATGTTCTGCTATAAACTTTTTTATGTAATTTAATACTTCTTCTTGTCTTTTTGTAAGTTCTTTTTTTTCTTCCATATAATCTCCTTTTCTAATTTTATTTTACAATACTTTTTGTAAAAAGTCAAACAATTGTTTATAAAATTGTTGACACGAACAAATATATGTATTAGAATGATATTAGAAAGACGAGGTAATGAAAAATGATGAATGTATTGAAAAAGTATAGTGGAGTTTTATTCTTCTATTTAACTATTGTGGGAATGATTTTGCTAGTTAATTTAAGGTTTAGTAAATTAGATGATACCTCGAGTAATAATACTATAATTGCAATGAATAAATAATTAATAAAAAAGCCTGCGAATGCAGGTTTTAATTTGTATATATGGTGTCCTCGGTGAGAGTCGAACTCACGCTCTAACCCTTAGGAGGGGCTTGTTTTATCCAACTAAACTACGAGGACATAATAGTATTTTATCATAATTAAAAAAAATAAACAACTCTTTATAATATGTATAGACAAAAGATATATGTGTGTGTATAATAAATATTATTAATTGGAGGTAAGATGATAGATGAATTAAAAAATGAAAATATTAAATTTAAAGAAATATCTGAAAAAGAAGCATTAAATTATTTGAAGCAAAATAATAATTATTATAATATATGTTTATACAAAAATTTATTTGAAAAATATTATATAAATGGTGAATATATAAACAAATATATAGATTTAGATTTTGCTTATTTGAAAGATTTAGCAATTATTGATTTTGAATTAAGGTTATTGCTTTTTAATATGATTAGTGATGTAGAACATTATTTGAAGTTTAGATTGTTAAAATTGATTGGCAAACAAGAAAATAAAGTTATGCAAATGTATTTAAATAGCAAAAGATTTAAGAATATTAAAAATAAATTTGATACAAATATTTCATTAAATCAATTAATAGATTTAATTCCATTTGGTAAGTTAGTAGATTTTTATGAATTTGTAGTAAAAGTATTGAATTTAAAAGATGAAAAAAAATATATAATAGTTTTAAAAGAAATTGTTACGTTGAGAAATAGGGTGTATCACAATGATAAAATTCTCGTTAATTTAAATGAAAATAGTAATAATTATGTAAGTAGTTTTATTGTTTTAGAATATTTAAAAAAATGCGATATTGATAAAGATGTTAGAAATTTTAGAATTTTAAATCCTATGATTAGACAGTTAACTTGTTTGTTATATATATTTAATATTTTTGTAACTAGCAATGAAGTAAAAGATCACGTTAATAAATTATTAAACGATTTTATGTTTGAAAGAGTAGTGCGTAATAAGAAATATTTTACAAATAATGAATTATTAAAACAAATTTATATATATTTTGAAAAAATAATTATAAAGGAATTTGCAAATGGCCATTGACTTGCACAACGTTTTGTGATAATATTGATTTATTAGGAAAGATGGTAGTGCATTTTTATACGGGAAGGATGAGAATTTTTCCCACAATTTGTGCGAGATGGTGTGATGAGTGCCACTCGGGGGTATGTGACGGACTGCTCCATATGAGAATCATGACGATGATTCTTTTTTTTGCTTTTTTTTTTAATCTATGGTATCATTTTATTATCATATAAGGAGTGATAATAAATGAGTAAAATGGATGAGGCAGCAATTAATAGTATTAAAATACTTGCTTTAGATATGATTGATAAAGCTAAAAGTGGACATCCAGGTATAGTTTTGGGAGCAGCTCCAATTCTTTATGCTTTATATAAAGAACAAATAGATGTTATTCCAAGTAATCCTAATTGGATTAATAGAGATCGTTTTGTAATGTCTGCAGGTCATGGTTCAGCATTATTATATTCAACATTATATCATATGGGTTATAATATAGAACTAGAGGAGTTAAAACATTTTAGAGATTTGAGTAGTCTTACACCTGGACATCCAGAAGTTAGGGTGACTCCAGGGGTGGATGCTTCGACGGGACCACTTGGACAAGGCATTGGAATGGCTGTTGGAATGGCACTGGCAGAACGTTACTTAAATGCTATTGTAAATATTGAAGATAAAAAGTCTAATTTAATAGATTATTATACGTATTGTTTATGTGGGGATGGAGACTTAATGGAAGGAATAAGTTATGAAGCATTAAGTTTTGCTAGTACTCAAAATTTAAATAAATTAATTTTACTTTATGATAAAAATAATGTATCTTTAGATAGTGATACAAAAAAAACTTTTACAGAAGATATTGAAATTAGATTTGAAGCATTAAATTTTAATATAATTAATGTAAAAAATGGTAGTGATTATAAAGAAATATCTAAAGCTATTAAATCTGCTAAAAAAAGTGATAGACCTTCGATTATTATATGTAATACAATTATTGGTGAAGATTCTGTACTTGAAGGAACTAATGCTGTACATGGAAAACCTTTAGCTAAAGATGATTTAGAAAATATTAAAAAAGAATATAAAATAACTAATGATGCATTTGATGTTAGAAAAGATGTTTTAGAATATATTCAAAATTATGTTAATAAAAGAGTTTCTAAAAAATATTTGGAATGGCAAGAAGAATATACAAATATTAAGGAAGAAAATAGTAATTTGCATGCTTTAGTTAATTTATTAGAAAGAAATGCCTTTGTAATAGATTTTGATGATACTAAATTTAAAATAAGTGATGAGTATAGAGAAGCTTTAAGAGAATCAAATCACAAGATTATGAATTTTATATCTCCGAAAAGTCCTTTTTTCCTTGGAGGTTCTGCGGATTTATCTTCTTCATGTAAAACAAATTTAGATAAATCTACGATTCAAAGTTTTGAAAATCCAGTTGGTAAAAATATTTATTTTGGAGTAAGAGAACATGCAATGGGAGCAATACTTAATGGAATGGCTTTATCTAATTTAAAAGTTTTTGGATCAACTTTTTTATCATTTAGTGATTATTTGAAACCAGCGATAAGAATGTCAGCTTTAATGAATTTACCAGTTACTTATATTTTTACACATGATTCTGTATATGTTGGTGAAGATGGACCAACACATGAACCAGTTGAACAATTAACAATGCTACGAACAATACCTAATTTTATTACTTTTAGACCTGCGGATATTAATGAAATAATGGGTTCTTGGGAATATATTTTAAAAAATAATTGTCCGACGGCTTTAGTAATAAGTAAAGAAGAAAGAAGTAAGCAAAAAAATACTAATGCTAAATTTGTTAAATATGGAGCTTATATGGTCCGTAAAGAAAAATATCATTTGGATGGTATTATTATTGCAACAGGGCAAGAGTTAGAAATGGCAATGGAAATATCTAAAGAACTATTTACTTATGGAATTGATACAAGGGTAGTTTCTATGCCAAGTATGGAATTATTCTTAAAACAAAATCCTAAATATGAAGAACAATTATTACCTAAAGATGTTCCAACATTTGTAATTGAAGCGGGAAATAGTTTAATCTGGAATAGATTTGCAAGTAGACCTGAATATATTTTTGGAGTAAATAAATTTGGGATGAGTGGTAAAAGCAATGATGTTGTTAAATATTTGAAGATAGATAAAAATACAATTTTAGAACATATTTTAAATATTTTGAAAAAAGATGATATCATCGACATAATTTGACAAATTAATTGAAGCTTTTATGTTATTATAATTTTGGGTGATAACATGAGGGCTTTTTATATTTTTAAAATTAATAAAGAAATGGGGGTACTTCTTAAAGATAGTCCATATAATTTATATAAATCTTTAGAAGATATTTATTTGCTTGATAAAACTAGTATAGGTATTGGAAAAGATTTGTTAGATCAGTTAATAGTGCCAATTGATAAAGAAAGATATAATAGATTGATTTATGAACTAAATAAAGATAATGATTTTTATATGAAAAATGGAGATACACATAAAGTAGTTAATAAATATAGAAAAGAAGAAACTATTATAACTGTTAAAAATAGTCATATCTTACTTAAAACTAATATTATTAATAGAGATATTAAGAAATTTTTACCTATTACAGAATTATTTGCTTGTGATTTTCAAAATAAAGATTATTTCTGGCTTGAACAGTTAATTTATTTATAGTAAAATAATTATATAAAGGAGATTATTTTATGGGTAAATTAATATTATATTTAATAATTGGAATTATTATTGGTTTAGTTATTGGATTTTTTCTTGCTAGATTATTAATGAAAAAAACACTTGAAAAAAATCCTCCGATAAATGAAAAAATGATTGAAGCAATGATGAGTTCAATGGGAAGAAAACCAAGTCAAAAACAAGTTAAACAAGTAATGCAACAAATGAATAGATTTAAATAAAATCTATTCATTTTGCTTTACAAATAAACCTTCACTTGATATAATTTATCTAGAATAAGGATTGTGATTTTAGATGAAGGATAAAAAGAAATGGATATATTCTATATTATGTTTATTTATTTTTGTTGTGGGTGTTTCTTTTGCTTATTTTGTTGCCCAAAATGGTAATGGTGCTGTTGGAAATATTGATGTAATATCTAATTCTTTAGATGATTTGAAATTTTCTGCTGGAGACCCAATAAGCTTAAAAATAACTCAATTTAATTTTACACAAGGGGGAGGCAATTTAAGTGATTCAACAACTGCTACTGCATCACTTAAAGCTAATAATTCTACAAATAAAGCAAGTTATACATATAATGTGTATTTTTCTTTAGAAGGAAACTCTTTTCAATATACAGCTAGTGAAGAATATCCAGATATTATATTAACAGTTATAGATCCAAATGGTAATGAAGTAACATCTATTGATGGTTTAACATATTATGATGGGGCTACCACAAAAGGTGTTAGTGGTTTTGATATTACAACTTTTGAAGGTTTAAAAACAATTGCTAATAATTATACGATTACTTCAAATTCAAGTACCACTTATACAACACAAGATTGGCAATTTAAAGTTACATATATTAATTATGATTTTAATCAAAATTATGATGCGGTTAGAAGTATTAATGCAAATATAGTTATTCAAAAGGAAGAATTACCTAAAACATTAGCTGATGTTTGTTCAAATGGTAATGATTTAGTAAATTGTATAACAACATTGAGTGAAAAAAGTGTAAGTGGAGCAACAAATATCTATTATCATGATTCTAATTTGGAAAATGGGGCAAATGATAATAGTTATAGATATGCTGGTGCAAGTGAAAAAGTTAATAATTTTATATGTTTTGGCTCAACAACAAGTCCATGTCCAACAAATAATTTATATCGTATCATCGGAGTAATAGATGGCAAAGTAAAATTGATAAAATATGATTATATGACAAAAGAAGAATTAGGAACTAATGGAGATTATCAAGGTGAAATAGCTATAAATACAGATCATTATAAAGGTAGTTTATCATCAATGGATGGATATTATTGGAATTATAAAGCTGATACAACAATAAATGATGGACAAGGTTCAAATACATGGAGTACAAGTTTATTTAATAAAGTAAATTTAAATACAAACTTTATAAATTATTTAGGAACAACATGGGCAAATAAAATAGCCACAACAACATGGAAAGTCGGGGGGAATACGTATGATAATATAGCTAATACAATTCCATCTAAAACTTATCAAAATGAAATAGTAAATCCGGATGCAACAAACACAACAGATAATGCTACAACGTATAATGCGAAAATAGGTTTAATGTATGTGAGTGATTATGGATTTGCAGCAACTCCAAGTGCATGGAGTTATGCAATAAATTATTATTGGAATGACCATATAGTAAGTAATAATTGGATGTACATGGGTCTTGATGAGTGGCCAATTTCACGTATTTCAGAAGTTTCATTCGCTATAGTTGTTATGACCAACGATGGTGGTGTAGGGGGTAATAACGCAAACTGTTATTATGCTGGCCGTGCTGTATTTAATCTTGAAACTTCAATTACCTATAAATCAGGTGCAGGAACTATGAATGATCCAATAATAATAAATTAATTAAAAAATGAGGAATAGTGATTAAAATGAGCGATAAAAAAAGATTAATAATTACAATAGTAGCGATGTTAATTTTAGTGGTTGGAGTTACTTTTGCATATTTTATTCCACAAATAGGTGGTGGAGTTTTAAGAAAACTTAATGTAGTTGCTGATACTCCAGATTTTTTGAAATTTATGGATGGTGAACTTAAATTAAAACTTACACAGTTTAATTTGGCTCAAGGTGGCGAAAATTTGAGCAATTCAACTTATGTATCAGCAGTTTTAAAAGCAAATAGTACAACAAATACAGCTACATATACTTATAATGTTTATTTTAATGTTAAAAGTAATAATTTTATTTATACTACAACTGAAAAAAAAGCGGAAATAATATTAACAGTTATTGATCCGGATAATAATGAAATTACAACTCTTGATGGGTTAACTTATTTGGATGGTTCAACTACTAATGGTATAAGTGGCTTTGATATTACAACATTAAATGGATTAAAAACTATTGCAGAAAATTATACAATAACGTCAAATTCAAGTAATGATTATAATTATCAAGATTGGAATTTTAGTGTTACATTTATTAATTTGGATACCAATCAAGTAGAAAATGAGGGAAAAGAATTAAAAGCAGAAATAATAATGCAACAAGATAAATTGGTAAAGACTCTTGATGAAGTTTGTACAAATGGTGATAATTTAGCAAATTGTATTACTACATTAAGTCAAAAAAGTATAAGTGATGCAACAAACATCTATTATCATGATTCAAATTTAGAAAATGGAGCAAATGATAATAGCTATAGATATGCTGGAGCATCAGACCAAGTAAATAATTTTATATGTTTTGGATCAACAACAAGTCCGTGCCCAATAGATAATTTATATCGCATCATCGGAGTAATAGATGGAAAAGTAAAATTAATAAAATATGATTACATGACAACAGATGAATTAGGAACAAATGGTGATTATTTAGAAACATATAAAGAAAGGGGATTGGATAGTACCTATAAAGGAACATATGGAGATGGGGAAAGAATCGGAGTATACCACTGGAATTACAAAGCTGATACAACAATAAATAATAGATGTGGTTCAAATACATGGAGTACAAGTTTATTTAATAAAATAAATTTAAATACAAATTTTATAAATTATCTAGGAACAGAATGGTCAAATAAGATAGCAACAACAACCTGGAAAGTCGGAGGAAATATGTTGTACAATATAGTTGATACAATTCCATCTAAAACATATCAAAATGAAATAGTAAATCCGGATGCAACAAACACAACAGATAGTGCTACAACGTATAATGCGAAAATAGGTTTAATGTATATAAGTGATTATGGATTTGCAACAACTCCAAGTGCATGGACAAGAGAATTGTATAATTATTGGCAAGAAGACATACCAAGTAACAATTGGATGTATATGGGTTTATGGGAATGGACTATTTCCCGTGATTCTGACAACTCGTACTATGTGTTTTCTGTGGGCAGCGCTGGTGACCTGGGGCACGTTTTCATTGCAACTGGCCGCTATGCTGGGCGTGCGTCCTTCAATCTCGTGTCTTCCATAACCTACAAATCTGGATCAGGAACTATGAGTGATCCAATTATAATCAATTAATGTAAATTGATTGTAAAATATATTTACTTTTTAAGAATAATTTGGTATTATAAAAATATGTAGAGTAAAGAGGTGGAAATATGAATTTCATATATGATTTATATCAAAAAGATAATTTTACTTTAATATTAGTAGTTTTATTGGTTATATTAATAATTGCTTTTGTGGTTGTATACTTTTTTGGTAAAAAGGATCAAAAACTTGAAGAAACAAAAAGATTACAAAAGATTGAACTTGATACATTTAAAGAAGAAAAACTTGAACCAGTTAAATTAGAAGTAAAAGAAGAAGTTCCAGTTATTAAAAATGAAGAAGTAAATGTAACAGAGTTTAAACCAGAAGTAAAAGAAAATGTTGATGTAATTGTTGATAATGAAGTAAAAAATGAAAATGAAAGTATTATTAAACCATTATTTAAAGATACTGAAGAAGAAAAAAGTCCGATTAGTATTAGTGAATTACCTGATATAAAAGAAGATGATAGTGAACTTGTAAATGGTCTTAATAGTTTGGAAAGTATTAGAAATGAGTTTAATAGTATTGAAATTCCAGAAGTAAAAGAAATAAAAGAAGAAAAAGTGGAAGAAAAACCAATATTTAAACCAAGTCCACAAATATTTAGCTCTGTTTTTGTTGACAAGAGGGAAGATGATATTGTAACTAACAATAGTAATAATGAAAAAGAAGTTGTTACTAAAGTAGAAGAAGAAAAAAATGATAATAGTACATCTAAATTATTTACTATAATAGATGATGAAGATGAAGAAATGGAATTACCTTCACTTAATAAAAATGTAGATGAAGTAAATGGAGAAGTATATACATTAAAATAGAGCTAATGCTCTATTTTGTTTTTTTAGGAGGAAATATGGCAAGTATAGAAGATTTTATGAAACTAGATATAAGAGTAGGTACAATAATAAATGCAGATGATTTTTTAAAAGCAAAAAGACCTGCATATAAATTAACAATTGATTTTGGAAGTGAAATAGGTATTAAGAAGTCATCTGCTCAAATAACTAAATTTTATGAAAAAGAAGATCTAATCGGTATGCAGATATTAGCAGTAGTTAATTTTCCACCACGCCAAATAGCTGATTTTATGTCAGAAGTATTGGTTTTAGGTACATATAGTAATGATGGAGTAATATTAATAACTCCAGAAAAAAAAGTTAAAAATGGCGATAAATTAGGTTAAAATAAAAAAGAAATGAGGTAGTATTATGAAGTATGGTTCTAAAGTATATTTTATATTATTAGCAATTAGTATTTTACTATTTTTGTTAGAATTAATATTTAAGATTAAAGGTGCGATTGGACTTGCTTTGTGTGTACTTTCTCTTTATTTTTTTGTAGGGTCTATTATAAAAATAGTTAGATTCTTACAAATTGTAGATGATGATTTTATGGAGAATATTGATATTTTGTTTTTCTTATGATGAAGAAAGTTTATGTGGAAATAACTAATAACTGTAATTTAAAATGTTCATTTTGTATTCATAATAAAAGAGAAGCAAAATATATGAGTATGGATGAATTTAAAATTATTTTAAATAAATTAAAGGGACATACAAAGTACCTTTATTTTCACGTTTTAGGTGAACCTTTAATTCATCCATTAATAAATGAGTTTATTAATGAAGCAAGTAAGGATTATTTTGTAAATATTACTACGAATGGATATTTTATAGGAAAAATTAAAAACAATAAAAATATAAGACAAATAAATATATCTTTACATAGTAATGTTAGTGAAGTAGATAATTATTTAAATAGAATTTTTGAAGTAATAGATGATTTAAAGAAGTATACTTATATTAATTACAGATTATGGGTTGGAAGTAATAAAGAGATTATTCATAAATTGGAAGAAAAATATTGTAAAAAGATTACTGAAAGTATGAAGCTTGAAGATAATGTATTTATTGATATAGATGAAGAATTTGTGTGGCCTGATTTAAATAATCAAATTTATAATGAACATGGTTTTTGTTATGGTTTAAAGGATCACTTTGGTATTTTAGTAGATGGTAGTATTGTTCCTTGTTGTTTAGATGGAAATGGGTGTATTATTCTAGGTAATATTTTTACAAGTAATATTGATGAGGTACTACATAGTAAGAGATCACAAGAGATGATAGTTGGGTTTAATAAGAGGTTGCTGGTTGAGGATTTATGCAAGCATTGTGGATTTATAAATAGAAATACTTTAAAGTAAATTAGTTTTGTGTTATTATTTAAATGGTGATGTATTGATGAATAATTTAGCATGTAAAAATGAAGATGCAATATATTTTGAAAAAATAGATAAAGATTTTAGATTACCATTTTCTAGGGATATAGATAGAATATTATATTCATTATCTTTTCAAAGATATATGGACAAAACACAAGTTTTTTCTTTTAAGGAAAATGATCATTTAACTAAAAGAATGATTCATGTTTTATATGTGAGTAAAATTGCTAGAACTATTGGAAGAGCTTTAGATTTGAATGAAGATTTAATTGAAGCTGGAGCTTTAGGGCATGATCTTGGTCATACTCCGTTTGGTCATGTGGGTGAGGCAATACTTAATAAAATAAGCTTAAATGCTGGATGTGGATATTTTAATCATAATGTACATAGTGTAAGACTTTTAATGAATATAGAAAATTATGGATGTGGTAAAAATATTACATTACAAACTTTAGATGCTATTTTGTGTCATAATGGAGAATTTGTTGAAGGTTTATATAAACCTAAAAATAAAACTAAAGAAGAGTTTTTAGAAGAATATAAAAATACATATCTAGATAAAGATGCTTGTAAGAAACTTACTCCGATGACTTTGGAGGGCTGTGTTGTTAGAATTAGTGATTTAATAGCTTATTTAGGTAGAGATATAGATGATGCAGTAAGAATGAAATTACTTACTTGGGAAGATGTTCCTAGTAAAATTACAAATGTACTTGGTAAAAGTAATAGAGATATAGTTAATACATTAATTAATGATGTAATAAAAGAAAGCAAAGGCAAAGCCTATATTAAATTGAGTAATTCTGTTTTTGAAGCAATAAAGGATCTTAAAGATTTTAATTATGAAAATATATATTATAAAGCATATACTAAAGAAGAAAAAAATGAGTTAGAAAATATGCTAAATACATTATATGCTACTTATATAAATGATTTAAATACAAATAATAAAGATAGTAATATAATTAAGTCATATTTAAATAATATGAGTGATGAATATAAAAGTAATAATAGTAAAGAAAGAATAGTTATTGATTATATTGCAGGTATGACTGATGATTATACTTTAAAAGAATATAATAAAATTTTAAAA
>OIEN01000725.1_pt1 | contig 18104 bp, 10 predicted proteins | sample 1581741 | NCBI WGS metagenome assembly OIEN01 (sample SAMN01760944, study PRJEB22395) | human gut metagenome | reverse complement strand
ATATTGCCGGACGCGGCACGTGCGACGGCGCCGATGGTGCCATGCTTCTCCCATTCGTCGCCATTGGACTGCGCCTCACGCAGGGATTCCTGACGGGCCGGGGTGATGAAGTACTCGCTGTCGCACAGTTCGATGCCCCACTCCTTGAGCAGGTTATCGCCCGGCTTGGCGAACATGACGTGCTTGGTCTTCTCCTTGATGGCGCGCGCCACATTGATCGGGTTCTTGGACGTGGTCAGACCGCATGCGGAGCCGACTTCGCCGTCAACGCCGGTCATCAGGCAGGAATCCATGGACACGATGCCTTCGCTCGTCAACGCGGCACCACGGCCAGCATTGAATTCGGGAGCATCCTCCATGACACGAATGGCCGCGCAGACGGCATCTTCGGCCGGAGCGCCCTGTTCCAGCAGCGCATAGCCGGCTTCAAGGGCCCTGTTCAGATCCTGCTCCACCTGGGCGCGACGTTCCGGCGTGTCCTTCTTGCCGCGATTGCCAGCGCCTGCGTGGATCACCAGAAGGATCCCATCCGGATCAGCTTGGGCAACCCGGACCGTCGACTGCGGCAATGCTGCTTCGTTTGTTGACATCTTCTCTCCTTCAGATATCTCGCTTATGTTTGACATTCGCAGATATCTTACGCCGGTGGCGGCAACGAAGCGCCCGACATGCGCAAAAGCGATGCCGTCGCGCCGTTACGCAATCAAAAACGTATCGAAGCGCGACTGCGTCCTTTCTTACGTTTCATACTTTTGCAAATCGCAATCTCGTATTTCATGATGCTCCTCCGTTGGTAGTGCCAGTATGTGTCAAGCGCATCGTTCCCCGGACAAAATCACGTTCTTAAGCAAAGCCACGCTTGTAAATCGGAAACACAAGTCGTTGTGGCCCCTACGGATTCATGTATATCGAAATGGCTGAAATTATTATCCATCGCAAAAACTCTCGTAAGCAACACCTATCGAGATAAATGTAGCTTATTTTAACGTTAGCTACACTTATGCGGATAAGTGTAGCTAACGTACATGCGATGCGACTGATAGATTGACAAATACAATCATCCCCGCATGTGCGGGGAACACTTGAAACGCTGGCGCAGCTTGTTTTCGAGCGCGGGATCATCCCCGCATGCGCGAGGGACACCTGCCGAGTGGCTGGTAGTCCTGCATGTCGTGGGGATCATCTCCGCATGTGCGGGGAACACGGTGCCGTGGTGGTAGAATTGGATTGCTCGAAGATCCCACGCGACCAGCTTTCAAGACTGGAACATCAGTCGGGGGGTTATCTTCGGGTTTTCTATTTCAGTTGGATCTGATGCAGTCCCGATATGTCGAGCACCCATAGCTCGCGGATATGCGTTTCGTACCGTTGGGGATCATCCCCGCATGTGCGGGGAACACGCGAACGTCTGCGTTTTCATGACATATCTGCAACAAAATCTATTAGCTTATCCTGAACACTTATCCATGCTTCAGAATCCAATCCAACATTGGTTTTCCTGTTTTTCTCTTCGTCAATTTTGCTTTTGTCTGGCGGGGTGCCATGATGCCCTCCAACCACGCAGGCATACTGACGTGCAGCTTTTCTCCCCCAACCTCGGACTCGCAGGAGATATCCCTCAAGAATAATCTCTCCTGCGATGGGATGTGTGGGATGATCGGTATCTCGCAAGCCAGCTGCGTCTGTTCAATAGAAGTTAGGCCGATGGGGGCTGCGCCGTTTTGTTGGACTGCTTCAATTTGACAAAACACAGAGGACCGCGGGGCCCTGCTGCCCCTGCCTATATTTAGGCAAGTCGGCGTTTCGTAACCAATCACAAAACGCCGACTTGACTAAATACATAAATATAGCTAACGCGCGTGTGATACAACGAATATTTGAGTTGGAACGCGAGCTTTGTCAGCATCTCGTTTTGCCGATAACTACAAACGCGTCCGTATAATTGGACATTAAACGGCACGAGCCAGGCACTTGCGCATCAATAAACAGAGGACATAATCATGCAAAGAGATTTAGCACTGGTCAAGCCAACGCGAAAATACGCGAGCCAAGTGATGCATTACAAGCAGGAGATGCTTGCAAACAACGACAGTCTCGATGGATGCGCCGGTCTCGAAGACACGGATTCTTTTGATGAATGGATCGATTTCGATAATCGATTGAAAAAGAAATACGGCGAAGGCTATGTGCCGTCGGAAGTATTTTTAGCTATTCGGAAGGCGGATGACAAGCTCGTCGGCATCATTGATTTCAGACGTCCGCTATCCCCTTTTCTACTGCAATACGGAGGAAATATTGGGTATAGCATTTTGCCATCGGAACGTCAAAAAGGGTATGCCAAAGCGATGCTCGCCTTACTCCTGCCCATCTGTAAAGAGCAGGGCGAGCAACGTGTTCTACTTACCTGTCACAAGAGCAATGAAGCATCAAGACGGACGATTATCAGCAATGGTGGAAAGATGGAGAATGAAATCGTGAACGGTACGGGACGGAACGAAGACAGTATCATCCAGCGATTTTGGATAGACCTCTGAATATTGGCTTTAATCTAAAAAACTGGAGACGGTTGCGCTTCTTCGCCCACAGCTCCTCAATGAAGTCCTGAGCTTGAATGCTCAGGAATCTTTGGTTCGGCACTTCGCTTGGCATGTCGCCGGGTCCTCAATGAAGTCCTGAGCTTGAATGCTCAGGAATGTCCGAAGCGCGTCGTCCGGATAGTCGTGGTTCGGTCCTCAATGAAGTCCTGAGCTTGAATGCTCAGGAATCGCGGTGTCGATGCCGCACTGCCAGTTCGAGATGTCTCCTCAATGAAGTCCTGAGCTTGAATGCTCAGGAATGCGTGATTTCGTTCTGGAAACGAATGGCAATTTCCGTCCTCAATGAAGTCCTGAGCTTGAATGCTCAGGAATCAGCGATGGCGAGGTGGATCATTGCCGGTCCTCCAATCCTCAATGAAGTCCTGAGCTTGAATGCTCAGGAATCACATTCATTCGTCCGTATGCACTTCGTATGCAGTCTCCTCAATGAAGTCCTGAGCTTGAATGCTCAGGAATTCGCATAGTTTTTCCACGTCAGTTCTGGGAACATGGTTGTCCTCAATGAAGTCCTGAGCTTGAATGCTCAGGAATGATGCCTTCGGGTATGGACTCGGGTATCTCGCCCGTTCCTCAATGAAGTCCTGAGCTTGAATGCTCAGGAATGGCCTCTCGCACGTCCGCGACGGAGTGCCCGGTTTCCTCCTCAATGAAGTCCTGAGCTTGAATGCTCAGGAATCGCACCTGCCGCAGCTTGGCGGCGTCAATCCGCGGACTCCTCAATGAAGTCCTGAGCTTGAATGCTCAGGAATTAGAGAAATGACGTGATTTGCAGTGAATTGGAGTGAATCCTCAATGAAGTCCTGAGCTTGAATGCTCAGGAATCTGCGGCGACGTCCTTGTAGGTGCGCAGGGTCATGCCTCCTCAATGAAGTCCTGAGCTTGAATGCTCAGGAATAGTCACAAGAGCATTGACACGCTTCGCCAGATCGTTTCCTCAATGAAGTCCTGAGCTTGAATGCTCAGGAATATCACGAAATTCCACGGAGCGTTACGTGTCAACAGATCCTCAATGAAGTCCTGAGCTTGAATGCTCAGGAATGAACGTCATCGCCAACATGGGCGCTGAAATGGCCGCCTCCTCAATGAAGTCCTGAGCTTGAATGCTCAGGAATAAGGCCTTGCGCACACGTTCGCGCTGCTTCTCCTCTCCTCAATGAAGTCCTGAGCTTGAATGCTCAGGAATCGCCGTTGTGCCCAGCGGTCACAGCGCAGTTGCGCTCCTCAATGAAGTCCTGAGCTTGAATGCTCAGGAATCGGTCGGACAGAATCGGCGCGTTCATAATTTCGCTGTCCTCAATGAAGTCCTGAGCTTGAATGCTCAGGAATTTTGCCGATTGGTGCGTTGGTTACTGCATCCTTGTGATCCTCAATGAAGTCCTGAGCTTGAATGCTCAGGAATTTGAGTTTTCCTGACATGACGGCTTCGCAATTATTCCTCAATGAAGTCCTGAGCTTGAATGCTCAGGAATTACGTATGTGCGTCATTGTGTCGTATACCTTATTACTCCTCAATGAAGTCCTGAGCTTGAATGCTCAGGAATGAATGATAAGGGGAATAGTGGCGCTAATCTCACTTCCTCAATGAAGTCCTGAGCTTGAATGCTCAGGAATGGAAGTGTCGGACGGCAGCGGCTTCAATGAGCCGGTCCTCAATGAAGTCCTGAGCTTGAATGCTCAGGAATGGCGCGAACAGGAAGAACGGAATTTGCTCCGTCCGTCCTCAATGAAGTCCTGAGCTTGAATGCTCAGGAATTCCAGCAGTTCGCCGGAGGTGGCATGTTCTCCGGTCCTCAATGAAGTCCTGAGCTTGAATGCTCAGGAATGGTGTTTGCGTGGCCGGACGATGGCGGCACTTCCCTCCTCAATGAAGTCCTGAGCTTGAATGCTCAGGAATGAGACCAAACAAGCGCGCGCCTGTATTTCATGCCGAAATATCCTCAATGAAGTCCTGAGCTTGAATGCTCAGGAATGAGACGGTTCAGTCCGTAAACGCTACGATTGTCTATCCTCAATGAAGTCCTGAGCTTGAATGCTCAGGAATGCGCGCGGCAGCCCTTAGTGGCCTTGTAGTACTCCTCCTCAATGAAGTCCTGAGCTTGAATGCTCAGGAATGACGGCCTCGGAATGGTCGTGTGACTGGTCGCCTCCTCAATGAAGTCCTGAGCTTGAATGCTCAGGAATGTATGCCGGCCAGAGCGCAGATCGCGACGGAAGATCCTCAATGAAGTCCTGAGCTTGAATGCTCAGGAATTTCACGTAAGTGCCGCCGATGCGGTTCACCAGCGCCGCTCCTCAATGAAGTCCTGAGCTTGAATGCTCAGGAATCACCGGCGCACTGCAAACAGACTGATTATTAATCCATCCTCAATGAAGTCCTGAGCTTGAATGCTCAGGAATAACATTAATGCTCATTGGCAGTACGCGTGTGGCCTCCTCAATGAAGTCCTGAGCTTGAATGCTCAGGAATATGGCATGTCGCCGTCTTGCTCGTATTTGCCGTCTCCTCAATGAAGTCCTGAGCTTGAATGCTCAGGAATCACCAATGGCAGTGCCAAGACTCCCCAAAATATTGGTCCTCAATGAAGTCCTGAGCTTGAATGCTCAGGAATGCGGTATCGTAAAGGAGCCGTCCAGCTTATGCTATCCTCAATGAAGTCCTGAGCTTGAATGCTCAGGAATGGCCGCCGCGTTCAACATCGACAAGGCGAACGTCCCTCCTCAATGAAGTCCTGAGCTTGAATGCTCAGGAATGTCAATATTGAGCATGGTGTTACGCCAATCCTGCATCCTCAATGAAGTCCTGAGCTTGAATGCTCAGGAATCTAGTGGTGTCACGTCCGCGATTCCGCAGACTATCCTCAATGAAGTCCTGAGCTTGAATGCTCAGGAATAGTCATAGTCTAAGACCTTGCAATGACACATATTCTAAAGGCTTTTGCGAGCGACTCTTTCATTTCTATCGCAATACAGAAGCAATATAAGTTCACTGGCTCCAAAACAACTATTTTTCAAGTGCGAGCGCTCACCGTGTGTCGCAGCAATGATGCATCTCTCGCACTTGAAAAACAGCAAAACACTCTTTACTTATCAAACAACATCACCATTAGGCTAAAACTTCAAATCACTGTCGGTATCTCTAAATCGACGTATCCACGGCGCCCCAAGAAATCCAAGCCCTCTTCCGTTTGAGAAATGATTCCAAGAGAACAAAACACAACAGAATCGATTGAGTCATCTATTTCCCTCTCTATCTGCATACGGACATCCAACATCATCGAAGGACGTACCCGCAGTAAGAAGACGCTATATTGCAATCGCTCTCCATAGTGTTGAAGAATTTTCGCAACATGTGAGCGGCAGCAATCATCGCTGATATCATATGCCACCAGATAGCCACGTTTCTGATTCGTCATGCCCCACTCCTTAACGAATTCTGATTCCGCGATATTCAGTTTGCGTCCCATCAAGATATCCCAAAATCATTCTGGCCTGAATTTCGATAGTCCTTCGCCAAGAAGCTTTGTATTTGAATACCGGATGGATGATTTCCGTAGCCATTCTTCGTTCGTATGCTTTGATCACCGTTTTCCGAGTCTCATCTGTCATGCGCACGGAGCCAAGCGCATCCGAGAATCCAGATGCATTGATTTCACCGTTATTAATCACTGTTTGCACTACCGAATCTGCAATCGGAGCCCTGAATTCCTCCATCAAATCCAGAGCCAATGCCGGTTTATTCCGTTTGCTGCTATGCAAGAAACCAGCATGCGGATCAAGACCGCAGGAAATCAAAGCTCGCACACAATCCGACAACAATAATGTGTATGTAAAATCAAGCAGTGCATTCAACGCGTCTGGAGCGGGTCTACGCATACGGGCAATCCAAGGCCACTCAGCTTGACGATCAGTTTTAATAAGATGCTCGAATTGAGAGAAATACAACGCTGCAGACTCTCCTTCGAGACCAAGTATGTCCTGCCAACGGTTCGCATTTCCAACCTGTTTCTCAATATGTCGCAGTTGCGGCAATACTGGATTGTCCGATTCTGACCGTCGCAGCAAAACAGATTGATTGTGTATTTTTGCGACGATAAATTCACGTGCAAGACCAAGCCGTCCTTCATGGGAAGCTACGTGCTGGTCAACACGTTGCTCCCCGTTTGGTCCATAAGAGGGAATGGACCATCCGTACATTCGTCCTGTTCCACTGCACCAAACTATGGGAATATCACGCCACATCAACTCACGGATTAGCCCACTTGACAAATCGGTATTGCCGTAAATCTGCAAACCTTGCATGGTATCAATTGGAATAGAAGCAAGTTCTTCGCCATTTTTCTGAACAATCATTCTTCCGGATCTTGTAAAGGCTTTTGCTCCAGGAGTAGCAAGATGCGTTACTTGATTATCTGGAGACGAAACCATCACTCGATGCGCGACAGCACATAACTTGCGTTCTTCCGGCAGACAAATCCCTACATGTGAGCATCGCATACAACGAGCGCTGTCCTCTAATGGCTCAGGAGCTTGTTCCGAATTAATTAACGTTCGAGTTTCTTCCACCGCTTTATGCGCGTTTTCATAATCTTCTTCGTCAAGGTCAACTTCAACCCGCCGATGGTGCGTGGTGAAAAATATTTCAGTACCAGCTACATGAAAACCCATATTTTCAAGACATGCAGCCTGTAAAGCAAGCTGTGTACGCATTGCGGGCGTAACTATCATCGCCCGCTTCACAGGCGTCGCTTTATATTCACGAATAACGATTCCGCTATCCGTCATTTTTGCAGCATCCAGCTTGCCGCTGACGCCCCATTCCTCATGCCTGATATTCACGGCTTGATACGAATCCGCATCAGGAGCGCCATCAGTACGGTCAACCTTGCGATGATCATATGTTCCTCGCATGATTTGATCCGAATCGACTTTTTCTCCTACCGCTTCCAACCACGCTCTGCGCGGGCAGAACATGTAATTGGCAACCAAGCTAATCGGAATAGGGTCGTCATCCATAGCTTTCTCCTTGTTATTCCATTTGTTTTACTGGGATGATTTCACCAGGCTCCAGCCATCGTTCCGGAGCACTTTTGTTATCAGACATGAACTGATTGAAAAGGCAACAGGCAGGAACACCTTTTTCTTCAAGCCAGTCAGATGCCGCACTCATTACTTGGTCTCCCCTGAAACGAGCCTGCTGAATACCGAATTGCGCAAGCGCTTCGCTACGTATAACGGAACGGTATTTCGCAGTTGTCCAGTATTGATCGAACAACGGAAGAATCGCGAAACGAATTGGGCCTTTAATCTGGAACATTGCCGCGCTACTGTCACGAGACATTTCGCTTCCAATAGTCGTAACACGCGTCGGAAAGGCGGAAACGCCAATCAATGCGCACCATGCACGCGCATTGTCGGTTTTCGATGGAGCGTGAAGGCCCGTGGCAGCACGGCTAAATGCTTTATTGCCACCAACCTCATCCTCAATTGTCGTACCAAGCAATCCATCCCGAACTTTTTCGATGGGTCGTGCTGCAACCTTTTGGGCCAAAGGAAACAAACGACCTCCGATGAATTCTTGCCCTTTGTTTCGCGTCACCATTTCCCAACGAGAAGCCCCGAAATCAGAACGTAAACTATGATTAGTTTGCTCACCTGACCAGTATGAAGGCTGCCCCAGTGCGCCGAAGTAACGGTAATCGCCGAATGTTTCCATGGCGTCAACCGCAGCTTCTCGATTTCTTTGAAGTTTTTCCCAGCCATAAGGAACACCCAAATTGCTTAGCCTCGGTGACATTGTGGCATGGAACGCCCCACTTGGCTTGTCGGATTCATTTGAAACCGTATAGTCGTCTTGAGAAGTCAACGGCAAAGATTGAGACCACCGCTTAGCATGTTCACTCACAACCTTCGATATTTGATCGATATCCAAATCATCATTCGTCTTTATCTCAAAAGCCTGCAAATCATCCAGCCATCGAAATAGGCAAACACGATCAGGATTAGCATCTTCAAGAATGGATGCAAGACCGACCATAAGCAAATGCGAGAATGCGTCGGTCGCATCCGCAGAAATGACAACACTCATCACAGCCCCTCCTTCGAACATGTAATATCCGCAGCGCGAAGCAAAGCTTCAAGGTAAGAAACTCCCCAGAAACCATACCTTTGATTGGTATGGTCGATGAGGGTCTCCCACTCACCGGTTTCGAACAATCGGTCGGAAAGCACATTCAATTCCGGATTCATTTCGCGGGAAGAACCACCCTCCACAGGAAGCAGATATTCAGTCCCATACTGGAAAGATGCACGTCCGTGGCCATGTGATGTGCCTATGAGTCGTGCGACAAGCTGCTTGTCGGTTTCTTCCATATCTCGCAACCGTTCATTCGTTTTGCTGGCTTGAAGGAATTCCGCAACGGAACGTTGCTCATGACGCCAACCATGCAGTCGATATTCGTTACGAAGTCCCCGCTCTTTGGCATGCGAAATAAAGTACCGGCTCTTTGCCCAAAGTTCCGTTTCCTGCACCTCGCGATCATTACGAAGCAGTCTCTGGAAACGCCTGTCTTTCTTGCCCTCATCATGATATTCACCGGCAATACGCAAATCATTGGTCAAAGTATCATCAAGCCCGACAGCTTTACCAAGCGCTTGTGCACGCCAAGCTACATGATCTTGATGGCCTTCTTTCCTGCGAAGATTGGAATCATTCGATATTCCTCCTAGAAAAAGAGTCTTTTTCCTAGAGACTATGATTTCCTGATCAGATTCAGAATCTGGCGCATTTTCAGAAGCACTGCTTACGATCCATCTGACTTCACGGATAATCTCATTGCCATCAACATCAAAACAAGAATGTTCTCGTTCAAAACAAAGCAAGGAGCACTCCACCGAACTTGTCGACTCCGCTGCCGCAGCTGCACGAATCAGTCTTAACGACTCTTGCATGTCGTTTTGCACTTTGTCAGAAAGGACTTCAGCATTGTGCTCGCCAGAGATTTCTTCAATATTTTGAATATGCTGAAATGCTTCAATCTCTTTCGGCTTAAGCGAAATGTCATTGATGACCATGATAGAGGAGCCGCATTTGTTAAAAACATCCTCTACCGTAGAAGAACCTTCTGGATCAAAAATCGCAACATTCTCAGTGAATGTAGAGAAAACTCTTTCAAAATCATCAAGGATAAGTATGTCGCCAGATTTGATCACAGCATGCTCGGCATCTTGCACATGCATGCATATCACACGATGACCTTCAGGTTCCGAGGCGCGATATCTGAATACTCTATGTGGAAAATCGATTTTATCTTTTCCACCATGCTCATTGTCAGCCTCGACCCGAGCACCTCTCCTTCGCGACTTATTGTCTTCCTTCTCCAAACATTTAAAGAACTCTTGAAGTCCACGCCATTTTCTAACGGGGAATAACTCGTCATTCTCAGGCTGCGCCATTTCCAGAATTCGAATAGCCGACATGTCATTCCATGGCAAATTTCTCACCACGATATTAATGTCAGGACCACTGGAATTAAGATCATCCCGTAACCATAGATTGAGGTCCGCACGTCCCTGTTGAAGATCAACCCCACACAGGTTGGCACATAAATTCTCATCTGTGACAGATAGATTCTCAACATCCCATAGTTCCAAACGCTGGATTAAAAGTCTGTCGGGATCTTCCCGAGGTACCATGGTTTTTCCTACGGACCATGCGCTGATGCTCGGCTTTCCAGTTTCTGCATCTTCCAAGGAATTTAGCCAAGTCTGCGCCTTTATAATATCTTCAGGCTTGTAAGGAACAGTCTCGTCAGATTGCTTCTTTTCAGAAAGCTTCTGCAAATCAACGCCAAATATGTAGATAAGGCCTTCAGATCTCAAGCCACGACGATTCACACGGCCGGCACGTTGAACCAACGCAGATCCAGGAGCAATCTCAGTCACCATATTTGCAAAATCGATATCAACGCCGACTTCCAAAGTCTGTGTGCCGATAATGCAGCAAGGAGCCTCATCTGGTTTTAGCTCAGAAAGAGAATGCAGCTTATCGGCCACTTTTCTTTTGTCGTATGCACGCATTGGACCGATATAAACGTCAATAGGCTTTTTGATGCCATTCTTTTTGCATAGTTTTTCGAGTTTGTCAGCAACGAGGTTGGCTTTTTTAACTGTGTTGAGAATGCATCCAAGAACATGGGGACCTGAATCGCTGTATTCATCAGCCTCGATATTGGAGTGAATCAGAGAAAGGCACTGCTCAACAATTGCATCTATCTCATCTTTCGACTTCTCAAAATCACAAGTTACAACAACTGGTTTTGACTGGTTAAGACGCTTTTCGAGCATAACGTCAGTTGTGAAATCAGATTCAAGGACAGAAATCGCATTATCAGTATCTTCAGAAACTGGGGTTGCAGTCGTTTCTACAACTTGTAAAGGAGATACTTGTCGAGCAATCGGAGCATCAGCCATGTTTTCGATACGTGCCACTTGCTGTGCGGTTTTTAATAATTGCTGGCTCAGATGAGCTTCATCAACAATCAACACTGTGTCGTATGCAAGCAATCCAGCTTCCATAGAACGCATGGTACGACTAGTGCCGTAGCCACGAAACAGCAAGCGGCTTCCGAACATGTCAGGAGTAGCACAAATCACAGCACAGGTCTGCGGATAATAGCGCCACTCTCGGTCCGGACTGATACTGCCTCGCAATTCAACAGCAATCATCCGCGGAATCGCAGAATCGCTTTTAGTTCCATCATTAATAGCTGCACGAAGTTTTAAACCGTCTCGATATACGTCAAGCCCGTCATTGGCGACATGCTCAATCTGCATTTTGTCCTGTAACGCACAAGCTTCATCAAATTGATCATCAACCAATGAACGACGATTTACCGTAAGCGCCAAACGACGAGGAATGTTTCGCAATGGTAAATCGAAGAGACCGTTTCCTTCCACGAGAGAAAGGCCTGCCATAGCATTAAGGAACACATGGATATCTATCACACTGGTTTTCCCAGAAGCGGTTGGAGCGCCAATACTTCGAGGCCAATACCCATGCTCTGCAACATACAGCATCAATCTAATCTGCCATTGATAAGGTGTACGAACAGGCAAATTCGATTCATGACTTGAATGAACCGCAGCGATGAATTCTTTGAACTTAGCAGTCAGGTATTGCCGCTGCTCCAGACTCATTTCAGCCATGTTGGAATCCCCTTTTCGAAATCATCATCCGATTGACACACGCTTACGGCAAAATCCGCCGGCACAAGGAAACCTCCACCCAAATGGCGACTCTGACCGATTGCCATAGCCGCACAATCCAGAGACTCACCGACATCAGAAATCGCAATCAACGCATTCATACCATGCAAAATGTTGGAACCGTTCGCACGATGCACATAATCCGTCATGTTGGCACGATGAACGGTACGATAATTGTAAATACGGAAATGCGAGGTCTTCGCGCTCACCGCATCAACAATGTTCCAATAGCGTTCCTCTCGACTTCCTTCCGACGATTGCGGATATTGCGAACGCCAAACATGTCCAATCGACAAACAAAGAGCCTCATAGACTCCCCATTTGCGATGCAACTTTATGTCAGGAATAGGGCGTGTCTCAGCGATGGCCATCGGTCTGACCGCCCAATATCGACACATTCCCGGCGCTACTGGCTTCCAGAAATGCTCGGCATCAACCGTTGTGACTTTCCCGATACGCAAAGTCGACTTTTCCGGAGCATAGTACAACGATTTGCCTTCAGCTCCGGCACAGACATCGCGCAACTTGCCAATGTCGCCTTTAGACATATCTGAAGGAATCAAAATAAGAAAACCAGGATTCAACTTCACAACATCGTCTCGGATTTGTTGACTATACCGCTGCTTGAAATCGGCATCAATAATCTGAATGGACACGTTATTGGCCGGTCTGGCTATGCCTGGAGCATATTTACCCACCAAAGCCGGCGATGGATCAATTCCCCACTCCTTTACTAGAAAACGATGCAGTGCCACAGCCCAATTGACAAATTCGGATTCCTGAGGTTTCCATTCAGATGAATTTTTAATGTCACCATTGCATGCAATTGCATTGATTTCCAAGTATAAAGCCATCACCCAAGGAGCTTTAAGCACTTCCCTCTGCTTCCGAGCAGCCGAAGAAAGATACCTAGCTTTGCCTTCCGTTTGAGCAAGTGGATACTCATTAAGGAAATTCTGCTCGTCCTCTTTGTCGCTAACAGTAAGGTTTTTCTTACCCTTCGGTTTGGGATTCGCTGCCACAAAAGCCTGCTTCAAATCATCAAGACGCCCCTTTTTAGGGTAAGCAACAGGCTTTCCCCTCTTTCGAATATTCGTTAATGCCGAATCGGGGGAAAGTGTCCATAACTGTTCATCGACGCCAGAAGGAAGAACATAATCCTCATAAGTATTCAGCTCCACCGGAGAACAAGCTTCGCCTAGATAAGGAACTTCATTGCAAAGCCAGCTCAACACCATTCTCGCTGTAGATGAGGGGCATTCATGCCATATCCAAGTCAGCAATCTTCCAGATTCAGGATGCTGCTCATATGCAGTGGCTATGTGGGCTGTAGTAGATGAAACTTTATCTTTCGGTTTTTTTCTATTCTGGACATTGCCTTTATTTCTATAGGCAACAGCCCTGCTATCAGCTTTAACAGCGTGTGGGAGCAGCATTCCCTGAGGTGGAATATTGCAAGTTCAGGAAATACCTTAAAATCCAAATTAAATAAATACTATATAAGAAGTTATATGCCAACTATACTTATATGAGTGTAAAAGCAGCAAAATCATACACAATATACAGAAAAGAAAAAGCCGGGAACGGGAACGACGGTTGAAACCGACGAACTCGACTCCCGGCATCGCGACTGCTTCTCAAAGATGTGCGCTTGACTCACATGGATGGTACTGAGAACCATTCGCTTGCGATCTGCTTCCGCGCACGTGCCAGCGCAACGTAAATACGTCGCAGGCACACGGCAGACACAAATCAAGTCTGTATAAATCTTCCAGCCGGTGTAAAAGCCAGCCGAAAAGCCACAGGCTACTCTAGTCGCACGGTCGAATAATCACAAATCGATCGCAAAACCATGGAACAGCATACGCATCCATGTTTTGTTACCCGGACATGGAGGTTACGGTAACAAAATGCGGAAAAGCGAGCCAGAAGCCGAAGGTTAGGACTGAAGGAATACGGACTGAAGGAATACGGACTGAAGGATATAGGGTGGGACAACGACGTGAAAGGGGTCCTGCCGTTTAAACGGCAGGACCCCTTCGCATCAAGACGAAATCAGCCCAATCAAGCCAAATCCGCACAACCCGGTCAATTCAGCCAAACCAACCCAATCCCAACCGGATCGCACCAACCAATTCGGCCAATCCGGTCGACTTAGTTGAATCGACCAAGCGGAATCAGCCCAACTGATTCACCCCAACCAAAATCAGGCCTTGGCAACCTCGATGGCGGGCTCGGAGCCTTCGGCGCCGGCAACAACGTCAAGCGAGTCGGCGAGCGTGTCGGCGGACACGAGATCGCGGAACTGCTCGACCTTCGCCACGTCGCCGGCCGGGACGGTCAGCTTCAGCGCGATATGGTCGGAGACCTCGAGACCGGCGGCCTTACGTGCGTCCTGCACAGAACGAATCACGTCGCGGGCGTAGCCTTCGGCAACCAGATCGTCGTTCAGCTCGGTGTCGAGGATCACGAAACCGCCGGTCGGCAGGGCCGCGGACACGGAGTTGGCGGCCTCTTCGGCGTTCTGTTCCTCCACGCTGTTGATCAGCTCGTACTCGCCCTCTTCCAGCGTAATGTCGCCGTTCGGGGTCTCGCACACCGGAGCGCCGGAAGCGTCCACATGCCATGCGCCGGACTTGGAGGCCTTGATGGCGAACTGCACGTCCTTGCGCAGGCGCTTGCCTGCAACGCGGGCGTTCACGCGCAGCTCGTGGATGATCTTCAGGCCCTGGGAGCCCGCATCCTCAAGCGTGCACAGCTCCACGTTCTTGACGTTGAGCTCGGACTTCAGAATCTCGTCGTACGCGGCCACGGCGGCGGGATCCTCCACCACCACGGTGAGCTTGCTCAGCGGCTGGCGCACGCGGATCTGCTTCGCCTTACGCATGGACAGGGTGCTGGAGACGACCTCGCGCACCTTTTCCATGGCGTTCACCAAAGCCGGATCGTCGACGAGCACGCGGCCAAGTTCGGTGGCTTCGCCGGTCTTCTCGTCGGCCAGGAACGGCCAGTCGGCCAGATGCACGGATTCGCCTCCGGTCAGGCCGCGCCACACGGATTCGGCTTCCATCCGCGCAAGAGGCGCAAGGGCGCGCCTGCACACCTCAAGCACGGTGTACAAGGTGTTGAACGCGTTGGCGTCCTCGTTCCAGAAGCGGTCGCGGTTGTTGCGGATGTACCAGTTGGTGATCATGTCGATGAAGTCGGACACGGCGTCGCATGCATCGGAGATCAGGAACTGGTCCAGCGAGGACTGGGTCTTTTCGACCAGTCGGTGGGTACGGGCCAGCAGGTAACGGTCCATTTCCGGCAGCGATGCAACTTCGTCGGCGCGAAGCTTGCGCGCGTCGTACCCGGCCGCGTTCGCGTACAGCGTGAAGAAGTAGTAGGAACTCCACACCGGCAGCATGACCTGGCGGACGGTGTCGCGGATGCCATCGGCGGTGACGATAAGGTTGCCGCCGCGCAGGATCGGCGAGCTCATGAGGAACCAGCGCATGGCGTCGGAGCCGAAGTCGTTGAACACGCCGTTCACGTCCGGATAGTTGCGCAGATGCTTCGACATCTTCTGTCCGTCGGAGCCGAGCACTATGCCGTGGCAGATCACGTTCTTGAACGCCGGCCTGTCGAACAGGGCGGTGGCCATGACGTGCTGCACGTAGAACCAGCCACGGGTCTGGCCGATGTATTCCACGATGTAGTCGCACGGGAAGTGCTGTTCGAAGGCTTCCTTGTTTTCGAACGGATAGTGGTACTGGGCGAAGCTCATCGAACCGGATTCGAACCAGCAGTCCATCACGTCGCTGATGCGGTGCATGTGGCTCTTGCCGGTCGGATCGTCCGGGTTGACGCGGGTCAGCTCGTCGATGTACGGGCGGTGCATGTTGATGTTGCCCTCATGATCGCGCGGATAATCGCCGAAGTCGGCCTTGAGCTCATCGAGTGAACCGTACACGTCCACACGCGGGTACTTCGGATCGTCCGAAACCCATACCGGGATCGGAGAGCCCCAGAAACGGTTGCGGGAGATCGACCAATCGCGTGCGTTCGCCAGCCACTTGCCGAACTGGCCGTCCTTCACGTTGTTCGGAATCCAGTTGATCTGCTGGTTGAGTTCGAGCAGGCGGTCCTTGATCTTGGTGACGGCCACGAACCAGGAGCTCACCGGCTTGTAGATCAGCGGGGTGGCGCAACGCCAGCAGTGCGGGTAGGAGTGCACGTAGCTCTTCTCCTGGAAGAGGATCGCGCGGCGCTCTTCCGGGATGGAAGCGAGCGGGCCGTCGCCGGCGCGCAGGTTGCGCAGGATCGGCTTGTTGGCGTCGAACACGTACATGCCCTCGTAATCCGGGCACAGCGACGTGAACTTGCAGCCCGCGTCGAGCACGTCCACGCTCTTGATGCCCTTGGCGTTGAGCGTGTTCATATCGTCCTCGCCGTAGGGGGCCTGATGGACCAGGCCGGTACCTTCAACGGTGTCGACGTAGTCGGCGGTGAAGATCTGGTAGCCTTCCGGCCCCGGCACCTTGCCCTCGGCGGCGTTCTCGTCGCCTGCGAAGTACGGGAAGACCGGGTAGTAGCGCCAGCCCTCCATCTCGGAGCCCTTGAGTTCGCGCACGACCTCGTAGTTCTCGCCGAGTTCCTTCTCGTAGTGCGGCAGCAGGTCCTTGCCGAGGTAGAACTTCTTGCCGGCGAACTTGCCTTCGGTCGGGCGCACCTCGACGTAATCGATGTCGGCACCGACCACGATGGCGAAGTTGGTCGGCACGGTCCACGGGGTGGTGGTCCAGAACACTGCGTACGCGTCTTCCTCGTCGCGCAGCTTCACGGCCACGGACACAGTGGTGTCCTGACGATCCTGGTACACGTCCGCATCCATGCGCAGCTCGTGCGCGGACAGCGGCGTCTGATCCTTCGGGCAGTACGGCAGCACGCGATAGCCCTGGTATGCCAGACCCTTGTCGTACAGCTGCTTGAAGGCCCACATAACGGATTCCATGTACGGAATGTTCAGGGTCTTGTAGCCGTGCTCGAAATCAACCCAGCGCGCCTGACGGTGCACGTAGTCCTTCCACTCATTCGTATACTTGAGCACGGATGCACGGCAGGCATCGTTGAACTTGTCGATGCCAATTTCCTTGATCTGGTCTACAGAGTCAATGCCCAGTTCCTTCTGAGCTTCGAGCTCGGCCGGCAGACCGTGCGTATCCCAACCGAACACACGGTTTACACGGTGACCCTTCATGGTCTGATAGCGCGGAATGACGTCCTTCGCATAGCCGGTCAGCAGGTGGCCATAGTGCGGCAGGCCGTTGGCGAACGGCGGGCCGTCGAAGAAGACGAATTCGTTCTGGCTGTGATCGCCGGAAGGACGGCGTTCGATGGACTTCTGGAAGGTGTCGTCCTTCTCCCAGTAGTCAAGCACGGACTCCTCAAGCTTGGGGAAGCTGGGGTTCGGCGCGACATTGGCGCTCTGCTCACCGGCAGCAGCCTTCGGATACACATGATTGGTGGATTCGCTCACCGTATGCTCCTCGTTTGGCGGTTTCATTACTTACTTTACGAGGACGATGATTTTCGTGCGATTGCGCACGTCCGACACCGCGGTACCACCTCGCTTGCCGCACTCCCCCGCTTTCCTTACGCGGGTTTCGTACGACCGCTTGACGTTCGGCTGTCCGGGCCGATCCCGCCGGTTCTACTGAGCCTGCGATCGCACCGCGCGATTTACGCGCGACGACCGCCGCCGTTCTTCCGGAAGCTCCCCGCTGATGACGGATCGTTGCTTTGCTTTTCAGTCGACAGCGTAGCACGCACTACGAACGTAGGTAAACGAAAGAGCCGCATGGCATCCACCATGCGGCTCTTCCTGCGCGACGACCGCGGTTCAATCGCAAATCAATCGCGCCAATCGCTTTCCGAGAGCGAATCAGCCTTCGTTGAGCTGCTCTTCCAGCTGCTTGACGATGTCGGCGTGCATCTTCTCGGTGATCTTCACCTTGAGCAGGAATACAACGCCGCTCAGGATGATGACAGCCAGCGGCACATAGAATGCCCAGACCTTGAAGGTGTGGATGTTCGCGGCGGTCATGTCGGCGGCGGTGGCGGAGCCGATCATGCCAGCGGCGATGGCGACGGCACCGACGATGCCGTTGGAGCAGGCGCCTGCGATCTTGTCGAGCATCGGACGCACGGACAGGGTGACGGCCTCGTTGCGCTTGCCGTTCTTCAGCTGGCCGTATTCGA
>OIEN01000715.1_pt1 | contig 18342 bp, 17 predicted proteins | sample 1581741 | NCBI WGS metagenome assembly OIEN01 (sample SAMN01760944, study PRJEB22395) | human gut metagenome | reverse complement strand
TATTTATTATTGATGTTATTATTTCTTTAATAATTGTATTTAAATTAAAATTTGTTACAAAGAATACTAAAAAAGATTCTACATATGATATTAAAAAAGCAATAAAGAAGTTTATTAAAAATGATAAATACGTTTATGAAAGAATAATTAAAGCATTTCCAAATCTTACAAAAAGCTTAAAAGAAAAAGCTTTAAAACTAAAAAACAAACCCAAAATTAATAAATAATTTTAGGTTATTTAACTATTTCTTTTAAAACAAACTAAGGTGTTATTTCTCTTCTTTTTGTTTCAAATATTTATCTAATTCATTTTTTGTAATATCTATTTGCAAAATTTCCAATAATCCATTTTCAATAGCAGGTTTAAATTCTTTTTTTATCTTCTCATTTAAATCATTTAATCTTACATGTAAGTCATTAGACAAAATTTTTTCTAAAGCATCATCTAACTTTGGTAATATTATTACTAATTTTGATTTACATTTATTAGTATCTTGATACAATTCAATCATTCTAAGCATATAATATAACTGATATTGATAATTTATCCATAATGGTGATACTTTAACTTCATAAAATATATTATTTTCATCATCTGATTTCATAGCATCAAATCTCATTTCACTTTTCATAATATTATCTTTAATTGGTTTATTATCAATCATCTTAACATTATATTGTATACTTAAACAATCCACATCATCTTTTAAAGTTTTCTTTAATAAATATATTTCTAAAGCTTTTCTATATTTACACTTTTCTAATATAGATTTTTTTTGATTTGGAAAGTCATTAGATAATTTTAAATCTAATATTTCGTTATTAAAATAATTTGATTCTCGTTTATTTATATCATTTATATCTGAAGAACCAACAAAACTAAATGAATTAGGCAAATAGACATTTTGATTATTAGTATTTTTGATATTTATAAGTTGTTCCAATAATTTGTTATTAGTTTCTTTTAATTCATTATTTTCTTCTTTCATCACTTTTATATTTTTGGAAAGTGACAACAATTTATAAATATTTAAATTATCAAATGAATCAGCTAATATTAAAATTACTATTAATATTAAACATATAATCATTTTATCTGTAATAACATAGTTATTTTCAGAAAAAATGAAACTACAAATAATTATTACCAATATAAAGACTATCATTATTAAAGATAAAATTTTTACATACATATTTTTCTCATTCATGTTTCTTCCTCACACTATTAAAATAAATCATCAACTGTAGTTTTACTATTTGCTTCTAAAATTTTGTTAATATTAGTATAAACTCTTCCTTGTGGTGTTCTATTTGGATTTTTTGGATTCAAAGGTATAAATCTTTTTAATTTTTTAGCTTTACCTTTAAAGTATATTATATATTTTCCAGTATCTTCATAAGGTTCTATTCTATCTATTTCAGCATAATGTGTAACAGCTTTTATTGGGCTTTTTTGATACGCTGCAATATACTTAATTTTAGTTAACATATTTGAACTTATTGCTACTGCAAACCAACAATTATTTTCTAAAAATTCTTTGTTAAATCCAGTTTTTTCAGCTGCAACTAATATTGTATCAATTTTATTAGTTAATGGAGCTTGTTTATTACATTCCATTATACGCTTAATAATTAACATTCTATCTTTCACTCTTTCTAAGGGATGAGCCCCTTTACTAATTAAAGCTAAACTTCTATAATCTTCAATAAGATCTTCTTCACCTTCAAATGTTTCATTTACAACATCTTTTTTAGCAGAGTTAAAAGAAGAAAGTTTTACATTAATAATATTTAATTTATACAAACTATTTTCTAAATCAGTCAAATCAATATAATCAAATGCTAATAATAATAACAAAAATTTAATATATCTTTTATTAGTTAATATGGGTTGATCATTTAATTCTGATATTTTATTCAATCCTTTTATTATGTTATTAACATAATTTAAAACATCACCAGTTAAATCTTCTTTTTTTTCAGAAACATAATCTTTAATAGTATTATCAGTAACACCAAAATTAATTTTTTTATCAAGTAATCCTATTATACTATAAAATATTTTATCAAACTCTAGCCTCGAGTCTGGAAAATTTAAAACACATAATAATCTTTCTTTATCATTAATCATAGATAAGTATTTTTCTAAATTTGATTCAGGAAAAGACTTTATAATTTCTCCAGCTCTTAATCTTTCTTGATTTTGAACAAATCTAAAATATTCAGTTACTTGTTCATCGGTAGCATCAGATATTGAAGTTACTGATAATGGAAACGCATCAATATTTCTTTTTAATAATTCCGGTATATTTAAATAGTTCAATTTAAATTTTTTGCCTTGTTCATATTTTTTTAAAACTTTTGCCACTTCTTTAGAATTGTCTTCCAAAAATAGATCTTTTGTTTCCTCAATTATTTCTTTAGATGTTTCATAATTAATTTCATATTCATTATTTATAAAATCATATATAGTCCTTAATCTTTGTTGCCCATCAACTACTTCTTGTCTAGCCCCTTTACTATTTGCGACATCCATTTTTCTTATTGTAATATTTCCTATTGGATATCTTTTTGCTAAACTTAGTAAAAGTTTATCCTTAAATTCATTACTCCATACAAAATTTCTTTGATATTCTGGTTGCAAATCAAGTCCCCCACGTCTTACGTCTGATATGTCATTCATTAAAGTAATTATAGGTAAAGAACCTGGTTGAAAATTAATTTTTTTCATAAAGCACATCTCCTTTAATTAGATTCTACTCGTTATATTAATTTTTGTCAATATTTTTTGTTATTTTTTAATAGATTCTATTTATTTTTACGCAAAAATTTAACCAATTAAAAAATTTGTTTTTTAAAATTTAAAAACTATTGTCATGGCAACAATAGTTTTTGACCAATACTTAACGTATTTGATGTAATATTATTTAATTTTTTTAAGGCATCCACTGTAGTTCCATATTCTCTAGCTATACTATATAAACTATCTCCTTTTTGGACTGTATATACTACATTATCTTTTGTGGTATCACTACTTGGCAACTTAAGTACTTGACCTATACTTAAATTATTTGATGTTAAATTATTAATATCTTTTAACTTATCAACAGTGGTACCATAAGTTCTAGCAATACTATATAAATTATCACCCTTTTTAACAGTATATGTATTTTCTTTTATATTTTCTTCACCAGGTATTTTAAGTATTTGCCCAATTGCAAGTGAATCAGTAGTAATATTATTTAATGATTTTAAGTTATCAACAGTAGTGTTAAACTTTCTTGCAATACTATATAAAGTATCTCCTTTTTGAACAGCATATTCATCACTTGCCTTTTCAGGAACCTTACCAGGAATAATTAAATTTTGACCAATACTTAACAAATTGCTTGATAAATTATTAGCATCTTTGAGTTCATTAACAGTTATTCCGAATTTTCTAGAAATACTCCATAGGCTATCGCCACTTTTAACTGTATAGTAATTTGAATTTAATGGAGCAATATATTTACCTCCGGCATATTCCACAATAGCTTTAGTAACAGCTTCTGCTAAGTTTTCCCAATTATTTTTTAATTGATTAACATCATCACCATCAGAATCTGCAAAACCATACTCAACAATAACAGTTTCATTATTAGGAGTATCACGCATTATATAGTAATAATCTTTCGCGGGATTACTCGGAAGTCTTCTTTGATAATATTTTCTAACATTCTGACCAACATTTTCAAACTCTTTAGCAATTTTCTTAGCAAAAGTGTCATTATTCCTCAAAGCATATATTACTTCTGCTCCATCGCCACCACCAGCATTTATGTGATTAGAAACAACTATCACATCACTACCATCACCATAAAAACTTTGCACTTTCTTAGGTCTTTCACTTGGTGTCAAAGTAACATCACTTGTTCTAGTCATTGAATTTGGAATTCCCATTTCATCTAATCTTTTGTGAATGTATTCACTTATTTTAAGATTATAATCTTTTTCTACTATTCCATTCGCAACAGTTCCGCTATCGCTACCACCATGTCCACTGTCTAAAACCACTTTTTTCAAAGCTCTTTCATCCATGTTTATCACCTAAGATATATTATGAAAATATTATTATTTAGTGATAAAATCATTTTTTTAAAATACATAATTATATACATCAACAAATATATTTTAAAAGGTGAACAAAACACGACAATAATTAATGATACCTCTGTAGTAGTATTTACAAGCGAAGAATTAAAAACTGTTCTAGAACAAAATAATAATTACACCCAAATTTATTTCGGAGCAAACATAACTTTAACATCAGGAATAAATATAGCAAATACAAAATATATTAACACCAAACTCAAGTGTATTAATCGAATATAATAATGAAACACATCAAACAATCGCTGATTCATTTGGATTTTTTAGTCATGAAATGTCTTCAACTTCACCTATAGGTACAAAAATAAAATTTACACCTAAAGAATACGATAATGTAATATACACAACAAAAATAACAACAGTTACTATGTCTCCATCTGAAGGCTTACTACTTGAATTTAAAACATATATTATTAATATTAACACATATAAAACCAATTTAATTTGGTTTATTGAAGAAGAAAACGCCTAAAGTTTTAAGCGTTTGTCTTTTCAACTTCAAATGTAATCGTAGTTGTTTGTAAAGCTCCAACAGCATCAATATTTATTGTTAATTTACCACTTGCATTATCATAAGTATATTTGCTATTTTCTAATTGAGTACCTTTAACTTTTACACTATCACCTACAAATTTAATTAAAGAGAAATCTAGTTCATCTGTAATAACTGGATTTGTATAATCTACATTAGTTTAATTGCTAACTTCAATAGTATAAGTAAGTTTTCCATCTCTTTAAACCATTTTATCAGCAGTTTTCTTAACAGTAAGACCACTAACCATAGAAACTGCTAAAACATCCGAAGTTATTTGTGTTGGCATAGAATTATAATTACCTAATACTGATGCAATATTATTAAGACTTGTTTCCATCATGTCCCCTTAAATAATATTATAATTAAAATTTTAATATATTAAAAAACACCAACCTAAATCAGTGTTTTACAAAAGAATTCATCTCTTTTTCATATTTGTGATAATTATATCAATTTTTTTAATTTCAATTACCACTAGAACTTGTAATTTTATTTAATATTTTATTTTCATAAAGTTGATATGCTTGATTCCATGAATTATATTTAGGATCGTTTTTATGATTAGGTAAAACATTTAAGCTATTTAAATATTTTCCCATATAATCAGTTATTTTAACAGCACCATAATAATTCAAATGATCTCCACCATCTCTAGAATCTAGTTCCCAATTTATACCTAAATCTTCAACATTTAAATTTAAATCCATATAAACAATTCCTTTAGTATTTGCATAATCCATAACTTCTTCATGTCTTTTCATATTCCAATTTTTTGTACTTGGAACAGTATATAAAATAATAATAATGTTATTATCTATACACTTATCAACAATTTTATTTAAATAATATTTATTAATACTAGTTATACCAGTTTCTTTTTTATTATTTTTCATATAATCTCCGACATTCTTCGGAGCAACTACCGTATCATTATAATAAAATCCCTTTAATTCATCAGTCCAAGTATACTTTAGTTTACCAATAAAATCTCTTTTAGTTAATTTTTTCCATCTATCATGATATTGAAATATTGGTAACATCCTTTGACCTTTAGTGGTTAAAACATTATTTAATTTCATTTTTCTATATATTGCATTAGCTTCTAAAAGTACAATTTTAGGTGATTGAACTTTTAATACCTTTTCCAAATAATCATAAGTATCAACTAAATATTGTTTTGAAACACCACCATTATACATTGTAAAACCATACTCATTCCATATTAAAAGCGGAGAAATACTAGTAAATGATTCACTATCCCCAATTACTAATACATCAATTGTATTTTTTTCTTCACCAAAGATTCCATTAGCTCTAGCTTCATGTATTCCATTACCTTTAACATTATTTTTGGGCAAAAAAAGATTTGAAGCTCCAAAAAGAATAAACAAAAGAATAACAAAAAATAATATTGCTTTAATAATAACTTTCATCTTTTTCATATTACCCCCTAAAAATTTGCATATATTGGATCAACCGGTGCATAACCAAATCCATAAGCTCCAAAAATAACTATTATTAATATTAAAGCATAATAAATTATCCATCTAAAAACAATATTTTTTGAAGCTATTATTTCTCTTATATTTAATCCTTTTTCTTTTAATACACTAACAATAAATATAAATACTAATATTATTAATATAATTAAAAAATCCTCTCTATCGCATCCCATTTTAAACAAAATCCCAGTGCTAATTGACTTTAAACTAAAATCAGTAAATATTTTTTTAAGCATTATAAAGCCACTTAACAATGTATTAGCTCTAAAAAATAATTCTCCAAAAACAACTAATATAGAAGTTTTTATCATTTGTAAAAAAACATATGGTTTACTTAATCTATTAACCTGAATTTTACTACATATTTTTTGAATAATCGGTGTGAATATATTACCCAATACAATTAATATAAAATGATACATTCCAAAAAACACATAAGTCCATGCAGCTCCATGCCACAATCCATTACTTATCCATACTAGAAACAAAGCAATACTTCCAGCTAAAAGAGGCCCATAGTGATTACCTAAAGCTTTTCTAGAAAAAAGTGTTATTTTCTTCATTGGTTTACACAAAGATACTGGATAAAAAATATAATCTCTAAACCAAGTTCCTAAAGTAATATGCCATCTCGTCCAAAAGTCTGAAATATTTTTACTAAAAAATGGTTGTTTAAAGTTTTCAGGTAATTTGATACCAAATATTTCTGCACTTCCAATAACTACATCAATTGTTCCAGAAAAATCCATATAAAGTTGAATAGTATAAAATATTGCCCCAAATAAAATTATTCCCCCATCTAACTCATTATAATTACAAAATACATGTTTAATAAAAGGATTCAATCTATCAGCAATAACCATTTTTTTCATAAGACCCCAAAGTATTCTTTGTGATCCAAAGCAAATGTTTTTATATGTTATTAAAGTTCCTTCATATAAAGTTTCTGCGGTTTCACTATATCGACATATTGGACCTTCCATAATACTTGGAAAAAAAGCCATAAACAATGCAAGTCTTCCAAGATTATCATCAGCTTTAATTTTTCCTTTATAAACATCAATAATATATGATAATCCTTGTAACGTATAAAAACTTATTCCTATTGGTACAACAATTTTAGGAATTTTAAGTTTAAATGAAAATCCTAATAACTCTAATAAATCATTAATATTTTCTCCCAAAAAACCTGTATACTTGAGAGCAATTAATAAACCTATATGAATTATAACTGCTAAAAAAACAACTTTATTTACCCTTTTCTTATATATTTCTTTTACACTTTTTCTCTCATCATGATTTAATACTTCTACTTCTTCATCTCTTTTTTTATTGAGTCTATCAATCCATAAGCCAAAATGATGAATTGATAAAGTTGAAAACAACAAATAAACAATTAATTTTCCACTTAAAGATAAGAAGAAAATATAGCTTGCTATTAATAAAACAAGCCATCTTTTCTTCTTGGAAGTAACTGCATAAATAAGCAATGTAATTGGCAAAAAAACTGCTAAATATAAAGCACTACAATATTGCATGTTAATCTTCTTCCTTTATCTTTTCTATTAAAGCCCATAAACTTTGAGCAGAATTAAAATTGCTAGGAATAATTTCAACCGTAGGTATAACAACATCAAATTCTTCTTCAATTTCAGCCACTAAAGATAAAATTGCTAAAGAATCAAGATAATGTCCATCTATTAAATTAGTACATGTATTATAATCTACTTCAGGATTTAAATCTTCTAAAATTTCAATTAATTTTTCCATATTATTCACCTCCTTTAATCGGCATATTTAATTTATATGTATTTAAATTATCTCTTACTATTTTCATATTTCCCCCACTTACAAACACTATTTTAGGCAAATCACGACTTAAAAACAAACTTATACCTTCAGTCATTGAATATGCCCCAGTATTTTTAAAAACAAATACATCACCAATCTCTAAATTAGCAACTGGCAATTGTTTTACAATTAAATCATTAATAGTACACAATGCCCCAACTAAATTCCAGTTATCTAACTTTGCCTCATTTCTTTTAGGTAAAATTTCTAACATAGGCTTTTTCATTGCCATCATTTGACCATAATACACTAAATGATTCATTCCACCATCAAGTACAGCAAAATTACCTTCTTTATTAGATTTCTTATCAACAACTTGAGTATAATAACTTCCACATGATGCCACAATACTTCTACCTAGTTCCATTGTAATATGACCTTGGTATTTCATATTTTTAATTTTATCTGCTATTTCCATTAGATATGTTGTTTCATCAAAATCTTGTTCTGCTTCAAAGTACACAACTGGAAAACCAGGACCAAATTCCAACTCTTCAACTATAAAACCTAAGCCATTTTTTAATTTTAAAACAAAATCATCCACATACTCTAGTTCTTTAATAATTCTTTTTGATAATTTTTTTTGAGTTCCTGAAAAATATTGTATTCCCATAATATTTAAAAATTCATAAGATCCACGATGTTCTAGTATATATATTATTTCATCTTCGCTCATTCCAAACTGATTACCACTAGTTAACCTAAGTATTACATCAACCATCAATTTTTTCTCTTTTGTTATTTTATCTAACAAATCAATTTGATTTACAGATTCAATTGTAAATACTTCTTTTGGTTTATGGTGTTCTATTATAATTCTCATACTTTCTTCATCTTTATAAACTCCAGAAATAACCATTTTACTTCCATCAATTTTCAAATCATTAGCTATATTCCATTCTCCAAAAGAACATATTTCATACTTTTTTATTACATTATCAATCTCTTTTACAACAAATGGATTAGCTTTCATAGCATAACATAAACAAACATTATCAGGCATCATTTTTTTTAAATAATCTATTCTTTCTTTTAAAATATCAATATCAAAAACATAAAAAGGTGTTTTAATCTTATCGATAGTATCTTTTTCTAATATATTTTTCATTATATCAATTCCTCAAGTTTTTTACGATCAATTTTACCATTTTTAGATAAAGGCATTTCGTCTATCTTAATAAATTTACTAGGAATCATAAATACAGGCAATTCCTTTGATAATTTTTCATGCAATTCTTTTGTGTCTATACTTCCAATATAAAAAGCATATAATTTACTTTTTTCTTCTTTAAACATTGAGCATACACGATCTACTCCATCATAAGAACCAATAGCTTTATCAATTTCTTCTAGCTCAATTCTATGTCCCATATATTTTATTTGAAAATCCTTTCTTCCTCCAAAATATAATTCACCATTTATATAGTAACCTAAATCACCAGTTCTATAAATATATTCAATATATTTATCATTCAATGGATTTCTAACAAAAGCTTTTTCAGTTTGTTCTTTATTTTTATAATAACCTAATGCTAAAGCTGTACCTCTTACACAAATTTCACCAGATACATTATCTTTAGTTACTAATTCATTATTATCATTTAATAAAAACACACATTCATTATTAAATGGTTTTCCAACGGGAATTTTTTCATATTCTCTATTTCTGTCAATTATATGATAAGTACAATTACAAGTTATTTCCGTAGGTCCATATAAATTAACAAACATCGCTTTAGTCAAATGATCCATCCATAATTTTAAATGCTTCATTGGCATTACTTCACCACTAAACATAACTCGCTTAACAGTGCTTGGAACTTTATAATCAAGACCATGAAATGTTGAAATTAAACATAGTGCTGATACTGCCCAAGTCATCGTAGTAACTTTGTGATCAACTAAAAAGTCAATTAATGCCGCAGGTTGTGTAAATAATTCTTTTGGTACAATAACCAAAGTTGCCCCAGTTTTTAATGCTGGATAAATATCCTTTACTGAAACATCAAAATCAAACGGGGCTTGATTTGCAATAACATCAGTTTCATCTATTCCAAAAGTATCAACAAAATTATCAACAAAATCAATTATAGAACGATTTCCAACTATTACACCTTTAGGTACCCCCGTAGACCCACTTGTAAAATTAGCATATACAGGATCCAAATCAACCTTCTTGCTTCTAATATCCTCTAATAATTTTTCATTTATTTCTTCTTTAATTAAATCTTCATATAAAATAATTTTTTTATCTGCAAAATATATTTTAGCATCTTCCAAATGTTCATTATCAGTTATAATATAATCAACATCTAACACATTTACAATTTGTAAAAGTCTCATTTTAGGAAGTCCAACATTAAGCAAACTATAAAAACCTCCAGCATATAAAGCTCCCATAAATACTTCCAAAGCACTTATACCTTTTTCCATATATATTGGTACTGGATCATTATTTTTAACAAACTTTGCTAAACCACTTCCAATTCTTTTACTCATTTCTTTTAATTCTTGATAATTAATACTACCATTTTTATCAATAACTAAATTATTCGTTTTAACATTTTCTAAATATTCTAATACATTTTTCATATCTAACCTCAAATTAATTATATAAAACTAAAATAAATTATACCTAAACTAAATCTTAATTTTTATTAAGAATTCTGTTTTCATACCACCAGATGGTTTTTTAACTAGTTCAATTGAACCCTTGTGCATTTCTACTAAATTTTTAACAATAGACAAACCCAATCCAGTTCCATTACCACTAGTTCTAGCACTATTACTTGTAACAAAAGCATCAAATAGTTTATCTTTAATACTTTCATCAATTCCAATCCCATTATCTCCAATTGAGATATAAAGATCTTTTTTTACCCACATTTTAAAATATATTTTTGTCCCACTTTTATTATATTTAATAGAATTATTTATTAAATTTTCATATATTCTTCTAAAATCTTTCACATCCATATTAATACACAATTTATCAACTTTAATATCAATATCTAACTTCATTTTATTAGATTCAATTTCATTATATTTTAAAGCCAAATAATTTTTACTAAATGATACAATATCAACACTTTCTAAAGTCAAACTATATTCCGGATGATTTAAATGAGCATATAAAAACAATGAATCAATCGCATCGGTTGCAACTAATGACTTTTTATATATTACTTCTAAGTATTGCTTCTTCTTATCCTCTGGAACAATATCATCCATAAATGCTTTTGAATATCCTTGAATTACAGTTAAAGGTGTTTTTAAATCATGAGACAAATTAGCTATAGCCTTTTGTTTATCTTCATAAATTTTAATTTTTTCATCTTCAACATTTTTAAGTTTAATCATTAAATTTCTAAAACTATCTACCACACTCGCAAATTCTTTAGGTAATTCATCCCCAATTTCACATTTACCATCATAATTTCCTATGACATTATTTAAAACATTCAAACTCTTTTTAATTTTTTTATTAAAAAAATAAGTTTCTATTAAAATTAATATAATCAAAAAAGGAATCGCAATTAACCAAATTTTTTGAGCATCGGCTAATGTTTTATCATAAGCATCAGTATTAAACATCGGAGACATAAACAATAAAGTTCTCTTTTTTTCATCCGGATTATCATAATCATATACAGTTTCAAATTCATATTTTTCTACCATTTGTTCATCATTATAATACCCATTTAACAATTCTAGTTCTCTTTCAGTTAAACTTTTCTTATCTTGAAATAAATCTCCTTCTAAAATATTTAAATTATCATCTAATTTGGAATTTGCAACTACAATTTCTTCATCACTTTCTTCATCATATGTTGTTTTATATATTTTATAAACTCTATCTCTATTCTTTTCTTTATAATTAAAAATATTAAAATAATACGTTCCACTATAATCATTAACAAATTCCAAATCATTTCCATCAACAATATTATTTACATCCAAATCGGTTGAATAAATTAATTCATTATTGTTATCATAAATAGCAAAATCACATCCAGGAAATTTTGACAAAGGAATACCATCGTAATCTTCATATTTTAATTTTTCTTCATACACTAAAAAATCATCTAAAACTAAAAAACTATTATTTAACCTCCAATTTACAAACAAATTAATTAGAATAACTCCTCCAACTACAATACAAGTATATATTGCAAATTGAATTAAAACTATCTTTCCAAAACTATTCACTTTTGTTTTCAACTTTATAACCTAACCCCCTTACTGTTTTAATATATATTGGTTTTGATCGATTATCTTCAATCTTACTTCTTATATTTGAAATATGTACCATTATTGTATTGTCATCACATTCATAATAATCTCCATTTATAACTTCATAAATTTGAGTTTTTGTAAAAACTTTACCCGGAGCTTTTAACATTAATGCTAATATCTTCAATTCTGTAGAAGTAAGGGGTATAACTTTATTATTTTTCTTTAGTATATACTTATTTAAATCTAAAGATAATTCACCAACCTTTCTTATATTGCTTTCATCTTTATTACTATTAAATTCATTACTTCTTCTTAATACAGCTTTAACATAAGCTACCACTTCTAATGGATTAAAAGGTTTCGTAATATACGCATCTGCTCCAATATCAAGACCTAACACCTTATCTATATCCATATTTTTAGCTGAAACAATTATAATGGGTACATTACTTTTTTCTCTAACTGCCTTAATTAATTCATACCCATTCAAAACAGGCATCATTAAATCCGCAATTATTACATCAATTTGTTCTTTATTAAAAATATTTAATGCTTCCATACCATCTTTTGCACAAAAAACTATCATTCCATTGCTTTCCAAATATAGTTTAAGAAGTTCTATAATATCATTGTCATCTTCTGCAATAAGTATTTTATTTTGCAATATACATCACCTCAAACTTAACCCATATTATATCACAATTTAAAAATTTTTACGTTAATTCGTAAAAACTTTTATTTATTATAACTTAAATTGAGAATTATAAAGTTCCGCATAAAATCCATTTTGTTTCATCAATTCTTCATGATTTCCTTGTTCAATAATATTACCTTCATTCATAACAAGAATCAAATCAGCATTTTTTATCGTAGATAATCTATGAGCAATTATAAATGAAGTCTTACCTTCAGTTAATTTATCCATAGCTTTTTGAACTAACTCTTCAGTTCTTGTGTCTACATTACTTGTTGCTTCATCAAGAATTAAAAATGGAGCATTTTGTATCATACCACGAGCAATGGTAAGAAGTTGCCTTTGACCAGCAGAAACAGAATCATTATCACTTAAAACTGTATAATAACCATTCGGTAAAGTTTTAATAAAGTGATCAAGACCAACTATATTACAAACCTTTTTAACATCATCTAAAGTAACATTTTTTGTATTATATATTATATTATCCTTAATAGTTCCATTAAACACCCATGTATCTTGTAAAACCATTGTAAATAAATCATGTATATTTTCTCGAGTTAAATTTTTTGTAGATACACCATCAATTATAATTTCCCCATCATTTATGTCATAAAATTTCATAAGTAAGTTAACCATCGTAGTTTTCCCTGCTCCGGTCGGACCAACAATTGCAATTTTTTCTCCGGCTTTAGCTTTAGCACTAAAGTTTTTTATTGTTGGCTTTTCATTTCCATCATATTTGAAAGAAACATTTTTAAATTCAATATTACCTTTAACCTTATCTTTATCTAATAGAGTTTTAATATTGCTTTCATCTGACATTTCAGTTTCATCTAAAAATTCAAAAACTCTTTCACTCGCTGCAGCAGTAGATTGTAAACTAGTCATCGCTTGTGCAATTTGAGAAAGTGGTGATACAAATAAACGTACATAAACAATAAATGCCACAATTACCCCAAAACTAATATGACCGTTTAAAGCAAGTAATGCCCCAACAACACATACAGCAACATAACCAAAATTCCCTATAAAACTCATCATTGGCATCATTAAACCAGATAAAAATTCACTTCTCCAATTAGCTTTATAAAGTTTATTATTTAATTCATCAAATTTTTCATTTGATATTTTTTGTCCATTATAAACCTTAACAACATTTAATCCAGAATAAACTTCTTCAATATGACCATTTAAAGCCCCTAATTCATTTTGTTTTGCTACAAAGTACCTTTGAGACTTTGATAAAACTACAGCCATAAAAATAAATCCAAACAAACTTGCAAGAATTGCGGTTATTGCCATGACATAATTAGTTACAAACATCATTATCACAGTTCCAACAAACAAAGTTATTGCACTTACTAATGTTGATAAAGATTGGTTCATTGATTGAGCAATTGTATCAACATCATTTGTAACTCTAGATAAAATATCCCCAATTGCATGTTTATCAAAATATTTTAATGGTAATTTATTAATCTTACTTGATATATCTTTTCTTAATTTTCTTGCAAAATTATTTGATACATCACACATTAATATTGCTTCAAAATACTCAAATATTGCACTAATTAAATAAATGCTTATTAACAAAATTGCAATACTTTTAATTTTATCTATATTCATAAATGGTTCAATTAACTTTTTAACTGAATTTGGCATTTCATCAACTAATTTATATATTTTAGTTGCATCACTTTTATCATTTATATTACTTGCAATTTCTAAAAATTTTCCTTGATCAAGAGCACTTATAACATACCCATCAATTTCAATGTCATTAAATATTTTACTTGCTATTTTTTCGGGAATAATCAAATTACCACTTAAACTTTTTATAAATATTTTAGCATCTTCATCATTATTAACTAAAATATTTAAAATACTATCAGGAATTTTGCTTATAGCCATAAATGAGTTTTCATTAACCCCGTCATTAAGCTCCGTCATTACTTTTTGAAACTCCATCAAATCTTCTTTTGGAATATTTGAACTCATCATAACTTTAGCTATATTTTTTTCACTAAAGTCTATTACTTTACTAATACTCTCTTCATTAATACTACCTGTTACTTCTTTAGTTATTTTTTCAAAATTATCTTTATTTAATACTAAACCTTTTGATATTTCATCTGTTAAATCTGATAATATATTCGGAGTAACAATTGTAAGAACAGCTCCAAAAGCAGCTAACGTTAATGATATAATTATTATTTTTTTAAAGCCTGCCATTTCCTTTAATAATCTTTTTACAGCACCTTTAAAATCTTTAGCTTTTTCCACATTTCTATTTGGTTTAGGCATTATCTAATTCCTCCTTTGAAAGTTGTGATAATGCAATTTGCTTATAAACTTCACAGTTTTTTAACAACTCTTTATGAGTACCAACCCCCACAGCATTACCATTATCTAAAACAATAATTTTATCAGCATTCATAATAGTACCTATTCTTTGAGCAACAATTAAACTAGTAGCATTTTTAGTATATTTTTTTAATTCACTTCTCAAAACTGCATCAGTCTTATAATCTAATGCTGAAAAAGAATCATCAAATATATATATTTCCGGGCTTTTTGCTATAGCTCTTGCAATAGCAATTCTTTGTTTTTGTCCACCAGAAACGTTAGTGCCACCTTGTGCTATATGAGATAAGAATCCTTTATCCATTTTAGAAATAAACTCTTTAGCTTGAGCAACTTCAGACGCTTCTTCTATCATTTTATCATTTATTTTCTTTAAAGCTTCTCCATATATTATATTAGATTTAACAGTACCATTAAACATAACAGCTCTTTGAGGTACATAACCAATTAGTTTATACAAATACTTTAATTTATAATCTTTTATATTTATTCCATCAATTAAGATTTCACCATCAGTTACATCATAAAATCTCATAATTAAATTAATTAATGTAGATTTACCTGACCCTGTAGAACCAATAAATGCTATCGTATCTCCCATATTGGCTTTAAAAGAAATATTTTTTAAAATGTATTCTTCAGCATCCGGATATTTAAAGGAAACATTTTTAAATTCTACTGTTCCAATTTCTTTTTTACTTTCAACTTTTCCATCAATTATACTCACGTCTTTATCTAAAACTTCATTAATTCTTGATGCAGATACTTGCGCTCTAGGTAGAATCATAAATATCATTGCTAACATTAAAAACGACATAATTATTTGCATTGCATAAGAAGAAAATACAACCATATCTCCAAACAAACCTATTTTATCTGCCATTAGAGCATCTTTAATTAAATAAGCCCCAATAAAATAAATTATTAAAGTTAACATATACATAATTAGATACATAACTGGGGCCATAATTGACATTGTTTTTTGGTTAAATAATTGTAAATTAGTTAATTTATTATTTACATTTTGAAACTTACCTTGTTGGTAACCTTCAGCATTAAAAGCTCTTACTACTCTAATTCCAGTTAAATTTTCTCTAGTTACTTCATTTAATTTATCAGTTAATTTTTGAACAACTTTAAATTTAGGCATAACAATTATTGTTAATATACCAATTACAACTAATAATACAACTACAGCAACAGCTGTTACCATACTCCATTCCCAACTTTTATTAAGAATTTTAGTTATAGCCCACACTGCTGAAACCGGAGCTTTAATAAGAAGTTGAAGGCCAAAGCCTATAAACATTTCAACTTGTGTGATATCATTCGTAGTTCTAGTTATCAAACTATTCGGAGAAAACTCCTTAATTTCACTCATTGATAAAGACTCAACTTTTCTAAATAATTTTAATCGTAAATCTTTTGAAAAACCGGCAGCTAACAAAGCTATCAAATATCCAACTATAACTGCACCCACTAATGACCCAAAGGCACACAATAACATAAATCCACCATTTTTTAGTATTTCAGACATCTTGCTACCTTCAGTTTGAACAAGTACAGTTACTTTTGACATATAATCAGGCATTTTTAATTCCAACCATACTTGAGTAACTATTAACAAAATACTAACAAGTACAACTAACCAATCTTTTTTCTTAAAATTCTTTATTAATTTAAACATAACTATCCTTTCTTTTTGCATACTCTTTAATATTATTTTGCATGCGTTTAATTATATGACAAAAAAATTCAATTTCTTCTTCATTTAATCCATTTTTTACAACATCTTCAAGTTTATAAAACTCTTTTCTCTTTGTATTAAATTTATCTTTAGCTTTTTCATTTAAAATAATTTTTTTACATCTAACATCTTCATCACACAAAACTCTTTTTACTAAACCATTTCTTTCCATAGTTTGTAAAACTCCAGATACAGTGGCTCTTCGTAGCATTAACACATCTTCTAAATCTCTTTGATAAATTACTTCATTTTGATGATTTAAAATATAATCCATTATAATCATTTGACTTGGACTCGGTTCTTTCTTAAATAATTCTTTATTATTACAAATAAATTCCCTACCTATCATTTTATTTAATAAATTCAAATTATATAACAATTTATCTTCCACTTATACCACCGCCTTATAATATTAAAACATTCCTAATTAATTGTCAAGTGCCTTACAATCAAAAGGGTTGACAAATTTTAAAATTTGATTATAATATATATTACTTCAAAAAAAGGGGGGGATTATTATGTCAGATTATTGCGGAAATTGTGCATACTTTGATTTAAAACAAAAAGAATATTGGGGAGATAGATATTATTGTACTGAAAATTGCAAATACAAAGAAAAAAGTGATGCTGCATGCAATAGATATGTAAAAAAACCAGATAATGGCTATACACCGGCAGGATGTTTTATAACAACAGTAATATGTTATAAACTTGGATTCAGAGATAACTGCGAATATTTAACAAATTTGAGAAATCTGAGAGAAACATATTTAAAATGTATACCATCAGGTATTGAATTGCTTCAAGAATACGATCAAATTGGGCCAATTATAAGTACAGAATTATTATCATGTCCAGTAGTAGATGCAGAATTATTAATGATTAAATTCATAAGACCATGTAATGAAGCAATTAAAACAAAAAAATACGACCAAGCCACAAAAATATACTTAAATATGGTTGGAGAATTAAAAGATAGATTTAGTGTTGCACTAGAAGGTATCGAAGTAAATTATGAAAATCCATATTCATTAGAAGATTTAGGAAAAGCAAGATCAAGATTAAAGCCAGCAAACGCATAAGTTGCTGCTTTTTTATGTTTTATTTAAAGACTAAGCTAAAGATTTATATTACCAAAGAATAATAAAGTTAATAAATAAATTATAAATCTATTGAATAACCTAATATTTTAATATATAATTTACTTAAGAAAGGAAGAAAAATGGAACCAAAAGAATTAAATAGTATTTTATTATTTTTA